>Ga0182027_10013738_pt1 | contig 11252 bp, 5 predicted proteins | sample 712E1DmetaG_FD_121300 | JGI IMG/M metagenome (GOLD analysis project Ga0182027, IMG submission 121300) | Permafrost microbial communities from Stordalen Mire, Sweden - 712E1D metaG (Illumina Assembly) | ecosystem: Environmental > Terrestrial > Soil > Wetlands > Permafrost | place: Sweden...
ATTTGCATCCCGACCTCAAGGCCGATTTCATTCTCGCCAACCCGCCGTTCAACATGAGCGATTGGGGCGGCGAAAACCTGCGGCAGGACGTGCGCTGGAAATTCGGGATGCCGCCGGTGAACACCATACCAAGATGCAAATGCATGCCACGAAGGGCAGTAATACACGAGAAATTTGCAAATCTTCCTCTTAACTGAACTTGCATATGTCCAAATATCAATTCCACCGCCTTGGTAGTGATACGTTTCAAGAAATGGTGCAATCTCTATTGGAGACAAAGCGCCGTGATTTTGGAGAATTGATCCAATTCGGTTCTGCCGGTGCAGATGGCGCACGGGAGGCAACGTGGACTCAACAACCAAACCACCCGGATTACGTGCGCCCTATAAATAGTGCCGCCGATGTGCCAAAGCAATGGGTATTCCAAGTCAAGTTTCATGACATTGGTTTGCGAGGATGGGCAGGTGCAGGCGCAGCAGTAGTCGCTGATCTTAAAGCCGAATTAGAAAAGGTCACGGTCAAATACAAACTCACTTGTCACCATTACGTGCTTATTACAAATGTTCCATTGACTGGAGCCAGCCGTATCGGAGCCCGTGATAAAGTAACGAAGATCGCTAAGGATTGGAAAAAGAAGATACCCTGTGTGGAAGTGTGGGACGCCGCAGACCTATCTCGAATGCTTGATAATAACCCGAGCGTGCGAACAGCATACAATGAGCTTATTTTGCCCGGTGACATTCTGGGTGCGCTGCATAGGCAGCTAAATTTTCAGACGGATCGCAGGGAAAGCAGCTTTCGCGGCTATCTCAAATATTTCATTGATAACGAATCAAAAGCACGAGCCGAGGAGGCTGGCGACGATGATCCCTTGCCGTTAAGCAAAGTATTTATTGATCAAACGCTTCAATTGGACAAACGAAGCATACCCGAATGCTACCGTGAGGTTGTGGAAACGTGGACAACAGATGCTTTTTGTGATGAAGATTCATCAGCATTAGTTCCTGATGACCTTGACGAGGTATCCTCCGCTTTTCCATTGCTCTGGGGTGCGCAGGAGAAAGTGATGCTACTCGCTGGTCCTGGTTATGGGAAGAGCACAATCACACAATTTTTAGCCTTATACCACGCAGGTAGAATTATCGATCCAGTGTTTGCCGCTATTCTGGCGAAACGCTTGAAGCTACCTTCCAACTGGACCGCCGAAGATCTCGATGCCTCATGCACAATGAGGTTTCCTTTTCGTGTGGAACTTCGGCGTTATGCAAAATGGCGCAAATCGCTCACCGATGACTCCACGCCAATTGGTATTGCCTCCTACATTGCTCGCCAGCTCATTGGTGGGACAGTTGAATCAACGCTCAATCAGGATGATATATTTGCACTGATTTCGTCGAATCCCACGTTGCTTATTCTCGATGGGTTAGATGAAGTGCCAAATAAAGACGACCGCGATGCGATGTTAAAGGACTGCGATGCCTTTCTCTATCGCTGTTCTGGGGAGAATGTCGACCTTCAAATTGTGATGTCCAGCCGACCGCAAGGTTACCACGGAGAATTTGACTGTTTCCAGCCGCTCCGATGGGTGATTAACGATCTTAGCCAAGATGACTTCAGCCGGTATTCCGCAGATTGGCTGTCAGAAAGAATCAAAAACCAAGAGGAGCGCGCGGAGGCAGAGGATCGGATCAAGCGAGGCATGGCTTCCGATGCCGTTCGGCGTCTTGCGACGACACTTTTGCAGGCGACCGTCATGCTAACCATCGTCCGAAAGAAAAGCGACATCCCCGAAGAGCGCCACAAGCTCTTTGAGAAGTATGTTGACGTTGTGTTTCAACGCGAGAAGACAAAGAATGACCTGATTGCGCGATATGAACGCGAATTGAAGCTTCTGCATGAGATGGTCGGCTACCAGATTCATGAAGCCGTAGCACGCGGAGAAGCGGGCGTTATGCCTGAAGAAAAGTTTAAGGAACTGGTCTGGACTGTTTGGCGGCTCGTCCGTGGTGATGAACAATTGCAGGTGGTTCCCAACCAAGAAATTCAGCGCATATATGAACTTTCGACCGATCGACTTGTTTTTCTATCGGGCAAAGGCACTAACCAGTCAGACATTGATTTTGTTATTCAGCCTTACAGGGAATACTTCGCCGCGAATTATATTTCTAACCACATGGAGGCTGATCCTGAGAAAGTGTTTACATGCCTTGTGGAGCGGGGGGCATATTGGCAGCAAGTTTTGCGGTTTTATTCCGCTATAGCAAAGCCTGCGCAACAATTGTCGTGGGCATATGGATCGGCATTGCCGCCTAGCGGCCTGGCTGGGTTGGATGCTTTAATTAAAGGTCTTCAAACTAGGCGGGCGGTTCTGTTTGCTCTACCAGAATTCGTGCGTTTCCAATTTGAACAGCTTCGGAAGACGATCTCCGGATGCTTGCCAGAAAATGAATGGTGGACTTGGCTCGATCAGGATTGGGTTATCCCAATCCTAGCTGGATTGAGAACCGGCGAAGCTTGGCGAGAATTATGGAAGACATTTAAGCGCACAGAAGATCATTCGTTTGGCAGCAAAGTGTTCGCGCTTTGGTTATTTCCTCGGGTGATGCCGAGTAATGCGCCTGAATACCCTGATTTTGTCGCGTTCGTTTCTGCGGCTTTGCATGATGATAAATTAGGCAAGCGTGCAATCGAAGTGATACTACTCCATGAGCTTCCGGTCGATCTGAAGTTGATGGACGAGAAGACGTTATTCGAGGTTCTTCGGGAATTTCCATACAAGCGGCGTTTGCGCCACCCTAGGGTGGCTACCCAACTGGTAAAGCGCCTTCCGCGGCCTCTCGCCCTACGGTTTCTTTGCACAGCGCAGCATAGGTATCCTGGTTTACATGATGGAGTAAATGTTTGGGAGTTTATGGGATTGCCAGTGGAAACAAAACAAAGTGATTCCATAGAAATTGACGCGTCAAATGGTCCAACGATTGGGATTATCAACCCCAGCTGGTTAAGCTTTTCAATTCAAGGGCAAGACCGTCTCCTGTCATGTGACTTGGGCGATACCGGCGGAGCCTACGCCACATACATTGAAGCGCTGTTTGCAGCGCTTCAGCAGCCCGACGATCCTGCCCTCTACCTAGAGGCGGAGGCTGCGATGAAGATTCTGCCCGAAGTAGTGGTTTGGCCGCTACACTGCGAATACATTCTCGGGCCGTCGCCTAATCAGTTCAATTCGTTGAATGATTGGCTGCAATACAAAAAGTATATTCGAGGCATATTCAACAAATCGGATGAACTGAAACCTCTTACCAATGTTGCATCGACGTTCGGAGCGGACACGGATAAGCACGGAAATGAATGGACGGTGCTCCTTTTCCCCCCATCTCAGTGGGATTGTCTGGTTGCGGAAGGTTTGCTGAGGGGCGACGATGTGGCAAAGATTCGCGCAAGCGGATGGGCACAAGCTGTTTCACTCTCGAAGAACTTTATTGAATTGGCGACACTCTACCAAGAATACTCCTCAATTCCGAACGCAAAACTCAGGGTTCCATTTACAGGGCTAATGCGGATTGCCGTCGTTTTGCATAATAAGGGTGAACTTTTTGAGTCAGAGATCGCAAGTGAAGTCCTGCATTTAGCAAATGTCGCGACTATTGATGCACAGGAAGTGTATGGGATTATCAAGGCGGTCAAGAACCCTTCGAAGCTTCCACAGACTTGGGCGTGTTCCTTTTTCGACGTTGCGCTAAGGCTTGAAGGGATTGACCTCAGACTTCTATCCGAGTTTTGGGTAGCTGTGAACAGTGACCGAAATAATCCTGTCTGGTTGCAATTGATGCCCCACCAAGCTGATTGGCCGAAGATACTTACGATTGCAACAGAATTGCTGAAGCTACAGAGCGATGCAGCCCTCGACTTCGTCACGCAAATCCTTTCCCACTGCCCAGAAGTATCACCGGATATTTCAAATGAGCTGAATCGTCGCGCCGCTTCGAGATTACTTGATAGTGATTTGCCCGATGCTCTGCGACCCACTCTCGTCCGTTGTTTGCTCCGCAGCAAGCCAACAATCGAGGAGGTTAAATTGTATAGCAATTTGAAGACGTTCAAAACGATCACGGATTCTACCCCGCACGCCATTGAGCAAATAATAGCTAAACTTAACGGAATGCCTCAGGATTTCGCCAAAGAGCAGTTTTCATCGCTGAGGTCTGAGTTGAAGCAACTACTTTCAAGCAAAGAAGATTATCCCCCGGAGATTAGTGCCGCTGCACTAGACGCGTTGGTTCAACTTGACGTCGTCAGTTGTCCTCCGATAACGGAGGCGGATTGGCGAGCCAGTTCATAGATATGGGATTGCGCTGAGAACCCGGCGTTAATCATTTGCGCTGTCTGTGCCGTATGACTCGGCCTTGGAGATTCGCGACGAGGTCGGATTCTTTCAAGAAGTCCGGGCGGTGCTGGCCAAAAGCATCAGCAAAGGCGGCGGAAAATCACCGGAGGAATTGGAGCTGGCTGTCCGGCGAATCGTTTCGCGCGCCATTTCTTCGGACAAGGTCATAGACATCTTTGACGCCGCCGGATTGAAGAAACCGGACATTTCCATTTTGTCCGACGAGTTTCTGGCGGAAGTCCAGCATTTGCCGCAACGCAATCTTGCCGTGGAGTTGTTGCAAAAGCTGTTGAACAACGAACTGAAAATCCGCTCGAAAAAATATCTCGTCCAGTCCCGCTCCTTCGCCGAAATGCTGGAAGCCACCATCCGAAAATACCAAAACCGAACCATCGAAGCCGCGCAGGTCATCGCGGAATTGATCGAACTCGCCAAGCAGATGCGCGAAGGCCAAAAACGCGGTGCGAGTTTGGGGTTGACCGATGATGAAGTGGCATTTTACGACGCCTTGGAAACCAACGACAGCGCCGTAAAAGTTCTCGGCGAGCCAACTTTGAAGATCATCGCGCGCGAACTGGTCTCCCACGTCCGCAAAAGCGTGACGATCGACTGGACGTTACGGGAAAGCGCTCAGGCGCAAATTCGCGTCCTCGTCCGCCGCATTCTCCGCAAATACGGCTACCCGCCGGACAAGCAGGAAAAAGCGACCCAAACAGTTTTAGAACAGGCCAAATTGCTCTGCGCCGATTGGGCCGGAGTTTAACGGTTCATCGATTGCGTTCAGTTCTGTTGTCGCCCAAATCCGTCCTGCCGCGCCTCGGCTATCTCACCGGCCCCGGCGGCGCGGGCATTACCGTGTCGGACGCCACGGCACAAATGTTCGACCCAGATGATCCGGACCGTCCCGTAAAGGCATTCCTGCAGGAATATCAAACCTTGTTCGGGTTCGGTCCCGAAGCGCTTGATGAACGCAGTGCAGTAATTTATACACTGCTAATCAGTTCGCAGAATAAATATTTTTGCAAATGGCGTCCGCGATGCATTCGGCTCCTTTTTCGTTAGGATGAATCCCATCGGCGAAGAAATCCGGACGATTCGATAGAGCAGCAAAAAGGTCGATGACAGGTACTTTCTCTGCTTTCGCAATTCGTCTGATCATCGGCATCAGTTCATCAAGCGCCGGCTGATTGATGCCCCAGTTACTTTTATAAACTGGCACCGGAATACAAATCCAGATCTTTGGTTTTGATGAAAGCGCCGCGAAATGCCCGATCAAGCCCTGAAAATCGGCGGAAAATTCGGACTTATATTGCCAGTTTTGCGGCTTGGTATCGTTGGTGCCAAGCAGGATGATCACAATGTCGGGCGCAAAGGTTGTCGCCACCAAGAATTCCGACTCCTGCCAGTAGGGTTTATCCCCCTTTTTGATGAGATTCGCTCCCGAAACCCCAAAGTTTTCAACCTCGTAGCGCTTCCCGAGCATCCGTTGCAAATCAGCAGGATAACTATCGTGCGCACGGTTTTGAATGTTGGCACCGAATGTGATGCTGTCTCCAATACAGGCCACCCGTATGGGGGCTGGCTCGGAAACCCTGTCATTTTTAAATTGTCCGCAGGAGACTTGGAGAACCAGAATTGCCAGAACTGGAATAATAGTTCTCAACCGCATGACAAAGTTACAAAGAACCATTCTTCGTTCATTGGGAGGATTTTTGCTCTTCATTGAATGACGACACGATAGAAGCAACCGCCGGCACCAACTGTGTCACCAACCGACTGGACTGCATTATTGCCACTGACGAAACTGCCAAGTGGAGACCAAACGGTGTCAGTAAGATTATTTTTATATTGAACCTGGTAATTGAACCCAGTTTGAGTCGGGAATGAAAGGGTGATATTTCCAACACCAATCGTTGCCGTGATTGTGACTGGGCCGGTCATCAGCGGAACCAGCATTAGAAAATTAACATTGACGTCAGGGAGTCCAGTGCTCGGGTCTGGTCTGGCCAGTCGCAGTGTATTGGCCGACCCGTTAAACGTGATATTTACCAAATTGCCATTGGTGTTCTCTAATGGCACCCATATGAAACTTGTCCAGCTAGTATTCGCGATATTAAAAGTGCCAAGAAAATTTGTCGCTTGGCTAGTGGTGCCAAAGCCATTGGTCACCTGATCCAAAAAGCATGTCGTATTTCCGCCGCCGGCAGCGAACCTTCCCCAAACGCTATAAGTTCCAGCCGGATAGTGTCGTGTATAGTTACCCCATTCCCCGACGCCAAAAAATCCAATGTCATAGTCATATTTTCCGGCAAACTGCGACCTTGGGAGGTCAGCCGTGATTTCGGTGGCCGTGCCACTGGGACGATACAAGTAGGTGCCGCCCAGGTTGACGTCCTTAAAATCCACCCCCGCAATGGCGGACAAATTAGTATAAGCGTCAACTTGGGGATTATCGAAATATTGACCATCATTGTAGTCATAATCCTCAGCCTCCCAAGTATAGTTGGTTGGTTTGAAAGTATCAAAGGAGACCGTGGCTGATGTATAATTGCCATAAATATCCGTCGCCGCAATGAGGGCGGTGTGGCTGGTATTTCCCGGCAAACCCGGATAGCTGACGTTCCAACTTGTCGCCGATCCACTAAAAACCAATCCCGATGCGTTTGCCCCGTCCAAGGTCACAGTAATGTTGCTGGTTGCCACCCCGTTGGCAGAACTCACGGTGAAACTCAATGTGTTTGTCCATTGAAACAGCGCCCCGCCGTTTGGGTAGATGTTACTGATGGCTGGTGGATTTGCGTTGGGGGGACTGGCGCGGAAGGTGGCCGTCGTTCCGGGGGCGATGGTCAGGGCGCTAGAAGTGGCGTCCTGCACGTTACTAATGGTCAATGTATACAAATATCCGGGTGATTGAGGGCTGGTAATTAAGGACACATCCCGTTGCCCCACAGGATCAAGGGTCGCGCTTAAAATTGTTAATCCACCATTCAGCGAATAGTTAGCCACATTTGTAGCCGACGATGGGGAAACTGGTTTGCTGAAAGTCACATCAACTTTTGTCAAACTCGGGCTCCCGACAACTGTCCAAATGGATGGTGGGTTGGTGGTACCAAGTGGGGTAATGAGATTGATGACCGTGTTAAACCAATTCGTACCCATCTTATTGTAGCCAGTTTGATTAGGATGAAGTCCGTCACTACCAAGATCAGAAGACCCCAAGGCAGAGTACATATTTATAAAATAAACCTGCTGTCCAAGGGCGGCATGTGCAGCAACTATACCCGGGATATAAGGGTTAAAGGTGGTTTGGATCGCACTATTAACGCTCGCGCTATCAGTGCGGAGGAGCACATTGGCCACCACGAGCTTCGCGTTGGGCTGATTCGTGGCTATGAGTGTAATCAATTGATTTAAACGATTCGTGGCGGTTGACGTGTTATAGTTTTGACCGTAATCATTGGTGCCGATTAAGAGTAATATAACGTCCGGAGTCGGTACCGCATTAATCCAAGCCAAAAAGCCAGATGCAATCTGGTCAATGCGATACCCCTGCCAACCTTCATGATCCGGTTGTGGCAAATTCGGCGCTCCATTGGCGCTCAATGTGCCAACGAATTGAACATTGTATCCATCGCTGGTCAACAACTGGTAAAGCGGCAATCGGTATCCGCCCGGCGTATTTGTAGACGCCGTCTGACCCCAAGTAATTGAATCGCCCAATGGCATGATGCGGACAGGTGCAAGAGTCAAATTTGTAGTTGTAGAAGGTGAACTGGTAAGATTCGCGTTGTCAAAGAAGACTGTTCCGGTTCCGGATTGGCTGGCAAGCTCAACTTTTACATATGCCGTGTTTGGCGGGGAATTTGCCGTCAAAGTGTAATTGCTCCAAGGCAAACCCCCGCCCATAATTACAAGGTTCGCCGCTACGTCCAAGAAGGCTTCATCCAATACATTGCTGGAGCTGTCCAAAAAGTAAATCCTCTCTTCTCCTTCAGGCAACCACCAAGCCTGAACACCGCTCTCAACAGAAAGCGTGTAAGCATATCCTGGCACCCCAGGAACTGTCTGGGACAGGCTGGCACCAGAAGTTCCATTCTCATCACTGCCGACCTGCATATAGTAACTGCCATCAAAGCTATAGGAATCGTTTGCATGATTGGCCCATGCATTTCCAAGCGTGACGGCGTAGGTCGAGATTGTCCAGCCGGTTGGAGCTGCCGTTGAATTTGGAGAATTAAAATTCCCATTGGTCAAAAGGTTTTGAGCGTTGGCACTATCGGTCAGCATCAAACCAGAAATAATCAAACCAACCACGACAACCAGTAAATAACTTAATCTTCCTGAAGCAGCCGGCATTCGGTCGCTAAACGAAGGCTTATTCAGACCGGGGCATACCGTCATAGGCGTATTTCTGCGATTTGGTTTCATAATTTCGAGGTAGTATGTAATTAGCGTCTCATATTTTAACTGTATCAAAAAAAACGAAGGTTATGTATTCCCATAACCTTCGTTTCACTGTTTTTTAAACTGCAAAAATTGAAAACAATCAAGAACGGCGGAAGCTGCGGCGCCAGCCGAACACCGCCAGACTACCAACTGCCAACACCGCCAAAGTCGAGGGTTCAGGCACCACGGTCAGGTCGGCATTGTCAAAGAATACAGTCCCTCCCCCGCCGGTGCTCGTGTTGTAATTTGCGGCAAATTCAACTTTAACTTGTGTGGTGCCGGCTGGAGCTGTTGCACTCAAATTATAACTCTGCCACGGCAAACCTTGGCCAAAACCTGTAATCCCAGTCGTGACATCAAGAGCTTTCTGACTCAGTATATCACTGGAAGCATCCAAAAAGAAAAGCGTCATATTACCATCAGGCCACCACCAGTTTTGAGCGCCGCTCTCAACGGTCAGATCATAGGTGAGACCTGCCGTCGCCGATACTGTCTGATACACTCCAGATGCATCTCCAGAACCACCAAAGTTACCCAAGCCCATGTAAAAGCTGCCATCATAACTATAAGTATTATCTTGCTGACGATTAGCCCATGGCCCGTCATTGCCAGGACTATAGGTCCAAACTGTCCAATTATCCGGAGCCGCACCGTAATTTTCGCCACCACTGGATGATATTACTACATTTTGCAAATTAAAATCCCCGTTGAGGAGAAGATTTTGCGCATTGGCGATGCCTGTCGCCAAAGTAACGATTGATATGAGGACACTAATTATTTTCATATAAGACTCTCGTTTTTGTTGGGTTTTTTACACATGTTTATTGATTACTAGACGGGATAATTCACTGCATCCCGCGTTCAGATTTGTAGAATTTATACTACATATGGCATAACGTGTCAACAGATTTCTACGTTTATGCAATGGTATGGTGGTGCTCATGTCACGCGGTGGTCGAGATGGCCTGACGGCTGATACAGGTCATCCGAACTTATTCATGGGCGTGGACGCTACAGCGTCTTCTTCCCGGCGGCTTTGGCTTTCGCCCACCGCGCTTTGGCCACTTGAGCAAGGCGCTTGCGCGCAGCGGCACTTACCTTTCGCCTCGGTTTGGCGGCGGCCTTCGGGACATTCGCGCCACGCTGTTTCGCCCATCTCGTCCGTTGGGCGGCAGCGATTTTAGCGCGTGCCGCCTTGCTCATTTTCCGGCGTTTCTTCGGTGCGGGATTGGCTTGGGCAGACACGCCAAGTATCCGGGCAAGTTTCTTTTCCAACGCCGCGATTTTGTCTTTGATTTAAGCAGCCTTGCGTAATTGCTGCGCCGACAAGTTTAGAATGGTCATAGGTTGATTACTCAGCCACAGCCGCAGAGTGAAGTCAAGGTTTTCGGTTGTGATCGCACGAGACGCCAGCCTTTGGCAGAGATGCGGCACGCCGGGCTGATGAATGAACTGCCACCCCACGAAGAAGAAAAACCTGGCCGGCAATCTTCATCATGTGTCAACCATTTTATCTGATAAAACCGGCCGCGCCGAATTTCGAGTTAAAACCCGCGACACGCCGGTCAACCGCGAAAGCGGAACTGAAACGGCCAACCGGTGTTGGCTCCAGTGACTGTACAACGTCAGGAGCAGGAAGGGTTGAGAAAAGGAAAAGCCAGCGTGGGGGTTTCTACTGTTCCATTCGAAGCGCCTATTTCTTCTCTTGAAAAAGCAGCGGGGTGAATGCGGCGAGATTGCGTCGCCACACGCTGAAGCTGTGCTCCCCGGGCGTTTCTGTCCACGTGGGGCGCACTCCCTTCGAGTTGAGCCAATCGACCAGTTTCTGATTGCTCTCGATTAAATGATCCTCCTTGCCGCAGGCAATCCAAAGCAGGCGCAACTGTTTGCCGGTCTTTTCATCCAGCGTCGGAAATTGCGCCGCAAAGTTGGCGTTCAGCCCACCCGAACTGAATGCGCCGATCCACGCGAAGCGGTCGGGATGGTTCAGACCAACGGCCAAGGATTCCGCCCCTCCCATCGAAAGGCCGGCAATGGCACGCGAGTCTCGATCCGGCAAAATTTTGTAGGATTTTTCCACTTGCGGCATCACTTCGTTCAGCAGCGTCTCGCCGAATTTGTCCACATTGGTCTGCCACAATCCGGGATCACGCACGCGCGACCCCCCGGCCTTCACGATGTCCATGGTGCCGTAGCCCAGCGGCATGACGACGATCATCGGTTTCGCCTGGCCGCGCGCGATGAGGTTGTCGAGGATGACGTTCGCCAAACCGACTGAAGGCCAGGCGGTCGTGTCGTCGCTGTAACCATGCAACAGATAAAGCACCGGATACCGCTTCCTCGCTGCGGGATCGTAAGCGGGCGGCGTGTAAACGATGAAATCACGCTCATCATCCGCTACGGCGGATTTATAAAAATG
>Ga0182027_10013739_pt1 | contig 11252 bp, 7 predicted proteins | sample 712E1DmetaG_FD_121300 | JGI IMG/M metagenome (GOLD analysis project Ga0182027, IMG submission 121300) | Permafrost microbial communities from Stordalen Mire, Sweden - 712E1D metaG (Illumina Assembly) | ecosystem: Environmental > Terrestrial > Soil > Wetlands > Permafrost | place: Sweden...
AAACTGACCGACTTAAAATCGGAATCGGTGATCAGCTTCATCCCGGAATCGTGATCAGATCAATTTCGGAATGCTGATCGGGATAACTTCGGAATCACGATCACCTTGCCCCGGAATCCGCACCTTGCGTTTGAAATGCGCAAGCAACAGATTTTCGTGAGTCGGCCGCATCATCTGCCACCCGTCCGGGATCGTCGGAGGACATTGTTATGAAGGGGACACACGGCCGCGCAGTGGGTAAAAATTTAACTCTATCGCTTCAACGCGCATCTTGGGCAGGACCATAAGGCTGGCACTACTGTTCTGATTTTTCGCGCAACTCGTGAACCAGAGTTTCAAGCGAATCGCAGTCCTGAAAGATTCGGATCCCGGCGATTCCGGCCGCGCCGTTCTGACGGCAAAGGGCAACACGGTCAGGCGTAATTCCCCCCAGAGCGAAGACCGGAACCGAGGCCTGCGCAGTCACTTCGCGTAGAGTGGTAACTCCGAGGGGCGGGCCATACTGAAGCTTGGAGGGAGTTGCAAAAATGGGGCCAAGCAGAACGTAATCCGCCCCCGCCGCTTGCGCCGCCAATGCATCGGTAAGCGAGTGGCAGGAGACTCCTACAAGGAATTCGCGCGGCGCCAGCCTTCGAATCACGTCCACCGGCATCGAGCGTGTGCCCAGGTGCACGCCGTGAGCCCTGCCCGCCAACGCGACATCCAACCGATCATTCACCATAATTCGCGTGTGCCCCTGCTGGCGCGCCTGGTTCGCGGCATCTTCCGTCAGGGCAAGCAGGCTGCGGGCAGGCAAATCCTTCTCCCGAATTTGTACCCAGTCCACGCCCACAGCGATGGCTCGCGCGACGCAGGCATCAACGGTTTTAGATGGGATTTGCGTGCGGTCCGTAATGTAATAGAGCTGCAAGTTCATCGGGTGATCGGGTGATCTGGCCTTTGCAGGGTCGATGGCAGAAGGCATGTGGCAGGTTGTAGGTGGGGAACACCTGAGATCGCATGCGATAGTCCCCCCCCTACGACCTCCCCCCTACCTTGGGTTGCGAACTCACGAAGCCCAAATCGCGACGGAAGCGCCACGCCTCAAAAAAGGCCAGCCAGACGTCAGCCAGTCCGAGGCCGGACACTGCACCCCGCAGGAAGTAGTTGCGCGCAATGCTCGCAAACAAAGGGTAGTGACCAATAAAGTAATTCTTGGTCCAAAGGGAAATCCACGGGAAGACGAATAGAAACACGCCTATCTCGAAGCAGAACACGATGTACACGATTGTCAGAAGGCGATTCATTAATTTAGTCAATCCGGGAATACGGCCTCAGGCAAGGCGATAGGGGTCACCCCCGCGGCAGAGGGTGCAAGGTCTTTTAGGCCTTCTGCTGGAGCTCGCGAATCTTTTCCGCCACGTCGCGAAAGTCGATGTTCTGACTATAAACTTCGGTAAATCTTTCCAGGGCGTTGCGGGAATCGCCCGCCCGCTCGTACGCCAGGCCCAGGTCATATTGCAGGGCCATCATCGCCTCTTCTTCCAGGCCGGGTGTTTCCAGAGCGCGTTTATACCACCGCACCGCAATCGCGGGCATCTTCTTTTCCATAAAGCAAATTGCCAGAAGGCTGCACGCTTGAAGGAAGTTCGTAGGAACGCTTCCTTTTCCCGCACCCCTGACAACCTTCTGAAACTCTCCAATGGCTTCATCCAGCAGACCCATTTCCCGGAAGGCCACGCCCAAATTATAATGGGTTTCGGGATCGTCCCTGGCAGCCGCGGCGGCTACACTGCCGGGATCTTCCATCTCCGCCAGCAAACCGCTAAGTTGTGCTGCGCCCTGACTGGGACCAGCGGTGGGCGGGGCCGCAACCGCAGGGAAGTCGGCAGTCAGCGCGGTAGAAGCATCTCCCGGACCCTTCAATTCATCGAGTGACGAAGCCAAATCACCGGCCAGGTCGCCCAACATGTCCATGCCGGCGCTCTCGGCCGGAAGCGGGGGTGCAACCACAGCCTCCGGCGCGGGCGCAAAGAACTTGGCCGCTGGCGGAGGAGCCTGCTGGTCGGTTGCTGGAGGTGGCACCACAGAGTCTATCTCGGATTTGGACTCGGGTGTAACGGCGTAGCTGGTGGGAAGCTCCCATTCCTCGCGCGATGGGTCTTCCACCACCGGTGCAGGATTGGGTGCTGGTGGCATCGCCTCTGGTTCTGCCGGTGCGACTTCTATCGGCGGCTGCTCTGCCATGAGCCCAAACTGTTGCCCGGTGTTCAGCGGCGGTGCCGCGACAACAAATTCATCCACTGCCGTGGGGCCCTCCGGCGGTGCCGCGACGACAAACTTATCGGCCAGCGCGGGAGTTTCAAACGGTTCGGCAAGCACAAACTCATTTGCCACTTCAGGGACTGCGGGCGGCATCGCCACGACTGCTTCTTCCGCTGGAGCAACTTCCACCCGTGGTTCCGCCGGAGGAGGCGCTCCGGTCAATCGCTCATTCAGGAGCTGGCGAAGCTCTGCCACCAATGGGCTTCCAGGATATTTCGCTTCAAGGTCAGCAACGACTTCCCCGGCCTCATCTATAAAACCGTTCTCGAGGTAGAACTCAACTTCGATTCTGCTGTCATCAAGTTCAGCCGATATCCCTTCTTCCACTCGACCAGGGGGCGGTTCAGGAACCCCAGAAGGTGTTTCGACGGGCGATGGCGCCTGTGCCACCACGGGCGGCGGTGTGGGCTCCTTTACAGGAGCCGCAGTTTCCATCGGAGCAACGATTTCCGCCGGCGCAGGGATCCCCGCCGGCGGTGGGGCAGCCAGTTCAGGGATGGCGGGAGCAGGGGCTTCAAACCCAAACGCCATGGCCTCAAAGTCTTCGGAGAAATCCAACTCCATCATTTGTTCACACAGGGCAGGAGGGGCCGGCGGTACAGCCGGAGATTCGCTCAAAGTTTCGGGAGGCAGCGTGAGGTCAGAGAAAACGGGTTCCGGTGTTGGTTCCGGTGCCGCAACAGGTTTTTCCGGAGCAAGCACGGGAATCGGAAACTCCATGGTCGATCCCGCGTTCGGCCTCTCATTGGCGGGCGGTGAAGGCGCCAAGGGAGCTTCCCCATTCTTGCTGGAAAGAAGCGGCAATTGAATCTCATGCAAAGCGCCTTTTCCAGACGCAATAGCCTGGTATTTGCTTGCCGTCTCGGCATCGCCATGTTCAGCAAATATTCGCGCCAACTGAGAGGCTGCCACTGCCCCCCGCGCCGGAAACCCCTTGTACGAGATTTCCAAAATGCGCCGGTGCACATCAACCTGGTCAGGATAGACCTGCACCACTTTTTCCAGCTCGGCGATCGCCTTTTCGGTCAGGTTGTAACGCGTGAACAGGTCACTGTTCTCCAGGGCCTCTTTCACCATGGATTCCTGGCGGGCATCAACGCTGGCTGGCTCTGGGGGAAGCTCCGTTTCCTCCGTCGGAAGCTCCATCTCCCTGGCGGGGAAATCAATCGGCTTGTGTTCCCTGCCAAGCTTCTGCTGAACCGCATTGAGCAAGGCGCGGTAATTCTGATTCTCGGGTTCGCGCTCAGCCAGCTTTAAATAGGCCGCTTCGGCTTTATCAAGGTCGCCGGATTGTTCGTGGGCGTGGCCCAGCGCTTCCAGGACTTCCGGCAGAGTGAGCTCATCCGCAGTCCCTTCACAGAGCTTATGGATCAATTCCAATGTGGGAATGTGACCGGGAGCAGCGGTCCAAATCCGGCGAAGGGCTTCGAGCAAAGGGCCGGCATTGTTCTGATTAATAAGCGCGTCCGCAACGCTGGCGAGCAATTTATAGGCTTCCTCAATTTCACCTTTTTCCACCAGGAGCCCAGAGATGGTGGAAATCGGTGAGAGGTCCGTGGGATTTGAGTGGAAAACCTCCATGACCAGCTTTTCCGCGTCATGAAGCCTTCGTAAGCCGATATAGGAGTCCAACAATACCTGCTTGCCCGCGGGGTCCGATTGCAACTCCGGCGAGGAATTAATGATTCTCTCTGCTTCCTCCGGTTGTTGGCGTGCAATGGCAACACGAGCACGCAGAATCTGGATTTTGGAGTTCTTCGGGTCCAGTTCGGCGGCTTTCTTCAAGGCAGTTTCAGCCGCCTCCTGGTCATCGCGGCGGAGTAATATCTCCGCCACTTCCAGATGGGTCCGGGCGGCATCTTCCCGCTTGCCTGACTGTTCGCATTCCACCGCCAAGCGATTGCGAAAGTTGATGTTCTCCGGGTCAAGCTGCACCAGCTTGCGAAGAACATCCAGGGCGCGGTCGGTCTGCTTTCGCTTCTTGAAGTACTCTGTTGCCTGGAGATACTGTTCCCGTGCCTCGCGACTCAACCCCTGAAGCTGATAAAGTTCTGCCAACTTCAACTGCGTGTCCACGGAATTGGGATCTACCTTGGAGATTTTCCTATAAATGGCGATGGCTTTGACGTTGAAACCTTCGCGAACGTAAGCTTCCGCAAGCTTATGGAATTGCCTCAACCCCTCGGTGATATTCCGATCGCGAATATAAAGATCGCCCACCGTGTTGAGCAGAGACACGTCGGAGGGGTCATTATCAAGGATTTCTTGATATTGCCTGATTGCTTGAGCCGTCTTTCCCTGGCTTACAGCCTTCTCAGCCTCTTGCAGCGCTTTGGCCTTGTGAAAAGCCATCTATACGCCCCGATTACCCCTCGATGGTGTGAACAATCCGCTAAACGTAACATACGTCCCCATCCAAGTCAACGAAATGGGGGTCGGTTCCAGCTTCTGGCAGAGTTGACTAAACCATTACAGCACTTGAAGTTGGCAAAAGCTCCGAACTCAACCTTGCAACGCGGACTCCGGTTTCTCCGCGAAACAATACGGCCCTTCCCCGGCGGCCCGCAACTTGGGGGCGGAACCAGGCAAGACTCTCATTGCGCAATTGCAAGCCTATGCTTTACCTCGGAGCCAGCCCATCATGAAGGCTTGGGAACGGGGGGCGGCAGCGTCCTCGCCACGACCTCGGATTGGAAACTGGCCTTTCGGTGGGCGCCGTCGCAAAAAGGTTTGTTCTCCGAATGCCCGCAGCGGCAAAGGCCGATCGTGGTCCGGCCTGACAGGTCAAAGACACTCCCACTTGCGTCACAGATGGTAAATTCGCCTTCCACCCGGATCGAACCGTTATTGTTGATGGTGATTTTCGCCAAACGTCCCTCCTCTTTTTTAAAACCAAAGCCTGCTTATTAAATAAACCTTCTTACTGGATGTTGCAAGTTTTCAGCATTTCAACCCGGCGCTTACACCTACACCAATGCTCTCCTGGTGGATACTTCGGCCTGACGCAAACATGATCTTGGCGCCGCGTCGCCGGTTCCTCTTAGCCGCGCATGGTGCCGGGGCAGACCGAAGGGTTTGACCAACACCAAAATCACAATTGCCGTGAATACCAAGGCAATTGCCCCGTGCAATCCCATACATTCGCCACGGCTTAATTTGATGCTCCCCTCCTGAAACCCCCTCGCCCTAAACGTGACCCGCAGGTCCAGCACCACGAGAACAACCACGAGAAGAAGTTTTGCATGCAGCCAGTGTTCCCGGAGATAGGTGGGGTCTTGTGACACCAGGATAAAGCCGGTTATCACCATGATGGCGGCTCCCGGGTGCGTCAACCCCTTCAGGAGTTTTGATTCCAAGTGCCCCAGGGTGGTGCGAGCTTCCGGAGAAGTTTCCTCCGCGTGCATCGCCAGGACATGAGTGACCACCAGAAGACTTCCCACCCAGAAAACCAATCCAATAATGTGAAAGACCAACGTCCAGGCTACCATGGCACCTCCGAAAGAACAGTGGTTAGTGGCGAGTGGGCAGTGGTTAGTTGCCAACCGCTGTCCACTGACCACTCTTCTTGACGTCCCCGCCCCGTTTTGGGAGAATGTGCTTACATTCAGGGCGAGGAGGACCAACTTGGCTGAGTATTACATTCCCGTTGGGGAAGTCGTCAAGAGCGAGCCCAAATCCATCGGCATTGAAACCCCACGCAAGAAGCGCCCCAAGGAACTCGCTGTCATCACGGAGTGTTGCACAGGATGTTCTGGCTCCCCCGCCTGTGTTCCTTATTGCCCCGTCGCCGACTGCATGTACTGGGTTCCCGATGAGGACCATCCGCCTTTCGGCCGGATTGAGGTGGACCCCGCGCTCTGCATCGGCTGCAAGAAGTGTACCAGCAAAGGCCCTGACGGCAGCTTTCTTGATGGCTGCCCGTGGGATGCCATCGAGATGGTGCCGACGGAAGAAGTCGAGTCCACGGTCGGAATCAAGTATACGGTCTAACCCCGGCGATTTGAATTCCCTTCCCTCGCCCCCTTGGGGGAGAGGGGGACCCGCAAGGCGGGGGGTGAGGGGGTCTCTCGGGAACAAATTCACAATAGTTTCCTCTAACATCTTGTGTGAACTGTATACGGTCTAACCCCGGCACGCCACTTAGCTTTTACCTTTTGCTGACCGTTCCCGAATGGAGCGTGCGGTTGATTCCGCCTGTTGGCGCACTCGTTCCGACAGGTGGGGCACTCCGCGCACGAAGCGCTCCACGTCATCAAGGTCCCCCGGTTGGCCTACCAGGTAGAGCGCGCGCAGCGATTCCACAACCTGCCCTTCACCCGGATCAATAACCGCCAGCCCATCGCCAGAGGCGATGATCGCGCCATCCCCGGTGAGCAACTTCGCGATGGTTCCACCTACAGGAGATACCACATCCCGCTGCGGTTCGTTCTCCCCCGGGCGGATGCGGGCAATGATGCTGCCATTGCGAACGTCGTCTTGCTCCTTCATCCGAAACTTTATTATGCCTGCGTTCGGGGCCGCGATAGTGAAAGGTTCCAACATGGCCCGCAATTGCGCATTCCCAGCCCCATCGCCAAATCGCACCAGAGCCAACGCGGCATTCCAACGCACCAGCGGCACGGGATCGTCCACCAGCTTGCGCAATGCCTGGTGAAACTCCCCGGAGTGGTTATCCTGCCCCATCGCCCAGGCAGCTTCCAGGCGAAGTTGCGATTCCGGGTTCTGCGCCAGGGCCAGCAATCGCGGATACCAGCGCTTCACGGTCGGGTCGCCCCGCGCGATGCGGTCGGAAAGTTGCGCCAGTGCATGCTGCGTCTTGTGCGGAATGGAAGTGTCCGCCAGAGCCTGCGCCATTTCCTGATCGGAAAGCCCCCGCCCAAACCAGGTTTGATACCAGAAGAGAAAAGTGATCAAAACCAGGAGGAGGGGCACGACCACAATCACCGTATTGCGCGGCGAACCTAATGCCCCGACTCCCCGCACGGATGACAACGCATTTGGGGCTTTCGCGGCCTCAACCTCCAGCGGTGATGGCTTCAATGGCAAGTCGATTCTCCGGTTAAAACTCAACTCATAGCCATCGTATGGATCTCAAATTTTGAATTTGAGATTTCAAATCCCTTGGGAGTATTGGTGATCTTTTCCGCCCTACCACAGCCATTATAAGAGATAAATACGGGTGGCAGCGAGAAAACCCTGGGGAAGAGACATGCGGGTAATCTACTTGGGGATGCCAGTGCGGCCGCGTTCGCCAGATTCAATGCCAATAAGGAAAGATACGACTGGGGAAAATGACCTCGACGTTTCAACCAGGCACTTCAAATCACAGACAATCTCCCTCATAAGCAGTAGAATCCCCCTTCTTCTTTTGTTCGAAGAAATCCTTGGAGGCCGCAATAATGTTCCGAAAGATTTTAACCTTACTCATACTGGCGATGGGGCTGGCCTTGGCCCTGCCGATTTGGGCGCAGCAGAAGGCTTTTACGCAGGAGCAGATCAGCAACATGGTGCGCGCTGGATTGGGAGATGATTCGGGTGCAAAGCTGATTGAGCAGCGGGGAATTGATTTTGCTCCGGCGAAAGATTTTCTCCAAAGCCTTAGGGCTGCGGGAGCAAGCGAGACATTCGTACAGGCGCTCCGCGCCGCCAATCCGCCAGGGTTGGCGAGTTCCAAAAGCCCGTTACGCCAGGTTCAAATTCTCGCCTTGCTGGCCGCAGAAGTGCCAGCCCATCGCGTGGCGATGCTGGTAAACGAGCGCGGCATCGACTTCGACGCGAAGAAGAGTGATTTTTTCCTCGAAGTGAGTTTGGCCGGAGGTGACGATGAGCTTACCACGGCAATCGAGAATGCCCGAGTGACGAAACCCGCTACCGTTGATCTGGCAAAGGAGGCGCCACACGACGACGTTCGGGAACACCTCGCGCACGGAGCGGCATTCCTCCAGAAGAAACGGTATGGGGATGCCGAAGTGGAGTACCGGGCGGCGGTACGACTGGACCCGCAGAACGCAGACCTGCACATTGGGCTCTCCCGTGCCCTGAAGGCGCAGGCGAAAACAGACGAAGCACTGGCGGAGGCGCGCGAGGCCGTCCGCCTTGATCCCGGGAACAGCCTGGGACATTTCAGCGTTGGCAATTTGCTCCAAAAAAAGGGAGACGTGGATGGCGCGATGGCCGAGATCCGAGAAACACTGCGCCTGAACCCCAGTGATGACATGGCGCACAATAACCTTGGCACGTTGCTGGCAGCCAAGGGCGACCGGGAGGGCGAGATCGCTGAGTATCAAGAGGCGCTGCGCTTGAATCCCGATAATTACAATGCGCACTACAATCTCGGCATCGAACTCCAGGAGAAGCGCGATTTTGATGGTGCGGCCCGTGAATTCCGTGAGGCGGTGCGCGTGAACCCCACGAGTGACCTTGCACATTACAACCTGGCCAGCACGCTCCAGGAAAAAGCCGACTGGGATGGTGCAGCCGCAGAATTTCGGGAGACGCTGCGCTTGAATCCCAACAGTGACGAATCAACGCACGTTAACCTCGGCATGGTACTCCTGAAGAAGGGCGACTGGGACGGGGCGGCAGCCGAGGAACGTATCGCCCTGCGCGCGAAACCCGATGATGAGTGGGCGCACGCCAGCCTCGGCATTGCCATAGCGCAGAAGGGCGACCGTGACGGGGCAATTGTGGAATACCGTGCAGCACTGCGTTTGAACCCCCGCAACGGCACGGTGCATAGCAATCTTGGTAGGGCGCTCCTGGACAAGGGCGACCTAAATGGCGCCGCCTCGGAGTATCGCGAAGCGGTCCGCTTGACCCCCAATAATGGTCAGATGCATTTCAACCTGGGTATCGCCCTGGAGAAGATGGGCAACCGCCAGGCAGCTCTGGAGGAATATCACACGGCTTACAAACTCGACCCTGACGACCTGACCTATAAGCAGAACTACGAGCGACTGGTGCCGCAGGTAAACAGATGAGAAAGGCGCGAACCGTGAACTCGCCGGATTCTATTCCAAGTTGCAGCCCGGCGAGGGTATAAGTTTTGACCGGGGCCGAACTGGTGTCGCAGGGCCGCGGGAAGAGAGAATCCTCACCGCTCAATGGCACAGTGATGGGCTAATCCAGCGGCCATAGGTACACGACTCCAAGCTGGGGAAAGTCCTTGTGGTGACCTTGGGCATCGGTGTAGATGTCACTGCCGCTGGCCAGCAGTTTGCCGTCCGGGGAAAAAGTGAGCGACCTGACGGGGCCCGGCGGGCCCTTAAGCCTTCGCTTGGGCTCTCCCGAAATGACATCCAGCAATTCAATTTCCCCTGAAACGTCTGAATAGGCGGAGCCAACGGCCAAGGTTCTGCCGTCAGGCGAAAATGCCATCGAATAGTTGAATTCAGCGAACATATTCCGTGTGACGCCGGAGGGGATGTTGAGCAGGCGGACGCCTGTGTCGATATTAAAACCATCGATGGCAAGCAGCAGTTCCCGGGGGGAAAACACCACCCGGGGCACTTGGCCATTGTCCTCACCCGTTAGAGTTTGCTTCAGCGACCCAGTCTGCGGGTCCCACAACCTCGCCGTGTGGTCAGCACTGCCGCTCGCCAGGAGTGAGCCATCCGATGCGAACGCCAGTGAAACGACCTCGTCGGTGTGTCCCTTCAGTCCGCCCCGTGGATGACCGGAGGGCAGATCCCACAGCTCCAGGTTGTTTCCGGGATGATCGTTGTTTCTTCCGCCCGAGGCCAGAAGTTTGCCGTCGGGGGATACCGCCAAAGCGGACACCCAGAAGATGGTTTGGATGGTGCTCTTCAGCCTGCCCGTTTTCACGTCCCAGAATTCTACAAGACTCGATTCACCGCTCACCAGGGTCTTGCCATCTGGTGAAAATACGACCGCGGTGACTAAAGACCTATGTCCGGTGAGGGTATGCTGCAATTCCCCGGTTTGGACATCCCAGAGTTTCACGGTCCCGTCGCTGCTGGCACTCGCCAGCAGGGTTCCATCGGGTGAGAAGGCAACGGAATTGACTCCATCCGTGTGCCCTTGCAGGATGCGTACCGCCGGCGTTTCAACGCGGAGATTCATGGACGAGTCGACGATGACCTTTCCCGCGGCCGACCGAAGGATTAGGATCCGCTCCCCGGCCCGCCAGGCGAGCAGCGCCGTCAGAAACATTACTGCCGCAAGGCCCACAAACCCTATCCCACGCATAACCTCGCGCTTTTGCCCCGCCACATACCAACTGCCCGCCGCGACGCTGCCGAAGATTACTTCGATGACGATCAATGCGATAAGACCCTCTCCCCAGCAGGCTGCGGCGATTCCCAGAAATAGCAGGTAGGGGCCCACGACCACCCAGAACCGCCAACCGCGCGACCATCGTCTGAACCAGCCTTCAGCGGCGACTGTGGGCGTTGACGGGGCAATATGGACCCCGGTCGCAGGCTTCTCAAACTTGCGTGTGGGAACAGGGGGCGCCGCACTTTCAACTTGTTGTTCCGCTTGCGACACTTCGTCGATCAAGGCCTGGGCGCTGGCGGGACGGTCGTCGCGATTCTTGGCGAGACATCGCATGACCAGGCTGGTGATTGATTCGGGAAGGATTAAATCCGGCCGGACTTCGGCAATCGGACGGGGGGACTGGAAGGCGTGGGCTTGGAGCAAGGCCAAGGTTGTGTCCGCGGCGAAAGGCAGTGCGCCGGTCAGCATCTCGTACATGACGCAGCCCAGCGAATACAGGTCGGAGCGTCCATCCAATTCGTCGCCGCGTTTGCCCAGAGCCTGCTCCGGTGACATGTATTGCGGCGTGCCGATGACTACCCCTGTGGCTGTGAGGTTGGTTTCGCCCAGGCGCGATTCCTTCAGCCGGGCGATGCCGAAATCAAGCACTTTGGCCTGTTCGCCGGTGGGCGTCGGCGTCAAAACGATGTTGTCCGGCTTGATATCGCGAT
>Ga0182027_10013740_pt1 | contig 11252 bp, 5 predicted proteins | sample 712E1DmetaG_FD_121300 | JGI IMG/M metagenome (GOLD analysis project Ga0182027, IMG submission 121300) | Permafrost microbial communities from Stordalen Mire, Sweden - 712E1D metaG (Illumina Assembly) | ecosystem: Environmental > Terrestrial > Soil > Wetlands > Permafrost | place: Sweden...
AATATCACAACCCGCATTGAAGAGGAAATAAAAGAAAAAACTGCTCCCTTCACCGATTATCCAATCCTTTTCATCTCGGCAATTAATAAACAGAGAATTCATAAGGTACTTGAACTGGTGGACCGGGTGAATAAAAACAGAAACAGGAAGATCAGTACTTCAGAGTTAAATGAAGTAATGCTTCAGGTTGTTAAAAACAACCCTCCTCCTGCATTAAAAGGCAAATACGTCAAGATCAAATATGTAACGCAACTTCCAATCTATACTCCGGCTTTTGCATTCTTTTGTAACCTTCCGCAATATGTAAAGGATTCTTATAAGAGATATCTGGAAAACAGGATGAGAGAGAAATATGACTTTACAGGAGTCCCGATAAGAATTTTTTTTAGGAAAAAATGATCAAATTTGGTGTGATTTTTGTTTATAAAAATTTATTTACAAAAAGTAATGAGGATAATTAAGTTTCTGGCAGCAATTTTAATTGCCATACTGGTTTTTAGTTCGTGCCTGAAGATCGAAAAACTTCCTTCCACCCCTCATATCGAATTTACACGTTTTACTATTTATGATACAATGACCATTCTGGGTGAATATAAGGCAGGCAGGCTGGTATTTTATTTTGAAGACGGAGATGGCGACGTTGGATTGGAAGCGCCTACCAGGTATCAGACCGATACCACTGACCTTTTCCTTACTCTTTTCAGGAAAAAGGGAGGGATCATGGATACAATCACCGATAAAAATGATCCGTTATTACCATATTCATCATATAGGATACCTTATATGGAAAGGACAGGTGTAAATAAGATATTAAAAGGTTACATATCGGTGACTTTTCTATATCTTACATATAAACCTGGGGATACAATTAAGTATGACTTTTATATAAAAGACAGGGCATTGAATGAAAGCAATGTTGCATCTACCAGGGAAATTGTGGTATCGTATGATAGCACTTATAAAAAATAGACCGGTCAGACTTTAACCCCCATTAAAAGAATATCATCAACCTGTTCGTAAGAACCTTTCCAATCGAAGAAAAATTTTGCTATAGCTTCTTTTTGTTCATTCATCGGTAACTTCGAAACCTGTTCAATAAGTCGTTTCAATCTTGCTATTTTCATCTTTTTTCCATCAATACCACCAAACTGGTCAGGAAGACCATCGGAGAACAGATATACGGTGTCACCTTCGTTAAGGTAGTATTCCTGATCATCAAAATACTTCTCTATAACAGATTCTCCTCCTACCGATGATCTGTTACCTTTAATATAATAGGACTCCCCATCGAGAACAATTATTACAGGACGCATAGCGGAGGCAAATCTTAAATGGCGGGTATTAGTATTAAACTCACAAACAACCATATCCATGCCATCATTTGAAACTCCCAGTTCGACATTCTGATTCAATGTGGAAAAAATCTGCTTATCGAGCAGACTAAGTATTTGTGAGGGTTTGGAAATTCTTTTTCTTGTGACAATGTCCTGTAAAAGGGTAGATCCAATCATCGACATAAATGCACCAGGAACACCATGTCCGGTTGAATCGGCACAGACTATAATAAATTTATCATCTTCGAGTTTATCGAACCAGTAAAAGTCACCACTCACTATATCCCGTGGATGGAAAAATATAAAGGCATCTTTAAAGGCATCTTTAAGCTTGTTTATATCGGGTAAAATACTTGATTGAATGCGCTTTGCATAATTTATACTATCAGTAATACCAATGTTCTGCAGTTCAATCTCTCCCTTCTGCTTCATAACAACACTTGTCCTGGTTTCCAGTTCTTTTTCAAGATATTCCTGAATCTTTTTTTGTGCTTTATCTCTTTGACGTATAATAATTATTACAGTTCCAGCCAATGCAGCTATTTCGATAAGAATGAACCACCATGTTCTCCAGATTGGCCGCTTAATTAAGATATCGAATGATACAGGGGTTTCCTGTGAAATGCCTTCTTTGTTAACTGACAAAAGATTGAATTTGTACTTCCCATCACTCAGAGAATAGGATACCTCTCTCGATGGGCTCATCTTACTCCATCCATTATCATAGTTTTCGAGAAAAGTACTATAAAATACTTTATCCGGAGCGCTGAAATTAATGCCTGAATAAAATACTCTTACAACATACTTCTTATTGTATGGAAGCGAAAAAGTTGGCTGATAAGGATATCGTATATCGTTAATTACTACATAGTTAATATTATTGAAAGGAGATTCAGCACCTTTTATGTCTTCAAGTTTATCATACATTATCAGCCCCTGGGTTGTGCCAATGAAGATTTTTTTGTCGTCCGATTCATACATTCCGCCAGCGTTACATACTCCTCCTTTTGCAAAATCGGTACCAAAAACACTCATTGTTCCGTTCTTTGGATTGAATCTTGAAAATCCCTTTTCGTGGCCAATCCAGATATTATTGTCAGAATCGTCAAGAATACTGTAGCAGTAGTTTGACATCAAATCATTTGACCTGTTTATAGGGATAACTGAATCTTTAATACATTCAAAAATTCCATTTCCATTAGTTGCAACCCATAAAACTCCTTTTGGATCCTGTGAGAAGGAGAGAACTTTATTTTTGGTACTTCCACTCATAACAGTATTACCTGCAGAAATATTAAAATCGCGGTCAATTTTATATAACCGGTCACTCTCTGTACCAATATATGCATACCCATCAGCTGCAACCAAAATGGCATTAATGCTGTTATGAGGTAATCCGTTGTTTATATCAAATCTCTTCTTTTCTTTTTTCAAATCCCCGCTTTTGCTGTCAAGTACAATTACACCATTGGTTGTTGCGAGCCAGATATTCTGATTGTCTATCACAATATCCTTAATATCGTCGGCACCTGAGTCTCCCGATCTGTGAAAGAGTTTTACCTGACCTGACCCGGTGGGCTTAACAAACAAACCGTTACCCCCGGTTCCAATCCATAAATTTTTATCCTTATCAAGAAGATAGGAAGTTATCTCCATATTCCCAACCTGGCTGGTAAGATTTGTGAATGAAACGGACTTTCCCAGAAAAGGATCAAATAAATGAAACCCGGTTGGTGTACCAAGGATGTACTTGTCATTTAGCCTGTTCACATAAATAATATTATTTTCCGAAGAACCTTTTCCAGGAGCATAATAACTAAAAGCAGGTGATGTAAGCATCGAGATACCATATCCGGAAAGACTTAGCCAACAATTTCCTTCTATATCATGAAAGACAGATTTCACATCGTTTGAGGTTAGTCCGGAATTAATATTAAAGGTGTGCACCGATTGAACTGTCTCAGCGTCATCTGAAAGCTTAATCTTGATTGCACCTTCTTCTTTAGTGGAAACCCAAAGGAAATGTTTCGAATCTTCTGAGATTGATTGTATGCTCACAGACTCCCATTCTGGATGATCCCTGAAACGTGAAAGAGTATTACCTTTAGTAGATATCTTTAATTGAAATAACCCGTTATCTGTGGTACCCAGAACAAATTTAGTTGTATCATCTGTCGCATGTATTGCAGTAACTCCTGAATCATTGAACCCTTCAACCACATTTACAACAGTTATTGAATCTTTTGACAGCTTGCATAAAAGAACATTCTCCTGAGTACCTATAAGTAATTTTCCGGATTTGGTAAAAGAGGCTGAGAACATTATCGGATCAATAGAAAATGAGTATTTGAATGTCTCTTCAGTCTTCTTAGGATTAATACCGAAAACTGCTTTCCCCTGTGGAATAACGTATATAAAACCATCGGGACCTTCAACAAGGGTGCTTATAATTTTCGAATTTGTAAGAGGAACACTGATCAGACAATTTTTCTTCACAAAATAAACGGTACCATCGCTGCATCCAAACCAGAGTGTGCCAGCTTTATCTTTAAGGCTTGAGGTGGGGTATCGGTTGGTTGCTGAATCGGGGTATTGAACATCAAAAAAATTAAACCCGTCAAAACGTTTAAGTCCAATACCTGTTCCAATCCATAGGAATCCATCATTTGACTGGTTGATAGTATAAACAAAGACATTCGGAATGTTACTCTCGGCACCATAATTTTTAAAACTGTAGGTCTGTCCATCTAAAATTGAAGAAAATACCAATAGTGTCACTATGGCTATGTTTGATATTTTCAAAGCAATTTTATATCTCATTTCTGATTTACTCTACTTTTTTGGTGATATCCTCGTTATGTTTGTTTTTGGAATATAAACAGGAACCCCCCCAATTGGAGAACTAAAGAATTGGATTCCATCTCCTCTCTGGTTTTGAAGACTAATTACAACATTATTATTTTTAACGAGTACTCCTTGTCTTTTGTGAAACTGGAAATCGAGTGATGAGTTTACCTCAGCAGGTTCAATTGGTATGTTTGAAGTAGCCCAATCATCCTCATTTGAAATAGGAACTTCAATTCCCTGTTTATACTTCGACACTACCAGAATCTGACCATCATTGTCCCAGTCAAAATTGCTCTGTTTAATATATACGATTCCGGTATCAACAAATGGATAAATATGAGCCACACTTTTAAAATCATTCCACATACGGAAGTGATATTTATAAGTAAAAGCATTTGCACCCTCAATCGGAATGTTGTTGTCCGGATCGCGGCTCAGAAAATATCTGTAGAGATTTCCATCATCGCCACTTATCCCTTCACAAACAATTTTAAAAATATAGCTATTCCATTTTACATTAAAATCTCCCTCTGTAGGATTAAACGGTCCAAATGTATAGTATTTATTATCATACTTGGCTTCACTTCCGAAAACCTTGGAAGCCAATAAATTACCAGACTTATAATTTTCTCCTTTTAACAAACCCTTTGATTCCTCATTCTTCTCAGGATCAACACCCTTGCCACCATAAACAGAGAACATTGTTTTGGTATTAAACTCCCCCTGAATTTCATCATTTTCCCCACCGCAATCGGGATCGAACACCCTGATATAAAACTGTTGCTTGAAATCCTTCAGTATGGAAAAAAAGAAGACCTGGTAGAAATCATCATCACCCCATGATGTTTTACCCTCTTTACCAAAGGTTACAAGGAATGGAATATTTTCATCTTTGCCAGGAACAGCTTGTCCTGATAAACTAATACAGAACGGCAATCTTAGTAAAAGAATAAAGATCAGTATTTTATATGTTTGTTTATTGAATTTCATTAATCTTCAAAAATAGTTAATTTAAGTATCACGGTTTATGCATTACAATTATATTTTTCGAAATACAAGCTTCTCTTACGGACCTTCCTGGTTCAGCTTCATTTGTAACTATCAGTTGAATATTATAAATCCCTGCTTTCAGATAAGTCTTATCAACTACCTTCCCAATAGCAATTGATTCATCTCCAAAGTTCCAGTAATATTGTGCAATTTTCCAACCTGGAAGGTTTGTACTGTCTGCACTCAGAGAAATTTTCTGACCCATATTTATCCTGTCGGGTGCCGAAATATATGGCTGCTCGATTTCCGTTATTACCAGGGTATCGGATTTTTGATTATGCATAACCTCTTTGGTGATAAGGTTTACCACATCTAGTTGAACCATATATGTTCCGGGATTCTGATAACAATGTTCCACAACTATTCCGTTAGACTTGTTTCCATCACCAAATTTCCATTCATAGCGGAAAGGCATTGTGTCAGCCTTTACTGCATTCTCTTCAACAAACCTGAAACAGTAACTATTTTCCACTAACGTATCGCATGATGCCTTCCTGATTATTGTGGAGGCAAACTCATAAATATCATCACTGTTCCCACGATTTGAGGAAAAATAACCAGCCTGGAGATTATTCTGGGCTACAAAAGCAAAATCATCTGCGGTAGAATTTATTGGTTCCGGCAAACGGACAGGGTCATCCCATGCTCCATTGGTTAATTTTGTAAAATAGATATCCAGCTTGCCTGCACCACCGGGCCGGTTTGAAGTGAAATAAAGCCTGCCTGAGGAGTTTATACTAGGATAATTTTCAATACCAGGGGAGTTCACTTTTGGTCCCAGGTTTACGGGTGCAGCCCATTCTCCGTTAATAAACTCACAGTAATACAGATCAGATCCTCCCTGTCCACCAGGCATATCAGAAGCAAAGAAAATATATTTTCCATCGTTGCTTACAGAAGGTTGTCCAACATCGTATGTCGTATTATTATATTTAAACGGTTGTACCGATTCAAGTCTGTTACCTGAAAGGGTTGCAATGAAGATCCCGTTATGATTTTTAAAGTCTCTCTTCTTTGATGCTTTTCCTGTTTCCACTTCACTTGTAAAGTAAACCGTTTTGCCGTCAGGGGCAAAACATAATGGTCCATTGTTGAAAAGAGAACTCCTTTCGCTCTTTATTTCCTTTGGACTGCTCCAACCGGAAGTATCTTTTTTTTCAGCAAGATAAATGTTATAAAGACGGTGCCCATCAAAAGAGGTACGATCCTTAAACATACTGAATCGTCTGTTTGAACAGAAAATAATACCATCTTTCACAATCACGGGAGAAATTTCGCTGAAAACATCCGAATTAAATGACAATTTTTTAACTTCATAAACAGAAGGCTTTTGCGCCACGATGGTTATTGAGAACCCAAAGAGAACAAAAACAACTGATATAATATATAAACTTCTTCTCAACATAAACTAGAAATACCTTGGATTAGCAGCACTTACCTTTGAACCAAATTCATATCTGAGTATAAATTCACTCGATCCTTTTGAATAGGAATTCATTCTCCCAACCGGATAATCATAAGAAACACCAAACATAAACTGCGGACTCAGCTGAAACTGGAGAATCCCCACAGCTACCTGTTCAGATGTTCTCCAGGAACCACCTAACCAGATCAGATCAGCCAGAATAAAATTGCCATTTATATCGAATTGTGAAAGTTTTTTTGTGTTTTGCAAAGAATAGTCAACCAGTACTGAAGGCTTGAACTTAAAAAATTGCGAGAAGGTAATCAGCCCGCCTGCGGAAAAAACGTAATCATAATCATTAAAACTATGATAAGCCTGGACAGAATTTGTAGCTGTTTTCTTATAACTGAGGAATGAAGGAACTGCGACTCCTGCAAATAATTTATCGCTGAAATAATATACTCCTGCTCCTACATTTGGAAGAACATAAGGTTTATCGTTTGCAGCGAAAACCGGATCACCTGGAGTTGTAAGCAGAATTTTTGAATAATCGGTATTAGACATATCGGCTCCACCTTTCAGTCCAAAGGAAAGTTTTCCGTTTCCAATTCTTATATGATAGGCATAAGTGGCGTATATACTTGTTGATTTGGTAAAGCCGAATTGCATGAATTGTGCCATCAGTCCAAGTGCAACCTTGTCATTTTTCATTGGGCTATGTATTGATATTGACTGAATTACCGGTGATCCGGGTGTTCCCATCCATTGCATTCTGTACGATAAAAAAGTACTCAGAGCTCCCCGCGAACCGGTATATGCCGGATTGATCATAAGCCCATTCTGAAGGTACTGGCTATAGACAGGATACCCCAGGCTTATTCCTGTAGAGTCGGGAACTGCCTGACCTGGAACATTGCCAATTATAAATATGAACAAAAAGACAAAAGCCAGTTTTATCTTGGTTGCATACCGAATATCAAAAAACCATCTCTTCAAAATTCTTTATTTAATATCTTTTTAGAACAATAAATCCACTTTTCTTGAAAACCTGTCCATTACCACCTTTGAGCGGATCTGATGTTATTTTCAACAAATAATAATATGTACCTTCAGGAAGATCAATTCCCTGTGAGTTTTTGCCATCCCAGTCTTTCCAATCATTATTGCTTTTGAGATTAGATGTTGAAAAAACCTCTGTTCCGGCTCCATTAACAACTTTAAGTTCCGCCTGCTGATCATTCAAATCCAATCCCTCTATCACAAATGTATTATTAAATGCATCATTATTTGGCGAGAAGCCTTCGGGTATGACAAGATCAAATACATTAATATTCACAAGATCCTCATTTTTGCACGTTCCATTTGTAACCGTCCATTTAAATGAATTGAGCCCTTTTGACAGATTTTTAATAACTGCTGAGGTATCTGATTCAGGATCATCAGCAAAAGTTCCTGTTCCAGCAACTAAAGTCCAAAAACCGGTTTCCCATGTATTTGGTTTATGGGCAACCATGTGAAATATATTATCAAATGAATAGAGAGTGGTATCGGGACCTGCATTAATCGAGTTTACACGCTTGTAAAAAGTTATTTTCACAGAATCTTTGTTCGTGCACTGCCAGTTTACCTCCTCCCAGGTAAACCATAACGATTTATTTCCACCGCTAAAAGTTGAATCGATTGTCACTGTAACATAAGGGTTATTAGGTGTAGATGCCACAACTGCAGAAGGAAAATACCAGGTCCCTGCACCAACACTTGGCACAGCTTTCAAAATGTACTTAGCTCCGCATGTATCCGCATTGGGTCCTACATTGGCTGAAGGTATTCTGTAAACATAAGCCTTTTTTGTTCCTGTAAGTGATGTAGCAACACATAAGTTATTGTCCTCAACCTTCGAAAGTTTATAAATATATGTATTGAGGGTAACAGGCGACTGAGGAATAATTGAAATTGTACCATCAGATGCAGCAAATGAACTTGCAAGTCCATCAATAGCATTCTCACTGTAAGTAACGTTCCAAGGGGGTGATGTTCCTGTTATATGAAACTTAAGTTCAACACGGGAACTCCCGCAGATTGTGGTATCAATAGTATTGGTTAGGATACCTGTTGGTAATGGGTCGATAGAAATATTAAAAACAGCTGATGTATCTGAGCAGCAATTAAAACTTCCCGATTTTACAATTCGCCTGTATTTCATTGGAACACTTATAACCGGAGACTGATAATTGGCTGTATTATTTACCAATGCGGCACTAACCCAGGTAGTACCATCAGCGCTTTGTTCCCAAAAGTATGAGTAGGTTCCGGTCCCGGCTCCTCCAGAAGGAGATGAACCTGTCAGGATTGCTGGAGCGGTGTTATAACAGACGGTTGCCTTTCCCGAAATTGTATTGTTGGATATCAGAGGATAGGATGTTATTGAAATTGTAGCACTCAGAGACCTGTTTACAGTGCATGCTCCGGAAGTTACCTGCCGCTGATAGAAATAGACCATTGCCGGAAGGGCTGGTGGTGAGTAAGAAGACCCTGTATTGCTTCCCGGTGCAGGATTCCAGGTAAGGTTATCATTTGAAAGGTACCATAGATAAGCATAATCACCCGGAATATTTGTTCCTCCGGTTGGAATTGTTCCTTTGAGCAAATTAGGAACAGCTCCGTTGCATATTGTGGTATCAAGACCACCCGATATTATCGAGATCAGATTATTTAAAATTGGCTTGTGAACAATTATTTTTACTGAATTGCTGGTATCGGAACAGGCCGATGAAAAGACAATTCTCCTGTAGCTTGTAGTATCGGTAAGTACAGGAGGTTGATAATCAGTAGTTAAAATACCTATAGCCCCGGGAATATCAGTCCAGATGGTATGAGATTTCGAGCTGTCCTGCCATGTATAAGTATACGATCCGTTCCCAAACAAAGGAGTGGATCCGACAAGTTTTACCGGAGCTGATCCTGAACAGATGGTTTGATTAGCAGTAATTGTATTATTTGTGACAACCGGATAATCTCTCAGAAGAATTGAAGTAGTTGTATCTATACATACATCGTTCATTCCGGAATAGACAATACGTTTGAATAAGTACTCGTTCATTGGTGACTTCTGAGCCAGCTCTGTTGGATTATATCCGGAACCGTTACTTATACCCGGTGCAAGTCCCCAGCCTGTTCCGTTAATGTTACTTATCCATCTGAATCTGTAGCTATTATCACCTTCAGCCAGGGCAGGAGTGGTAGTTGGAGTTGTGGCAGTAAGATCGGTAAATATCATCCCATAACAGATATCCTGGGGTGTAGATAGTATATTATTATTTTTTATGGACTTAAGAACAGTAATCTTGACAATAGCTGAAGAATCAACACACCTGCCGGAGGTTACAGTGCGCCTGTACCATGAAGTAGCTGTTAGCGCAGGAGGTGGAGTATATCCGCCTGAATTATACGCATTTAAAGGTAGATTAAACAAATTGCTATCCAGACTTACCTGCCATTTAAATGCATATTTTCCGTTCCCGTCCAGTAAAATTGCCTTTGAGGTAAATGAAGGAGAATTCTGACCAAAGCAGATTGTATCGGAGGTACCAACAATATTATTTTTAATGAAAGGCTGAACAATAACTTGTACTGCTTTACTTGTATCAATCAATACAGGACCTCCGCTATCTTTAACAACTCTTCTGAACCATGTACTCTGTGTAAGCAATCCCGGTGGCGTATAGTTTTGCTGGTTATTGGTTCCCAGGGCAGAAGAGTAACCAAAAAATTCGGAAGTGGTACTGCTCTGCCAGATGTAGGTATATGGTTGCTGACCTCCGACAGGTAATGTCCCTGATATTTTCCCGAAAGAGACATTTGAACATATCGAATCTATCTTATTGCCTGTTACCTCAGATATTATTGAGTTAAAAAGGAATCCGTTTAGTTTAGGGATGAAATTAAACTTTTTTTCTCCAATCCCGTCAGATTGAGTATCGGGACCCGGAACACCGAAAGTAACTGTGACAGGTACCTTTCCGGGTAATGAAGCTGAGCTAACCCAGATAAGGCCTCCACCACCTCCTCCTCCCCCGCCCCAGGCACCCAAAGGATTGATTCCTCCCTTACCTCCATTTGCAGATATCTTTAAGGAATCAGTAGCAACTACTGAGTAGTTTTCGACTGAAAGAATAACTGAACCTCCTGCCCCTCCTCCTCCTGCGCCACCAATAGAAGTAACAATACCGGGAGTGCTCCCATCAGCTCTTATGGTGTTGCTATTTCCTGAAATAGTATCCGCAATTATTATAACAATTCCCCCTCCTTTTCCCCCTGACGACTGAGCCGGGCCTGAAGCATGTGTCGATGCTCCTCCTCCTCCTCCTAAAAATAATCCATTCAAAATAGAAGGGTATTTATTTACTCTGTTTCCACCTGTACCTCCACCTAATTGAATAGAACACAAATTATTTACATTACTTTCAATTGCTCCGTCAGCTCCTGCCCCCCTGTTTGACCCGCCGCCGCCGCCTGAGTAATACCCATCACCGCCACCGCCACTGGTAAGATTCGTACCCCTTCCTTTTGCATGCATTGGTATTAATGGGACACCCGACCCGTCATGAATTGCGATC
>Ga0182027_10013741_pt1 | contig 11251 bp, 13 predicted proteins | sample 712E1DmetaG_FD_121300 | JGI IMG/M metagenome (GOLD analysis project Ga0182027, IMG submission 121300) | Permafrost microbial communities from Stordalen Mire, Sweden - 712E1D metaG (Illumina Assembly) | ecosystem: Environmental > Terrestrial > Soil > Wetlands > Permafrost | place: Sweden...
AATTAGGATACACTATAAACGATATCATAAACGGATTATGTGAAGCATTAGTAAGAAACTATTTTAGTACAGTGGCAAAAGGAAAGAATGTTCGTGAACCAATTATATTTCAAGGAGGAGTAGCAGCAAACATAGGCATAATTAGAGCATTCAATAAATACTTGAAAAAAGAAGTAATCATACCAGAGCATTATAGTGTCATGGGCGCAATTGGTGCAGCACTACTTGCAAAAGATGCAATGCAAAAGACTAATGCAAAAACTAGATTCAAAGGATTCGAAATCAAAAATTTCACATTCAAAACCACAAGCTTCACATGCAAAGATTGTGCAAATCATTGCGAAGTCATAGAATTCTGGCAAGACGGTAAGAAGATAGCATTATTCGGCGATAAGTGTGGCAAATATACAGATACAATAATAGATTAAATTATTATGGATAAAATTTATATACAAACATAAATCAGTACAACAATGGATTTCAAACATGCAATAGCGGATTTGGTACATAAGGAATTAGGATTAGATAAGGCTAAGATTCTTGAAGTTATAGAAGTTCCTCCAGATTCAAAGCTTGGAGACTATTCAATGCCATGTTTTATATTTTCTAAGGAATTAAAGAAGAGTCCGCAAAATATTGCACTAGAATTAAAAGATAAATTAACAATTATCAATCTGAAAGAAGATCATAAACATTTTGAATTAATAAATAATGTTGGACCATACCTAAACTTTTTCGTAAATAAAGAAGTCTACACAAAAAATGTTCTACAAAAAATTTTCGAGAATAAATTTGAATATGGTTCCAAACCAAAAACTAATGACGTTGTACTTATAGAATCTCCTAGTCCAAATACAAATAAGCCATTACATATTGGACATTTGAGAAACATGCTTCTAGGACAAAGCATCTATAATATTATAAAATTCATCGGAAAACAGCCACATATAGTAAATGTGGTTAATGATAGGGGAGTACACATATGCAAATCAATGCTGGCATATGAAAAATATGGTGCGAACGAAACTCCAGAAACGGCTCACAAAAAATCAGACCATTTTGTTGGCGATTATTATGTTAAATATGCGCAAATGGAAAAAGAGAATCCTGCTGTAGAACAAGAAATTCAAGACATGCTAGTAAAATGGGAAAACAATGATCCACAAATCAGAGCACTATGGGCTAAGATGAATAGTTGGGCATTAAAAGGATATCAAGAGACATTCAAGCAACTAGAATTTACTATTGATAAAGAATATTTAGAGAGTGAATTATATTTACACGGAAAAGATATCATACTCAAAGGATTAGATGAAGGAATATTCGAAAAAGATGAGACTGGCGCAGTAATACTTAATCTTGAAGATTTGGGTCTTGGCAAAAAAGTGTTACTCCGAGCTAACGGCACATCAGTATATATCACTCAAGATATATACATGGCCAAAAAACGTTATGAAGAATACCAATTCAAAGAAATGATATACATTGTAGGTAATGAACAAGAACACCATTTCAAAATATTATTTGAAATATTCAAGAAATTAGGCTGGACTTTTGGAGACAAATGTTATCATTTCAGTTATGGAATGGTAGAATTACCAGAAGGTAAACTAAAATCGAGAGAAGGAAATATTGTAGATACAGACAACCTATTACAAGATGTAAAAAATATGTGTGTCGAAGAACTTAAGAAGAGATATGAAAATTTATCCGAACACGAATTAAATGAGCGTGCAAAAATTATAAGTTTGTCTGCTATAAGATTCTTCTTTTTGAAGTTTGATCCTATGAAAAATTTTGTTTATAATCCAAAAGAATCATTAAGTTTCGAAGGAGAGACAGGACCATATATCGAATACAGTTATGCTCGTATAAATTCTATATTTAAAAAATTTAGAGACAAAGAAAGTGTTGATAATATAGAAAAATATATACATAATGCACATAACGGATTATTAATTGAAAAGAATGAATTTGAAATTGTTAAGACACTAGATAAATTCCCGCAAATTGTCGAAGACTCGGCAAAAAATTTCAAGCCATCAAGCATCGCACACTACTTACTAGAACTCTCACAACAATTTAACGAATTTTATCATGCAAACCCAATATTAAGCTCTGAAGATAAAGAATTAATGAAAGCAAGACTCTATCTAGTATATAACATTCAAATCGTTCTAAAAATAGGATTAAACCTATTACACATACAAGAAATAGACGAAATGTGAATAAATTATTAAAAGAATATAATAATATGGAAATTTCAAAATATAAGAATAAGATTCCAGCAAGCATTTACGCTAAGTTAGAGCCTAGAATAAAGACATTCAGACCAGCACAATTCAAGGCAATAGATGCAGGAATATTTGATGACAAAAGCCTTCTAATATGTACACCAACTGCTTCTGGAAAGACACTTGTTGCAGAACTTGCAATAATGAATGCCATATTTCATGACAAAGGAAAATGCGTTTACGTCGTTCCACTAAAAGCTCTAGCAAGTGAAAAGTATGAACATTTTAAAAAGATGCATACATTCAAAACAGCAATAACAAGCGGAGATACAGACAGCGACGACTCATATCTAGACAGATATGATTTAATAATAACTACAAGCGAAAAATTCGATTCACTCATCAGACACAAAACACCATGGCTAAAAAAAATCAAAGTCGTAGTAATTGATGAAATACATTTACTTAATGATTCTGAACGTGGACCAACACTAGAAATCCTAATAACTATCTTACGCCGAGTACTAAAAAATCTTCAAATAATAGGTCTGAGTGCAACAATCGGAAACCCTATAGAGCTAGCAGAATGGCTCGATGCTGATTTAATATTAGACGATTGGAGACCAGTACAATTAAAAAAAGGAATATACCTTAATGGAGAAATAGAATTCAACAAAGAATGAATATCAAAATCTAGCTAACTCTCTTTTATTAGTATATAATACTGGAGATAACCTCTTAATCTTCTGAAATGCAGCAGCATAATAAGCCAGAACAGACTCACGGCGAATCATATCTCTAATAATATAATACTCACAATAACATAAATCATCCTCTAACAATTCCCTCAAAAAATCCCGCATATGCTCGAAACCTTCAGGACTAGAATCTACTCGCGAAGCCCACAACCATACTTTCAACAAATTCTGAATCAAGTCTGAGGAACTAACAACTTCCTTTCCAATAAAATTATAATTCTGATCACAAAATTTTACAATCATAGGAGTATCATCATGATACTTCAAACTTTCAGTAATAATATTATTAACATAAAAATTGTACGAGTCCCAAGAAATACAATTCAACAATTCTTGACCAGAAATTGCACCATAAAAATTTTCCGAAACTAATCGATATAAAGTATTATAGATATTATACAGAGATGAATCATTATTCTCTTTTACCATTGAATCTTTCAAAAATTTCTTAAAACCATCAACAGTAAACAACATACCATCTCTTCTAAATAGAAAATACACATGTTTAGCCATCTCACTATATAAATTAGTCAATATATTCAAATCACGTATAACAAACTCATTTTTAGGCAAGACATCGGCATTTAACTCAGCAATTCTATGAAAACCATAAGGCTTACCATCTTTATGCAACACTAATCTTGGAAGATCCTCATTAAAATCATGCAAGAAAGCAACAATTACACGAAAATATGGATCAGGATGACGCGGAATATTATTCGTAGACTGTAAAAAATGCATTATACCAGCAGTACCAGTCCAATGAGATACAGATGACACATCACTCTTACGTCTCAATTGATGATGAACCGCTAACGCTGATGCTGTAATTGCATAAGACGCATATGGACCGAATTTATTACGAAAATGAATTCCAAGTTCAGAATCAATCTCAGCAACTAATACATCAACATCCTCAACACGCTTAATTTGGGAACAAAAATATTCATCAATAGCACAAAAATCATCATCACTATCTATCAATTTACGCATGTCAGATAATAATGTAGGAGCACCTAAATCATGTTCACGCAACGTTCCATCCAAAAATTCTGGATCATTATAAAAACGCATTATAGATTTAGAAATATTTACAGCAATTTTCTCCCCATGCAAAAAAACCAGTAATTCATAACTTGGAACACGCTTGTGCAATATATCATCAAAAATCTTTTGAGCAGCAATATACCTTGGAGAATTAATCCAATTCAACATGTCTTGAGTCTGACGCATAAAATATCCCCTGATAGTCCGTAACTATATTCAGTATATTAAATATTGGAATATATTAAATATATGACTGTATACGAATGGACACACCTTTCGGTTTATATATTTTTCCTAGAAAAAAATGGAATAATTACAAAAAGATAAGAATACTATAACTTTAAGTATTATCTTCAAGAGCAACTGGTTGTTCAGAATGTAAGAGATTAAATCGAATTGTACCCATATTTCTCTATTTTTTTGAATACCTCTGTATATATTAATAGAACCGACATATTAACAATCATTGAAATAATTAGGCCTGTTTTGTTCAAGAAGAGTATATTCTATTCCGGCTAAAAATCAAGCCCAATTTTTTTGGATTTGAGCACGAAAAACATCAATTCTAGCCCGATTTCTTGACCGACTCAGACGATACTAAAATTTTATATCGACGATGAAAAAAATCCCAATTTACTCTAAAATCGCTAAAAAATCTACCCAAAATTGGTCAGAGAATAGTTCCTATTCCCGCTAAAAAATAGGCCCAACTCAACAAAAAATGAGCACAAAAACCTCGGTTTAGGGCCAATATTAGGGCCAACTCAGACGAGAATCAGTTTTTCTATTGACGATGAGAAAAAGCTAAATTTAGACAAAAATATCAAGAATTTCTAAATCATTACAACTATAATAATTACGCATAAATAAATATGATAAGTGAGCACCGGAGGATTTGAACCCCCCTTCCAAGGTCCGAAGCCTCGTGTACTATCCAAGCTATACTAGGTGCCCAATAATTTTTAGAGATGTGATTATTGTTTAAAAAATTGCTGATTTAAAACAAAAATTATTAGAAAAATATTTTTATTCCATTTTTTCCAGTATGATTTCAATTGTTGATACTCGAACGTCTCGTCCTTCTTTATTTTTGAAATCTTCAGAATTTGTTTTTATCTCTCTTATGCGGATTTTATCTTTCATGAATCTTTTAGTTGTTACTTCAACAATATCTACAGCTTTACTTATAAATTTACCACGTGCCTTTAAGAATACTTCATCAGCGCCTTTAGTCGTGAATTGCATAACTAGACTAGTTACGTAGTTCATGAATGGTTTAGTGCCAACAAATACTGTGTTGTCTTTCCCTTCGTCCATGGTTTCACCCGCTATCCTTGTTATCTGCTATCTTTTTACTTGCTATTTTTCTTTAATCTAGTAGCATAACCAGCAATTATGTTGCGCATCTTTTTAGATGATATTTTTGCCTTACCGCCTAATATGACTTTATTTTCGTCAAAAGTTGTAGTAAACTCATCACCGTGCTTAACCATTAACTCTTCAGTTGTTCTCTTAATCAACATAGTCTTAATTCTACCCATAATAATCCCTCATATATACGGAATAAAAAACGATTTATAAATGTTTTCCTAAATCTGACTTGAAATCGAATACTGTAAAAATTATGTGAAATCTACCACTTCGCATATTTGATTCCGTTCTCTTCAATGCGAAGCAATTGATTATATTTAGCAACGCGCTCGGATCTGCATGGTGCTCCTAATTTTATGTGTCCACACCCTAAACCTACAGCTAGATCTGCAATGAATGTATCCTCGGTCTCTCCACTTCTATGACTAACCATTACAATCCATCCTGCACTATACGCCATTTTTGCGGCATTAATCGCTTCAGTAACTGTGCCTATCTGATTTACTTTCAGTAATAGTGCAGAGCATAATTTCTTTTCTATAGCCATCTTTATACGTGTCGTATTTGAAACTAATAAGTCATCTCCTATAATTGGAATTTTAAGTTTTGATACTTTCTCTGTAAGTTTGCTCCAACTCTCAAAATCATCTTGATCGAATGGGTCCTCAAGTGTTGCAATAGGATACTTTTTTAATAAACGTAAGTAATATTCTACCATTTCATCTTTAGTGTAAGGTTTATCCATTACGTAACATCCTGTAGCTTCATCATAAAATTCTGATGCTGCAGAGTCTATTGCTATTTTCATCTTGCCATTATATCCTGCTTTCTTTATTGCTTCAACAAGTAGATCTAATGCTTGTTCTGGTGTTGTTAATTGTGGAGCAAATCCTCCTTCATCACCAACATTAGTTGAGGCCTTACCATATTTTTCCTCGACTAACTTTTTGAGTGTGTGATATACTTCTGCAGTCATCCTAACTGCTTCCTTGAAAGTTTTAGCATATACTGGTGTAATCATAAATTCCTGAATTTTTAGACTTGTTCCTGCATGCTTGCCGCCATTGATTACATTAGCAAATGGTACAGGTATTGAATAAATCTTAGCAGGCTTATTTGATTTCTTATCATACATCAAATTAACAAAAGGTAATGCTGATATAGATGTAGTTTTTTCATCTTTAACTAATTCACCAACATATTCATATAATTGTTTTTGTTTGATTGATGCTGCAAGTCTGCATACAGCCATACTTACGCCAAGTATTGCGTTAGCTCCTAGTTTAGACTTATTTGGTGTACCATCTAGTGCAATCATTGCTTCATCAATGCTTTTCTGGTCTAAAAATTCCATTCCAACAATTTTTTTAGCAATTATATTATTAACATTATCTACTGCTTTCATCACTGACTTTCCTAAATATTCCTTTTTTCCATCTCGTAATTCTAATGCTTCATACTTTCCTGTACTTGCACCACTTGGAACAATAGCTGAAGCTTTAACATTATTGAAATATGCTTCTACTTCGATTGTAGGATTGCCTCTAGAATCTAATACTTGTCTTGCCATTAATTTAGTAATCTTCATACAAACACCCCTCGAATTTCAAATTATGATACGATAATCACACTACATACAAAAAAATAAATATAATAAAAAAATAATATAAGAATAAACTTTACTTAGGCTTGCTAGTTACTGAAATTGTTAAGGTTTCATCTAATAGGCTTTGAGGATTAGTGTATGTTAATTTAGCGTCGCCCTTCACCACATTAAGTTTAGTAAAATCACAATTAGATAAGTTGAATGTTACTCCCGCACCATCCTCTACAGTAACTGATGATCCTGCCATACAACTTTGCGTTCCCTGAGGACAAACACTGATTGCAGTACAGTGACTTAAAGCACCAGAAGATAAATCCATTTTAGTAGTATCTATAGTCATTTTATATCCTAGACCGTTAACAACAGAAAATACTACAGATCCTGAAGTTGCAGTTGTTCCAGCATAAACTATTGGCTTACCTGGACATGCAAATCCAGCTGATGCAAGACAAGTGTCTGGAGTAAACTTTGATGGGTTTAAGACTCCAAAATATGATAATGCACCAATTGCGGCAAGAACTACAATAATAGCCCAACCATAAGTCATCATAAATTCTAAAGCTGCCTGACCTTTATACGTAAATGTTTTCATGAAAAATCACCTCAAAACTTATCATAATATTATAATAATCACTATAAGCGTATTCTATTGAAACTTATTTATAAATATTTCGATTATCTGAGCTTACTGTAATAAAGTATCGTCTAAAATGTCAGGTGTTGACCTTTTTTTATAGAATACTTTTTTATAATACCCTGTTGTAATTCTATAAATGAATGGATTTTTTCTTTACTAGTATAATTTCGAAATGATTTAAGATTCTCTTTTAGTTCAACAATACAATTATTTTTATCTAGAAATATTATATCTATAGGAAAAAACACGAAAAACATTGTTATACCAACTCTTCGAGGCCTTTTAAATCTGAATATCCATGCCTTATTATCAACAGATTTTCTTGTCCTAAAAGTTAGTCCAGTACCCTGAGAGAAAAGGCTATCACAATAAACAATCTTTGAAGCAATGATTTTATTATTATATTTTAGCATTTTCTTCAACTAACTTCTTAGCCTCACGCCTATATCTACCATATTTATCTTCTGGAGAATATTTTGGAGGCTTAGGCTCAATTCTCTTATGTCCACAAGTACAATCTTCTTTAATATCATAACTGCCACATTTTGGACATTTTAGAATATGTTTCATAAAGATTTCCTAAAGACTAAAAAAATTCATTCCAAGCTAAATATTATATGTTAACTTGCTGCCGCTTCAGTAGCAAGATTCTTTACACGCTCATACTCAACATTTGCTTTATGTTTCTTCATATAAGTCATTATACTATCTGATGCATCTTTCAATAATTTTTCTACAACTTTATAATCAACACCTTTTACGAATATACGATATCTTCCGCCACCAAGATATAATATATTGATATTATCTTTTATAGCATCAATTAATGCTGTTTTAATATCTTCTACACCATTTTCTTCCCAAGTATTAATCGTAACATCGCCAGCTATTAAAATCTCTTTAGGCTTGATTTTTTCTCTAATAATTTTTTCTAAATGCTCGGCAATATTCTTGTCGAAAAAATCGCTTAATGATATTGTACCTGCAAGAAAATCATCAAATGCTTGGTACACATAAAAATATGAATCTAGAAATGCTGCAGCCACTTGATCATATAATAGTTTAGCATCCATCTTTAATGCATGTGCAGTCATCTCAATAATCTTTTCAGCTTTTAATTCCTGCTTTACAGCATCATTCTTCTCTCTACGTTGACCTTCTGCAACTCTTCTTAAAGACAAGTCTATATATCCCCTTTCCTTGTTAATATAGAGAACTTTACATACGATAACTTTTCCTTCAGCAACATAATCTCTGATATTTCTAATCCTTCCAGGAGCAACTTCAGAAATAGTAATCATTCCCTGACGATCATATTCATGAATGTTTACGAATATAGAATTGTGTTGAATATTATTTACTGTGCACATTACTAAGTCCGATTCTTCAGGAAAACCTGAACGTTTAATAAACATTTTTTTAATTTACCAGAATTTTTATTCTAAAACTTCTAACACTCTTGCCTTTATCTTAGCTTTTCCACCTGTTGGACTAGCAATTACTCGTCCACAAACTAGGCATGTAACTTCTGAACTAGCTTTACCAAATATTATTTGTTCATTCTTGCATTTTGGGCAACGAACTTTTATGAATTTTGACACTGGCTCTCTGATACTAACCATTTTTTTTAACCTCTAAACCTTCAAACATATTTTATGATAAAATAAAATGTCAAATCTATCTCTAGATTATCTCAATCTTTTTTGCACGCTTTCCCTTGCTTTGACTACTAGCCTTTCCACAAACTTTACATGTATATCTGAAATCTGTCTTTTTAGTCAATTTCTTACCAGACATCTTTCTAGATCCTATTGGCTTTCTTGAGAATCTTCCCTGATTACCAAATCCTCTTCTTGCACCACGAGCTCTGACTCTCACCATAGATGATCGGCTCTGAGTATGTACTGAACTTAAACCTTTCTTCTTAGCAGTACTTACAGTATGCTCTGTATGTTTATTACAATGTGGACAATGTCTTTTTAGCGTCTTAGGAATCTTCATCTTTAAACCTCAATATTTAACAAAAAAACATATATTAATATGATTTGAGCATAGTTTATATGATTTTTTATAATTATTTATGTCGTTGTATCGATGATAAGGAATAATAGAGTATTTATAAATATTTCTATAATGCTGTTTTATTACTAAACACCTATTAAGACGAATACTTTAACAAAATATATAAATAGTCGAACGGTTTCTTATAGGTCGAATATATACAAAAAAATTATACGGTTAAGAATGGAAAAATTAACATATAAACACCAAATAATCTCCATGGAACGTGGAATGGAACTTATTAAGGAAGGATACTTTGCAATAGATCCTCACTGTCATAGTTCTTACTCATTTGATGTGCCTGACGTCAAAGAAACAAGTCCAGAAAGTGTGATTAAGGCACAACGAATCAGAGGATTAAAAACTATCTTAACAGATCATAATACACTTAATGGATATAACTACTTGAAACAAAAAAAGTATAAACTTATACCAGCAATAGAATTGACATTCAAGCCTAAAATAGCTAGAAAAATAGTTTCTCATAAGCCAATTCAAACATTACACATTAATGTCTTTAGACTAAAAAATCGTGACTTGAAAAAAATTAGAACAATAGCCGAGACGGGGGATTTGGATGCACTCGTTAAATATTTCAGGAAAAATGATTTAGATTGGATGTATAATCACCCATTTTATCATGAAAAAAAAGAGCGTTTAAACTGGAAAGTTATACCAGATCTTGCAAAAAATTATTTTGACGTAATTGAAATTAACAGTAATTATTCCAAAGGTTTTAATGATATAACTCAAAGATTTGCGGAGAACCTTAACAAAGGAATAGTCGCTGGCAGTGATAGTCACACTGGAAATCCTGGTCGAGGAATTGTTATTGCTAAGGGAAAGAATTTTAAAGAATTTTGGAATAATGTCAAGGAAGGAAATTCATATATAGTGCGTGAAGATATGGGAACATGGGATATTGTGCGTGAATCATCATTAATAATAAATCATGCATTCAGGATGCGACTCAATCCTCGCCACGAACGTAGATATACTCCTGCCACAGATGTTCAAACATTCGATGAAATATTAGGATCAGTAACCACAGGTAAATTGAGAAATAAACTTGTCGCTAAAAAAATTCTTCAAATGATTCTTCAAAGTTTGAATTATATTGCTGTCCCAATATTTGCTTGGAGATTGCATGTCACAAGAGATGAAGAAAAAGCTCAAAAACTTAGAAATAAGATGCATACATTGACTAATAAAATTAAGAATAACAGAGTTACTAGCGAACTTAGAACTTTAGAGAACAAGATTATTCGTAATAAAAAAAAGGATAAGATTAAGAGTGGTCTAATTAAATATTCTTAATAATTAATGAATGCTAATTTATTTGCATCTCTTCTGCGCGATTCTTTTTTACGAGTATGTTTGCAATTTTTGAAGGCAGTGAGGCTATATCATTCTCTTCAAACGGACCATATGTTTCCATTTCTGAGCCTAAAAATTTTGGTACAGGTTTAATAAAGCGTACAGACTTTATGCCTTCTATTTCTCCAGCATTATCATCTGGAGCTAGAGCTGCTACCAA
>Ga0182027_10013742_pt1 | contig 11251 bp, 12 predicted proteins | sample 712E1DmetaG_FD_121300 | JGI IMG/M metagenome (GOLD analysis project Ga0182027, IMG submission 121300) | Permafrost microbial communities from Stordalen Mire, Sweden - 712E1D metaG (Illumina Assembly) | ecosystem: Environmental > Terrestrial > Soil > Wetlands > Permafrost | place: Sweden...
AAAAGTCGACGCAAACCCCGAAGACTACTTATTCGCCGCTGAAGTTCATGCGTCGATATTTCGTCCTTGGAGCAAGCTACAGGTGTCTAGTAGTGGGTTTGGTCGTGGCTGCAAAGCCATGATTCTCGGTGTTCCAGCTTATTTCTGACCGCAATGCCATTGCGCATCATGGCTGGGCCATTGTTACCACTACTAGCAGAGACAGAAAGCTATCAAGAGGGAGAGGTGATCTTGGGATCGATGCTGGAGCGCAGTTTTTGCTCTCATCATTCTTTTTTCATCTTTTCCCTCTTGGCAGTCCCCCAAAAACATAATTAGCTTTGTGGTTTTAGGGAACCGTTATCAAACAAAATTTTTAATTATTTTACTTAATTTATAATAAACATCAGGATTATTCTGCTATGATAAAATATATCGTTATAAAATACTGTTAGTATGATTATTTATGTTTAGAATCCTAAAATACTTAAAACCATACACCCTAGCCATAATCATTATTTTCTGCCTGACGGCAGTCCAGGTTTATGCAAACCTGCAGCTGCCTGATTATATGGCTAAAATCGTCGACCAGGGAATTGTCTTAAATAACCGCCATATTATCTGGTCGACCGGTTTGGCTATGATTATCATTACTATGTTTGGTGGCATCAGTGCGATTATCGCCGGTTATTTTGCGGCCCGTTCAGCCACTGGATTTGCCATGAATCTGCGTACCCGCGTATTCAAAAAAGTAGAAAGTTTTTCGAAAGTCGAACTAGACCGATTTTCTACCGCCTCACTGATTACCCGAAGCACTAATGATATCCAGCAGATTCAGTTAGTCATGATCTTGCTATTCACGCTAGTATTGTTTGCGCCGATGATGGGCATTGGCGCCGTAATTAAAGCCCTCCATTTAGCGCCGTCAATGTCCTGGATCATTGCGCTGGCAGTAGCTTCAGTAATTACGGTTGTAGGTGTGTTTTTTATATTTTCGCTGCCGCGTTTTAGAAAATTGCAAAAACTCATCGACAAACTTAATCTGGTTACCCGTGAAAACTTAACCGGCTTGCGCGTGATTAGGGCATTCAACCGTGAGAAATATGAAGAGAACAAGTTTGAGCAGACCAACCGGGAATTGACGGCTATTAACTTATTTATTAACCGCCTGCAATCAGCACTGATGCCAGTCATGCTTTTGATATTCAACTTTACGTCAATTCTCATAATTTGGGTCGGCGCCCATTATATTAACACCGGCCGCCTGCAGATCGGTTCGGTCATTGCCTTCATGCAATACTCAATATTGGTCATCATGGCTTTTCTAATGATTACTTTTATCTTCATTCTGCTGCCCCGGGCAGCTGTTTCAGCGGGGCGAATATTGGAAGTCTTGGATACAGATCCGGTTATTAAAGACCCGCCTGAGCCGAATCATATTACCGACAAACAACGGGTAACGGTTGAGTTCAGACACGTTTCATTCAAATATACCGGCGCTGATGAGGATGTTTTGTCTGATATTAATTTCACAGCCCGACCGGGTGAAGTAACGGCTGTTGTCGGTAGTACCGGCAGCGGCAAATCTACACTAATTAATCTTATTCCGCGATTCTATGATACCAGCGAGGGGCAGGTTTTGTTAAATGGTGTAGATGTCCGTGATTTAAAACTGCATGAATTACACGATTTAATCGGTTATATTGCCCAAAAGAGCGTGCTGTTTTCGGGAACGGTTGCTAGTAATATAAAATATGGCAAAATGCATGCCGAGGATAGTGAAGTCAAAGAAGCCGCCCGGATTGCCCAGGCTGAGAATTTTATCCGCAAGCTTGAAGATGAATTTGATTCGCCGATTGCCCAGGAAGGCGCCAATGTGTCCGGTGGCCAGAAGCAACGCCTGTCTATCGCCCGGGCGTTAATTAAACAATCGCCGATTTATTTGTTTGACGATAGTTTTTCGGCTCTGGATTTTACAACTGACACCGCGCTGCGTAAAGCCCTGGAACCTAAAGTTAAAGACTCGACTGTTATAATCGTCGCCCAACGTATTAGCACAGTTATTAATGCCCAGAAAATAGTAGTATTAGACCAAGGCCAGGTTGTGGGCATTGGGACTCACTCCCAGCTTATGAAAGATTGCCAAGTCTACCAAGAAATAGCTTCATCGCAATTATCGCCAGAAGAATTACGACACGCTTTAACCGCTCAACCCCAGCACTTAAAACCGATTGAAGGTGAGACCTGATATGGCGGAAGATAATAAGCAAACTCCAGCGCCGCCACCACGACCGATGGGAATGGGCGGTGGTCGGGGTGGTTTCGGTGGTCGGGGTGGTTTCGGAGCCGGCGATAAAGCCATACATTTCGGTGCAACATTAAAAATATTTACTCGTTATATGCGGCGGTTTTGGATAGCCACTGTATTTGTGGTTATTTTAGCTCTAGCTAGCACAATTTTCACAATTGTCGGGCCTCGAATTCTTGGTAATATGACGAACCAGGTTGTGTCTGGCTATACTGACAAAAAGATCTATGATGAGATATCCAGCTATTTGCCTAAAAATGCAGTTATTCCTCCCGGTACAACCGGTGCTGATTTTTTATCTAAAATTCCAGCTGCTCAGCTTAAACAGATTCCGTCCAGCGAACTACCCACTATTAGAAAACTTAATCTTAGCACGCGGCCTAGTATCGACTTTAAAAAAATCGGGCAATTGGCACTACTGCTAATATTTTTATATCTGCTTAGCGCATTTTTCGGTTTCGGCCAAGGCTGGATAATGTCCGGCGTAACTCAAAAAGTGACCTACCAGTTCCGTAAAGATATCTCGGCTAAGATAAACCGATTACCGCTCAGCTTTTTTGATTCACGCCCTTACGGCGAAGTTCTGACTCACGTTACAAATGACGTCGATACAATTTCTCAAAGCCTTAATCAAACGCTAACCCAAATTATCACTTCGATAGCTACCATCATCGGCATAGTTATAATGATGCTGACAATCAGCTGGAAATTAACACTGGTGGCGCTAGTGACTTTACCAATCAGCCTTGGCATGGTCGGCTTTATCATTAAAAAATCACAGCGTTTCTTTAAGGGCCAGCAAGATATTTTGGGGCACGTTAACGCCAAAGTAGAAGAAATATATGGTGCTCAGTTAGTAGTAACCGCCTTCAATGGACAAAGCCGGGCAATCGATGAATTCCAAGACATTAACGGGCGGCTTTATAATAACGCTTGGCGGGCCCAGTTCTTTTCGGGCATGGCTTGGCCGCTGACTACTTTCGTGGGCAATCTCGGCTATGTTGGTGTGGCCGTAATCGGCGGCATAATGGCCGTTACCGGATCAGTTAGTATTGGTGGCATCCAGGCTTTTCTGCAGTACATCCGTAACTTTAGTCAACCGATTAACCAAGTCGCTAATGTCTCTAATGTTATTCAGCAGATGGTTGCTGCCGCCGAACGGGTTTTTGGTTTCTTAAACCAGCCCGAGGAACCGGCTGAAACGACTGAATTGATCAGTTTGCCAAGTGTTAAAGGTAAGATTGAATTTGATAATGTGGTGTTCGGTTACCATCCTAACAAGAATATTATTAAAAGCTTCTCAGCTAAGGTTGAACCAGGCCAACGGATTGCGATTGTCGGTCCGACCGGTGCTGGTAAAACTACTATGGTTAATTTATTAATGCGCTTTTATGAAGTCAAAAGCGGCAGCATTAAAATCGACGGTGTTGATATTAGGTCGATGAAACGATCAGATGTGAGGAAGATGTTCGGTATGGTCCTACAGGATGCCTGGTTATTTAACGGATCAATCCGCGATAATATCGCCTATGCCAGTACTCAGACAGATGATCAAAAGGTCGAAGCCGTAGCCAAGGCGGCTCATTTAGACCACTTCATCAGAGCGCTGCCCCATGGTTATAACACCGAGATCAATGAAGACGCCGATAATGTATCATTAGGCGAAAAGCAGCTTTTGACGATTGCTAGGGCAATGCTGGAAGATGCGCCGATGATGATACTTGACGAGGCTACCAGTTCGGTTGACACCCGGACCGAAGTCCTGATCCAACAGGCGATTGATAAAATCATGGTTGGTAAAACGTCATTTGTGATAGCCCACCGACTGTCGACTATTCGGGAAGCCGATTTGATACTGGTTATGAACGAGGGCAATATCGTTGAGCAGGGTAAACATCATCAGCTGTTGGCTCAGAACGGATTTTACGCCTCGATGTACAACAGCCAATTCGCACCAACAGCTGCTAGTTAGTTTGCTTAAATTTGCTTAGATATTCAGCAATCGCCTGGTTGGCTTCTTCCAGCTGGCCGGTAACCCTAAAATGCAGGAATTTGGGTAGATCTTCGGCGGCTGCCCATTGATATTTTCTAACTTCATTTTTATCTATATTAATCTTGGCTTTATCGCCAATAAATTTAACAAAAAATTGATCTTTTATCTGGCCACGGTATTGCAAAGCTCTTGGCAATTGTTTGGCTCTAAATTCTTCTGAAAAGTCGTATTTAAGGATTTGCTCGGATTTACCCAAGACCTTAAAATTAGTTTGGTCTACGCCCAGTTCTTCGGACAGTTCGCGAAGGACATTTTCTTCGCCAGTTTCGCCAGTCTCCCGACCACCACCTGGAAAATTCCAATCAGTCTTGTTATAAGCATTGAGTTGAACCAGCAGAACATTGTCATTGTCATCAAAAACTATACCTTGGGCACCAATCCGGTAGGGTAGCTTGTCGTAATTAACAGCCATCTAGATATCCTTTCAATAGTCTATAAGGATATTCTAAAGATAATAATTGTCGCTGGCAATTAGTTTAATTAATTACATGTTCAAAAACAGTAATAAGTGGTAGACCAGGAACGCTGGCCAAACGATTGCTTTTAATATAGCTAGGATAACCAGCCAAAATGTTCCAGAGTGAAAATGGACATAATAAACTAGCGCGCCGATAAATCCCATGAACCAAATGCCACAGGTATTCTTAGCTTTAGTGACTTTTTTATTTTTGTGCCAATGATGTATGTATTCTTGAGCCATATATCCTCCTAATTATTTATTTTATCATCATTTGTCTGGCCGGTTATATGACATTAAATCGGCCTGAAACCAAGCGAGAACGTATCCGGCCACATTCAAAGTAATAAATTTCATATTATTTGTCTATGCTATGACTTAAACTGCTATTGCTTGCAAAACCATGATCCTGGTTCATAATTAAAACATATTAAGGAGTATTTTATGAACGGTTTGGGAGATCGAGCATCATTAGTAAAAAAATTATTACGTAAGTTTTTACCGGGGGTATTAGTCATTGGGGTATTGGCTATCCCAAGCATAGTTTGGGCAGCTGCCACTGTTACGGTTAGTCCAAACACTAATCTGACCAATGGTCAGAAAGTGACAGTCTCCGGGAGTGGTTTGCAGCATAGTTCGATTGGCTCTATCGTAGAATGCAATAGTGATGCCAACCAGCCAAACGTGACGACTGAAGGAAATGCCGTTCCGGTATCTTGCTCTAATCCGCTGTTATCTATAGTATCGACTGACAAAAATGGCAATCTTCCAGCTACAACTTTTACGGTCCATATTGGAACCATTGGGCCGCCTTCTACCGGCAAAGACAGTGCTGGCAACGACGCAGCTACTGATGCCGCCAAATATCCATGCCCACCAACTGCTGCTCAAATTGCCGCCGGCGATACTTGCTCAATTACTTTTGGCGATGAATCGGGCGATGATGTCATAGTAAACATAACTTTTTCTGGTCAGACCAAACCGACCACTCCAACACCGACTACCAAACCGACCACTACCCCTACTACCACTCCTACCACTACGCCGACAGCCTCAACTTTAACTAATACCGGCCCTAGCGACACAATTGGCATATTCATAGGAGTGGTAATTATATCCAGCTTGATTCACTATGTTTATTCAAACCGCCGCCAAAGCAAAGCCACAAAAGAACTTTAAATATAGCATGCTAAGAATATCATTTATCTAGTTGGGCACTGCCATTAGTGACACCTAGCACCCAAGTTTCTTGCTGGCCGCTAATTACTTCACCACTCAAAGAACCTTCCAGCGGCCGAGGGATTGAAACACTTGGAGCTTTACCCAAGCCATATTGATCAGTAATTTCAACAGCCCGGTTACCCTGGACATCTACAAATACCGCGCAAACACCTGGACACTCAACGTCAATTATTAAATTTTTGCCAGGTACGGTCGAAATTTTTAAGGTTTGAGTACCGATACCTTTCAATATTTTACCGGATATCTTCGGTAAGTTCGCCGTAGTGGCTGGTTTATCTGGTCCTACAATTCCATTATAAGTCAAATAACCAGCCCAAGAGAAAATGCCTGCGGTTGCAAAAATTAATGCTTTGTTATAACGGCTATGCCGAATTTCTGCTATTGAGGGAATTTCAATCTTAGGATTGGATGGTACTTCCTCTGGAGAATCCAACTTGTTATCATTAACTTCACTCATGAATTACAATATTACATCTTATCTTACTTTACTACAATCTTTATTCATTATGAAATATACAAATGTTCTCATTTACTTGTACCCGCTTAACAGTGCATACTGGCATATATGCTTAGTCTGTATGTTGCTCTAGTGCTGCTTGGGTTAGCGGCGATTGACCCAATTGGCTTAGCCATCATGCCGGTTCTGCTACAACAAAAAAACCCTTATAAAAGAAGTTTTATATTTTTAGGCGGCAGTTTTGCCTCATTAATGGTCATGGGGTTGTTGTTTGCTAAGGGTTTCGGCGAGATAATTCTGCATTTTGATAAGACTTATTCGCATTTGGTGCCCAGTTTGGAAATCGCTGCCGGTGTGATACTGCTGATAATTGCAGCGTATGTCTTCTGGCGGTCCAGGGCTGGTAAGTTGCAAATAAAACCTTCTTTATCCATCCTTAAACGACTGCGTTTAAATAATCGGCAGCTATTTTCCGCCGGCATGATATTAGTAGCTATCCAATCTATCGCTGACGTGGTCTTTGTGGTGGCTATGATCAGGATTGGTAGGCTTAATTTATCTTTTGCCACTCTATTATTAGCTGTCTTGATATATGCACTGGCAGCATTGATCTTGCAGCTGATAATAATTGCAGCTTATCGACTAAGTCCATCGCACCAGAGAACTGCTATGTTAGACAAAGTCCACTTATTGCTAACTAAATATGCCAACCAGGCGATTATGGTAGTTAGTTTAATTTTGGGATGCGGGCTGTTAATTGTTGCTGCTTAAAGGATTTAGTGGTTTAAGTAAAATAATCAATTTATCAGTTTGAAAAGTCTAAATTTATTATCAACCCGCAGGTCATTAATTAATCAAGCGAGAGTTATACTTGGTTCTCTGTATCGAAAAAATTACCGGAATATATGTCGTAAAATTTATAATTAATATTATATTGCGCAATGCCAAGAAGTCGGTTGAACCACTAAATTACTCGAACCGGAAATCAAGATAGCTACTTAATTAATGGCACAAACACAAAACCGTGATGGCTTTGGCTGGTATAGCCATTAGCCTCGGTTCTGACAATTTCCAAAATATCATGTTTAACAGGGATAACTAATTTGCCGTTTATCTTCAGTTGATTAATCAAGGTTTCGGGAAGATGATCGGCCGCAGCGCTGACTAAAATCCTATCGTAGGGGGCATGCTCGGATAGCCCATAATCATTACCGGCATGATAAAATTCAACGTTTGATATCCCGGCTTTTTGACAATTTTTCCGACCAAGCAGAACTAATGCCGGTATTCTTTCAACCGCCAAAACTTCTCCCTTAAGACCGGCAATGTGCGCCAATAGGGCACTGCTCCAACCAGAACCAGATCCGACATCAAGGATTTTATCGCCGGGCTGTACATCAAGCCATTCCAGCATCATTTTAACCGTCGAGGGTTGACTAATAGTTTGTCCGAAACCGATCGGCAACGGACTGTCAACTGCCACCAGGTAACTCATGTCTCTTGGTATAAAATCCAAGCGATCAACTTGCTGAAAAGCCCTTTCAATTGTATTCATATTGGTTATTATAAACTAAAAGCTTATTGCGCTTCGGCAACTCATTTATTCTAATTGTTATAATATGAATATAGGAGAGAACAATTATGGAAGCAAAGATCAGTAGCACGATAACGCTGAACAATAAAACTAATATGCCGCGCTTGGGTTTTGGTACTTGGAAAATATCCAAAGGGAAGGATGCCTTGGAAGCTGTTACCTGGGCTCTGCAAGCCGGCTACCGGCATATTGACACCGCTAAGATATACGGCAATGAGGCTTCTGTCGGAAAAGCCATTAAAAACAGTGGTATTGACAGAGACAAAATTTGGGTGACGACTAAATTGTGGCCGACTGATTTCATCCGAGCGGAAAAGGCTTTTGAAATTAGTTTGGCAAAACTTGGGCTTGACTACGTTGACCTATATTTAGTCCATTGGCCAGTACCCAGGACTGAGAAAAAAGTCTGGCGAAAAATGGAGAACATCTACATAACCGGTAAAGCCAAAGCGATTGGTGTCAGTAATTATACTGCCAGTTCACTGCAGATTACTCTGGATATCGCCAATATCGCACCCAGTGTTGACCAGGTTAAATGCTCAGTCTTCGGATATAATAAAAAGGTCTATGAGCTCTGCCAGCAAAGCGGCGTGGTATTTGAGGCCTATAGCCCATTAACCCATGGCAAACGGCTTAATAACGAAACGGTCGGCGATATTGCCGAGAAATATAATAAGACTCCGGCGCAAATTATGCTGCGTTGGGCTTTGCAAAAAAATATAGTCGTCATTCCAAAATCTACTCACCAAGATAGAATCGTCGAGAATAAGAATATATTTAATTTTGCCATTAGCCACTCGGATATGCACAAACTTGATAAGTTATCTGAATAGTTGAACTATCTTCTTATGCATTGTACTACAATATAGTTATAAATTAGGGAGGCTCTATGTCTAGAAAAATAATTGAATACAAAATTATAAATGTCCACACCGACGAAGTGAATAAGGTGCTGCATTTACAGCATTTGGTTAACGAAGAAATCGCTCAAGGTTGGGAACCAAAGGGCAGTTTAGTGGTTGACAGCGAAGGTACTGTTTACCAAACTGTCGTCAAATACGAGCAATAAAGCTAGAATTCTGTTAACTGATAAGTTCAACTTTATTTTAAGAGACAACCTGGACAGGTGAGGGTGCAGCTATCTTAACTGACTGATAACTAAAGTTGATGTCGGCTGAAATGCCGGTTGAGCTGTCATTGTAGGAAAATTCTCTAAGCAAGTAATCCTTGGTATCAAACCAGACATATTGTGTTGTGTCTGGAGAGGAAGCAACTTTTACCTGGTATTTATAGCAAGTCAAATTACCGCAAGGCGCCGTGCCGTCTTTGATTGCAGTATAGCCATTGCCGTTGCCAGTATTAAATTTTAGCTCAAAGCTGCTGACAGGATTAGGAATCCCAGCGGCTGAGGCTTGGTTGCTAGTCGTATATTCATACCAGGTTGTGCCACTACCATTTTGGACATATGTGGCACCATCAAAGTTAATCTCAGATAGTTGTTTGCTGCTTGTAGTGTATACGATTGAAGAGTTATTGCTGCTGTCGTGTTGGACAGTAAATGAGCCGCTGGTACCCGAACCGTTAACAGCGGTACCGGTAGCTACATATTCAATAGTTTCGATGTCGGTATGCTCAGCAAAGGCGCATAGTTTATCGTCATTGAATATTTTCAAGCAAGCGCTTGATATGTTGGCATTGGCAGCGCTTGTCGTGCTGGCAGTATTGGTGGCTGCAGTGTTGCTGGTCGGGCTTTTCTTTGTAACTTGCCAGATTACTACCCCGGCGACGGCAAGAATAACGACTATTATAGCCGTAATGAGAATAGAACTTAAGCCCTTTTCAGCTTTTGCAATTTTTTTCATACATTTTCTCCCAACTATTATATAAATAGTATACGACCTTGCAGTCTTGTCAATTGGTGGATAAATATTTTATTAGTGCTGAATTCTAAAAAGTAAAAAATAGATATTATTATTCGTAGCGCAGAGCATCGATCGGGTTGATTTTGGCTGCCCGCCGAGCCGGATAAAATACTACTATAAGCCCGACAACTAGAGTTAGAACAATTACGGCAGCGACTAACATGGGCGTAACTGAGAAAGCATGGATAGTACCGGTGACTCCGTTACGGTTGGCAAAATGGGTTAGTATAAAGTTAATCAGTTGCCCTAGGAACCAGGCAAAAAATATACCGACGAGTCCGCCGGCGATTGATAATATTAAGGCTTCGAAAATTAGTAGTCGTTTGACATCTGATTTCCTGGCACCCATGGTAATCATTAGGCCGATCTCGCTGGTCCGCTCCAAAAGCGAGATAGTCAGCGTGTTAAACATGCCCAGAATGGCTATGACCATGCCAATTCCGCCGAATCCAGCCACAACAAAAGTAAATATCGTAAATATGGTATTGATCTGGTTAAGCGTATCGAGCGGTGAAGCGGTTGTTAAACCGAGCCCCTCAATTTGGTGACGGATTGTAGTAACGTCATTTCTGGTAGCAGCGACAACTTTGACTTGTCCGAATTCAGTTGCGCCGGCATCACGTAATAGCTGGGAGTTCATATAGACAATCGCACCGGCTCCGGTGCTGGCCACACCAATTATTTTTAAGTCTTCGCTAACTTTTTTTGTGACTGAACCATCCGCAGAAGTAATGGAAGTTTGGACTGATAATTTTTGGTTAATGGCGTTGCTTGGGCTAGATTGCCCAATTAAACTGAGGAGCGATGTATTAACAATTGCGTCGTTGGCGCCTGAGAAACCTTTAGCGCCGGCCACAAACTTCAACGCGCTTAGGGTTATGTACTCATTATCGGTACCGTAGACAACCGTGTCAGACAGTGAATTTTTAAAAGATATTTGTCCGGGCATAATATAAGCCGACGCTACCTTTGTTACATTGGCGATTTGAGTCATTTTATTGACATTAGTATCATCAAGCTGGATATTTTCAGCATTGGGGGTAGTTACGTCGATAGTGTCAACTGACTTGGAACCTAGTACCTGGTGTCAAGTACCCCGAATTTCGGACACTTTTGTCTGCAGCTAGGCAGTTACTAGCTCACGCTGTTTAATCAGGTATTGTCTAGGTGCCATACGTAAGGCTAGGTGGATACGGTAGGTATTGTATATATACAGTTGTAAGTGAATAGCTTCAACTA
>Ga0182027_10013744_pt1 | contig 11250 bp, 9 predicted proteins | sample 712E1DmetaG_FD_121300 | JGI IMG/M metagenome (GOLD analysis project Ga0182027, IMG submission 121300) | Permafrost microbial communities from Stordalen Mire, Sweden - 712E1D metaG (Illumina Assembly) | ecosystem: Environmental > Terrestrial > Soil > Wetlands > Permafrost | place: Sweden...
AACAAACAATTTGGTATCAAGCGACTCACCACCGAGACGGGCGCAGGCCAATGGGGAACCGCGCTTGCGTTCGCGTGCAACCTTATCGGTCTCGAGTGCAAGGTTTTCATGGTGCGCATTAGCTTCGACCAGAAACCGTTCCGAAAGCTGATGATGCAGGTGTGGGGCGCCAACTGCGTGGCCAGCCCCAGCAGCGAAACCAATGCGGGCCGCGCCATCCTGGCCAGCATGCCCGATACTCCAGGCAGCCTCGGCATCGCGATCAGCGAAGCCATTGAGGCGGCGGTAACCGACGGGTCAGGCCAGACTCGCTATGCCTTGGGCAGCGTGCTCAACCACGTCCTTCTTCACCAGACGATCATCGGTCTTGAAGCCAAGGAACAGCTCAAAAAGGCGGGCGAAAAGCTTCCCGACGTGGTGATTGGTTGCGCGGGCGGCGGCAGCAACTTCGCCGGTCTCGCGTTTCCCTTCACCTACGACAAGATCCACGGCGCAAAGATGAAGATCGTTCCGGTCGAACCCGCGGCGTGTCCCAAGATGACCAAGGGCAAATTCGTGTACGACCACGGGGATGTGGCAGGCATGACGCCGCTTCTGCCCATGCACTCGCTCGGCCACACATTCGTGCCCAAGCCCATTCACGCTGGCGGGCTTCGCTATCATGGTATGGCGCCCCTGGTGTGCCAGGGTATCGTGGAGGGACTGTTCGAGCCCAAGGCGTACGAGCAGCTCAAGTGTTACGAGGCTGCCATGGTGTGGGCCAGGACCGAAGGCATGATCTGCGCGCCTGAGACGAGCCACGCCATTGCGGCGACCATCGACGAGGCGATCGCATGCCGTGAGAGTGGCGAGAAGAAGGTCATTCTGTTCAACTACAGCGGCCACGGCCTGATGGATCTGGCGGGCTACGACGCGTATTTGTCCGGCAAGCTGACCGACTATGTGATGCCGAACGAGGAGATCGAGCAAAACCTCGCCAAGCTGGCTGGTATGCCGAAGGCCGAATCCCGCAAGTCCGGCAAGTGGTAGGCAAGGGATAGGATCCGGCGATGCCTCGGCGTGTGCCCTCTCTACGCGCCGAGGACGAGGATCACGCGAAAGTCCTTGGTGCCAAGGCCATTGCCGATATCCACTCCCACGAGCGGAATTGCGACGCTGCGCAAGTAGAAGCGTAGTCCTGCCCCCGCCGATGTGTGGATGTCCTTCGTTGCATCAAACCCCTGCCGGAGAAACTCGGGTGGCAGAAATTGGCGGCCGTCGTTGCGCGGAAGATAGGCCGAGCTGTCGAGACTCTTCTGCGGCAACTGACGAAACCAGATCGCCGCGGCGTCGTTGAAGACGAGCCCGCGAACGTCGAGGCTGCTGATGCTAAACAAAGGAAAGTGGTACTCGACCTGCGTGCGCAGATGGGTATCGCCTTGAAACTGCCGATACAGGTACCCGCGCAGATTCTGTCCGCCAGCGGAATTTTCCGACCAAAGCGGCAGGTTCTCTCCCACGATGCCACCGGCGCGCACGATCAGGTTGTGCTGGCGAAAGAAGCGAAAGCCGTGTTCATAGGTGGCGCTAGCCTTCCAGTACCAGATACTCGATTGGCTGCCCCAGCGCGGTGCCGCGTACTCGAAACCGAAGCCAAGCGCGTTGCCGTACATGATGGCGTGCTGGCGCGCGCGGAAGTCGAACGTCAGGCTGGCGGTGGCATTTCCTCGCCGGGCGCTGGTGGCTGCGGCTGGTAGCGTCGGCGCGGCGTAGTGATTGTTGGGATCGGCCGCGGACCACAGCACGTCGTTTCTATCGATGTTCCAGCCGCACGCTGTGCGCACTTTGCGAAACCAAGCGACGCCCGCGTTGGCCTCGAAGCCGTAGCTACGGAGTCTGGTGTCGCGCATGGGTTCGAGTGGCATTCCGGGGACATCGACGTTGCTGTATTCGGGAATGATCTGCGACTGGTATCGTCCCTTGAGCGTGAAGAAGCCCCACGATCCGAGAACGGCGGGGTCGTCGTAGGCAACCATGACTCCCGAATCCACGTTCGACACACGTCCGCCGATGAATCCTCGCTTGCCACTGCCAAAGAGATTTCCGTGGGCGACGACCCCGCCGGCGGAAACATTTCCAGGTGAATACGAGAATGTTGGCACAGGCGCCCAGGGAAACTTTTCGGTGATTACGATGACAATCCGAACGCCCTCGCCATGCGGCTCCCAGTACACATTGACGTCGGCGAAGAGGCCCGAGGTATGAAGGCGCTCGCGTGCGATATCCAGCGTGTCGGAGTGGAGTGGGTCACCAATGGAAATCCCGGCAATGGAGCGGACCGTCTCCTCATTGGTACGCACCGCATGCTGGACGCGTACGTCGGTGATGACTTCCTCCTGCGCCCGCGCACGCGAAGAGGCCAGTGCGCAAACCATGGCGAAGACACATGCAGATCGGCGCATCAGTCATGCGAGTGTATCAGGGAGGCATCTGAGTTTGCCACGATCACGATCTTCATGATCTTCACCATCTTCCTTCGCCGCTCTTTCGCTGCGTACCCACGACCTCGGAGCAGATGAGTCGACGTGGCTTCCCCTTGGATTGTGGGTGGGTGAGATAGTAAGGTGCCTTTCATGCCGAAGGGCGCGGCGCGGGGGCAGAAGCAAAAAGGGACTAAGAAATCGTCTTATCCAGGAAGCGCTGCCGCTGCGGTTTCAACGCCAGCCACGGGCGAGACGGCGTTGTCCGCGCGGGAGGTTCTCGTGGGGGTAACTCCGAAATCCGCATTCCCGATCAAGCGACGCTGCCAGGGCGCGACTCGGTATGGAGATCCATGTCGCTTCTGGGCCTTGGCGAACGGAGATTTTTGCTACTGGTGCGAGCAGGCAGGTCGCCCTCGCTATCCACTGCTCAAGGCGATTGGCGAAGCAGCCACGAATGGGCCGGATCGAGACGCGCACAAGCGGCGCTGCCAAGGGCGGACTGTGTTTGGTGATCAGTGCCGTTTCTGGGCCACGGGCACTGGCGATTTCTGTCTGTGGTGCTTGGGCGCCGGCCAGTCCTCGGAGAGAGACTGAGTACCACGGAGATGCGAGCTACCGGCGGAGCAGGCCGGCTGGTGGCTGGTGTTGTTCCACGTAGTTCCGCGCGGCTGGAACATCTGGATCGTTGGGCTCGGCTCGTTCGACAAACTTCTCGTAGGCCAAGGCAACGCGCGGATAGAAAGAGGCGTCGACACGCCCCAGGATCTCATAGCCAATACCGAGATCTTTCCAGACCGTGGGACCAATGACGAGCTTGCGCATGCCTGGATACCCGGGGATCCCTAACCTCCCTTCACCGCCGGCCTTGGCGACGATGTCTTCCAATAAGTTCACCGACATGCGCGCCGGAGCGGGGATATTGTCGTGCTCGTTGCTGTATACGAGGGCCAGGTGGGCTCGGCCACCCTGGGTCGCCATGACGAGCTGACCTAGGGCATATTCCCACGAGCCATCGGGTGCACGGAGGGCGGGAACAACGCTGTAGTTGCCTATGGCCTTACGATCGCGCTCCTGCCATTCCTCGAAAGTCGGGAACTGGCTCGCCGGCACCACGGGGTGGACGAGACCGTTGGTGGCAAGTTTGTAGCCGTCTTTCCAGCTTTGATCCCAGGGGTCCAGGCGGTCGATCACGACCAAAGGGCGCCCGGGATTTCCGTCAAGGAGTTTCTTGATGTTCCAGCCGCGCCTACCATAGAGACCTTCAGGCAGGAAAAGATCGGGATAAAGCCGCCGCTTGCGTTCGCCGTACCAGGCACAACCCAGAAGCTCGCGATCTAAGTGGATGATATCGGGCCGCAGTTTTTCCACCTCGCGGAAGTAGAAGACAGCCCCTGTCAGATGGTCACCCATCGTGATCACGATAGCGTTCGCGGGAAGCGAGGCAAAAGCCGTGGTCACGAAATCGGGAAAAACCTGGTTGTGCCGCTCGTTGGCGTCGCTGGCGTGGGCTGTCACGCCGACGGCAAGAATCAGGATGGCGCCGACAAGGGTCCAGCGAGCGTGGCGCTCGACGAATCGCCAGCGCGAGCGCGCCATGGTGAAGATCCTGGCGAAGCCCAAGCCAGCCGCAATCGCTAGCATCAGATCGGACTGAATGCAGAAGCGGGAGAGTATGGTCAAGTACAGCGCATTCGAGGTTGATAGATTGGACAGCGCACAGAACGCGAAGACGTAAATGCAGAGAACCGCGACTAGGACGTAGAGCGGTTGTCGCGTTTGGCGATCTTTGGTGTCCAGGTAGAAACCAGAGAGCGCGAGGGGCGGGCCAATCCAGAGCAAACGGGGGAACGCGTGGCCCCCCATGAGCCAAAGCGTGGGAAAAAACGTTCCTTCGTCGATGAAGGCGCTGTCCTTGTTTGCCCGACCCATGCTGAAAGTTCCGTAGTCGCGCCGCAAGATGTGGCCGAGCAGCCCGTCCAAGGTGGTCTGGTCACCCCAAGAAACCGCAGCCGAGGACCTCGACGCGGCCATGAGGTAGGCGTAGGGCAGAAGGCCGAGAAGCCCGAGCCCTAAGGCCAAGGCGACACCACCCATACCCAGGTTGCGCCTCGCGACCCAAAAGGATCGCAACACTAGTGGCGCTCCAACGAACACGAAGGTGTGGTGGTTGCACATGGCCAGCCCGCTGACCAAGGTCAGTCCAAACACGAAGCGCCGGGCGCGGGTTCGCTCGACGCAAAGCCAGAGCAGGAAAGCGAGGGCCACGAACATTGCGTTTAGCCCGAACACCTCCGCCGACGTGGCATGCAACCAAACGACCGAGTCGGTGCCGAAAAGCGCCGCCGCGACCAGCCCAGCAGGAACACTGCGCGCCCATTTCTGCACGAGGGCGCAACCAAGTCCGCCCGCCGCCGCGGTCGACGTCGCGGAAAGAAGATTCACGCGCCAGGCGGGCGAATGTCCGAGCGGAAGCGCGGCGAAAAGGCGAGCGAGGATCGCGAAAATCGGATAGCCCGGCGGGTGCGGTACACCTCCGGTCAGTGACGCCGTGGTTAGCTCGCCGCTATCTCCACCCACGACGGATGGGGCAAGAGTTACGAGGTAGAGAACGAACAAGCTCGCGAATGCGAGCGTGGGGGCGATCCAGGCGCGAGCGCCGGAAAGAGAGAATGACTCGGCCAAAATGAACTCTGCTGATTCTGTACCGTCTTTCGACTTTCCCCGCGGCGTTTTGCGCTTGCTCATAGCCTAATTCGTCGTGAAGATCGTGCTTCCCAGACGTTCGGCGAGCACACGCGGGGTGACGCCCTCGTAATTGGCCAGTTCGGCGTTGGCTCCGTTGTCGAGCAGGCAGTGCACGACCTCATCGCGGCCACGCGCCGAGGCGACCGCGCGCCACAGGACCGAGTTGCCGTCTTCGTCGACGGCGTTCGCGTCTGCGCCCTTGCCGACGAGGATCTTCGCGATCTCGGGCAGGTATTCTTGGGCGGCAAAGTGTAGCGGCGTGAAGCCATGGCTGTCCTTGGCATTCAAATCGGCGTGTGATTCGATGAGCAGCCCGACCAGTCCAACGCTGCTGCCCAGCACGGCTTGGTGAAGAGGCGTGCGCAGATCCTCGTCGCGCACATTGGGATTTACACCCTTGGCGAGCAACTCGCGTACCTTGACGAAGTCGCACACGAACGCGGCTTCGCACATCTGGGTGTCGAGATCCTTCGGCTTGGCAGTGTCCACGGCGTCGTTATTACCAGGAGGCGTGAATCCTCACCACTGGTCTGCGCGGCCAAAGGGTGTTCTAAGATGTCTAGCGATGTCCATGCTCCTCGCCATTGTTGCAGCGTTTCTCGTTGGCTCGGTCCCGACTGGTGTCATCGTTGCGCGCTTCAAGGGCGTGGATCTGCGCAAAGTGGGAAGCGGCAACATTGGCGCGACCAATGTTGGCCGCGCGTTGGGGAAAAAATGGGCGCTGTTGGTGCTTCTCGCGGACGCAAGCAAAGGGGCGTTGCCGGTGTTGTTTCTCGAACGCCTGACCACGGATCCGTGGCTGCCAGCGCTCGCCGGACTCTCGGCCGTGCTTGGCCAAGTGTTCTCGGTCTTTCTGGGCGGGCGCGGCGGTAAGGGCGTTGCCACGTCGCTCGGTGCGGGATTGGCGCTGGCGCCGCTGCCTGCTCTCGCGTGCGGCGGAGTGTTCGCGATTCTGTTCGCGTTGTTCCGCATTGCCTCTATCGGCTCCCTCGCCGCCCTGGTGTGTTTTCCGGCGTTCCTGTGGCTGTTCGAGCTCGATACGCTACCTCGGCTCACCTTCGCTGGCGTGGTCGCGGTCGTGGTCATCGCACGCCACAAGGACAACCTCACCCGCCTTCTGCGCGGCGAAGAACATCGCGCCTAGGTCGCGCCGTTTTTCTTGACAGCCGCGGCCTATTCTCGCCGTTGCACGGGACGCGAGGGAATGGCAGTGTGCACGCCATGCTCAGCACCATTCCCTCGGAATTCGCCAATGTCACCGCGGTCGCAAAGGCCAACATCTACTTCGGCGGCAAGGTCATCAGTCACACCCTCAAGTTCGCCGACGGATCAAAGAAAACCCTTGGCCTGATCCATCCCGGCGAATTTCACTTCAACACCGACGCCCCTGAAAAGATGGAGATCGTCGCCGGCCAGTGCAAAGTCAAACTCGACGGCGGCGAAGCGTGGCAGAACTACGTCGCGGGTACGCTGTTTCGCGTTCCCGGCAAGAGCGGCTTCTCCATCGTGGTTGGCGACGACATCGCCGAGTACATCTGTTCATTCGAGTAGACGCCAGTACGCGCGGATCAGTGCACGGGCGGCGCCGCGCGCATGCCGGCATCGCGCAGGAGCTTCCGATCCGCGTCCAGCTCGGGATTTCCAGTCACGAGAAGCTTCTCGCCGCAGAATATGGAGTTCGCGCCGGCGAGGAAACACATCACCTGCGCCTCGCGCGACAGCGACGCCCGGCCGGCGGAAAGTCTGACTTGGGTCTTCGGCATCACGATACGCGCGGTGGCGATCATGCGCACCATTTCTAGCGGATCCAGCGGTGGTTGGTCGGCGAGCGGCGTACCTTTGACCGGCACCAAGCCGTTGACGGGCACGCTTTCGGGGTGCGGATCGAGATTGGCCAGCGTGACCAGCATGGCACAGCGGTCGTCGATGGATTCACCCATACCGATGATGCCGCCACTGCACACCTTCATGCCCGCCTGGCGCACGCGTGCCAGCGTGGCCAGACGATCGTCGTAAGTGCGGGTCGACACGATGGATCCGTAGAATTCGCGGGATGTGTCGACATTGTGGTTGTAGACGGTCAACCCCGCTTCAGCGAGTCGCTTGGCCTGCTCGTCGCTGAGCATGCCGAGCGTGATACACGCTTCCATTCCCAGACCGCGTACGGCACGTACCATGTTCAAGACGTCTTCGAAGGCTTCTCCGCTGGGAGCGTTCCGTCCCGCGCTGCCCATGCAGAAGCGTGTGGCGCCAGCAGACTGCGCCCGCCTCGCGGCCTGCACTACCAGGTCCAGAGTCATCATCTTCTGGCGTTCGACGCCCGTGTCGTAATGACTGGACTGCGGGCAGTAGGAACAGTCCTCTGGACAGCCGCCGGTTTTCACCGACAGGAGCGAGCACAACTGCACCTCGTTCGGCCTGTGGTGCTCTCGGTGGACGAGCTGTGCTCGGAAGATGAGTTCTGGCAGCGGCAGATCGTGGATCGTCCGCACATCGGAAACGGAGTATTTGGGCCGTGTCACGGGCCAAGTCTTAGTTTATTTTTCGTAAAACGACCAGGACGCGCAGGGTCAGGCCGATGGCTTCGATGACATCCTTGGCGTCCTTGGTGTTCTTCGTCGAGACTTTGGCTGGTGAACGCGACATGGCACTGTCCCCTTTGACCGGCGTTCCGGGATACCACAAACCGTCCTTGGCTTGGCGCCCGCGCAAGTAAGCCTCGGCCGTGCGCACGCCAGAATTCTCCTTGCCGAGCCCGATGCTCGTGATCGTGTCGAGCGCATCGAGGACATCGGTGTAAAAACGCGGCTCGGTGAGGACTTCCCAGTATGATGGGGCCTTGCGATCCTCGTAGCGATCGGGCTGTAAGAAGCGTGTGGCGAGGAGTTCGGCGGCCCGGCGTGCTTCGCGCGAACCGCGCCGATCTTTCGACGACGCGAACGCGCGCAAGACCATGCCGGTGATGAGATGGCTCGACGGTCGCGCGGCCGAGTCAGTTCGCACACCCCGCCACGCCCAGCCACCGTCATCTTGGCGCAAGGACAGCAGATAGCCGAATCCCTTCTCGACCCTCGCGTCCGCTTCAAACCCCGCGCGGGACAGGGCGGACAAAGCCCAGCCTTGAAAATGGAGGGCCACTACCTTCGTGCGCCCCTTGGGATTGTCGGCCAAAGCTAGATCCGCGATTCCTCCGTCGCTCTCCTGCGATGCCAGGATGAAATCCGCGACCTTGGTTAGTGGCTTGACGATGCTGCTCTCACCCACCGCGCGCAGACCGAGGTCGGCCAAACGATCGAGCGTGCGGATGGTTGCCAGGCAGTTCGCAAACTTGGGGCCGCCGAGTTCCTTGTCGCCAGCGTGAGGAGCAAAGCTGCCGTCCTTTTCCATCTTTCTTACAAGCGACTTCACCTCGGGATACTCGGCGATCTCATCTGGCGTAGGGGCTTCACTATCATCAATGAGATCCCGACGTACGCGGGCGAGTACGCTGGGCGCACCTTCTCGCAGAAGGCGCGGGATGGGATCGCTGGCCAAGCGCGCGCGCCAGCCGGACAATGCCCGGGGCGGCGGGGAGGCCGGTGGCGGGGAAGGAGGAAACAGACTCGGGCGGTTCATGTCGGCTGCCAAGGTAGAGTCATTATATAGATTCAAGGGCTCCGCGTCCGGTGATCTTGGTTCACCGCCATGGGTTGAACCCGCCAAGACGGCTCAAGTTGCCTGAATTTCAATGGATTACGCCATGCGTTTTGCAGTGTCGCACGTGATCTCAGCCCTCGCGCGCTAACTTAGCCTGGCAAGCCCAAGGCAGGAGGGGTACAACATGGAACCGGCAACTCCTTGCCCGTGTGGGGCCGAGCGATGGACGACAGCGAAAGACCATCAAAAAGAGACGCTTTCCTAAAATTTCTTCGAGATGAGTGGATTTCTCTCCACTTGGATGCTCGAAGTCCTGGAGTGGTCGTACCCGCTCCGTTTTCTTCCCAAGGACACCTGGTGTTGCAGTACGGGCGGAACATGCCTATTCCGATTGACACTCTTGAAGTCACTGATGCCGGTGTGAGTGCAACGCTTTCGTTCTCGAGGGTTCCCCATCGGACCTACGTTCCCTGGTCCGCGGTTTACGCGGTCACCTGCACTAACGGATACGGCGCTCTCTATCAGGAGGACATTCCTCCGGATGTCGCGCTGGCCACGCCCATTGCTGGAGAGATGGTGGAGTTGCCACTCAAGGGGCTTAGGCGCGAGTCGATTGATTCTGTCCTTCAAGCGCCAGAGCCATGGCTGCGAGCTGTCCCCCCAGAGGAAGAAATTGCCAGCGAAGGGCTGGCGATGCACCTCCACACGCGGCGACGTCGGCCCCAACTGCGCGTCGTTAAGTAGCCGGAATAGTTCCTCGCTCGCGTGGAAAGGTGATGGCAGAGATCGAGCAATGAAACCCGCTGCGTCGTGCTTCGTGGCAGTGGCCCTGATTGTCGGCTCAAGCGTTCGAGTTCAAGCATCCGCGAGCGATGCGGTGTCGCCCTCCGACGCACGCACGGGTCGGCCTATTCCAGAGAGTGCGCGCGTCATTACCGAAGCCGAGCTCAAGGCAGAACTTGAGAGCCACAGGGGACGGGCCGTAGTCTTGCACTTCTGGGCGAGTTGGTGCGTTCCCTGCCTGGCGGAACTGCCCTTGATCGCGAAGTTGGCGCAAGATTCGAGGCGTAAAGGCGTGGATTTTCTAGCCGTGTCACTCGATAATCCGAGCCGAGAGAGCGCTCAGCATGTGAGCGCGCTACTGGCTCGACGTATTCGGGATTCGCATTGGAGCGCGATCTTGAAGATTGCCGACGCCGACGCCTTCATGAACAGCATTGATCCCAACTGGGAAGGCGCGATCCCGGTCTTTTTCGCCTACGATAGGAATTCAAGACTGCGGCGTTCCCATCTTGGGAATATCAACCAAGTCGAGTTCGATGAGCTTATCTATGGACTAACGACCGCGGAGAAAAAGTAGCGCGTCGTTTCTGCAGGCTGTAACCAGCTTGTGCTTGACGATGAACACCCAGGGGACAAGGATCCCGACGCCCCATGCCCAACTCTGATGTATTTGTCGCCGACCTCGAGTCGAAGAATCAGGAGTCCTTTCGCGGACTGCTGGCCTCAAGCTACTTGCCCACGCTGGCCGTCGATGGCGTCGCGGTCGCGGACATGCTGCGCCTGGAATCGAAGCTAGTCATCGAGTGTATCGAGGCCGCAGCCATCTGGATCGTAGACACCGAATCCTTGGAAATGAAAATCCTGCTGGCGGCGCAGTGCGGTGCCCATGCCCGTCACTACCTTGGGTTGCAGGAGCGGCTTTCGATCCTGGGCTTGGCACCTGGATCGTACGATCCACGCCAAGGTGGCTATTCCAAGTTGTTCGCGTTTCTTCGCTCCCTGCAAACCAGCGAAGAGCGTGCTGCCGCTGGCCTTTTGACCCTGGGCGGGGCCAGTGTGGCGCGGCTTGGGGCCCTGGCGAACTTCTGCGAGGAAAAGGGCGATGTGGACACCAGAGACTTCCTGCGCGGCGAGCTGATCCCGGACGAGCAGCGCCGTGTGGATGAAGGACGGGACAAGCTAGTCTTGCTTGCCACGGCTGAGGACAGCCAGGCTCGTGCCCGGCGGGCGATCTACAAGACTGTCGAACTTCTCGGCGAGCTGCACGAACCCGGAGCCATCCGACGCACGCTTGGGCGCGCAGCCCGCAAATGAGGCAGTTCTTCTCAGTACTTGCTACTCCACGTCGCAGACGACGACGGTGATGTTATCGCGGCCACCGCGCTCGTTAGCGAGTTCGATGAGTCGGTTGGCCACAGCATCTCGGTCACCCTGAAGTAGTTCGTCGACTTCCCCATCGACGAGGTAGCCGTGCAGCCCGTCGGAGCAAAGCATGAAGCGATCGCCCCGCATGACTTCCAGATCGATAGTGTCCACCTCGACGTAATCCTGGTGTCCTACTGCGCGAGTGATGACGTTCTTGCCCGGCGAATTGGCGGCTTCCTCGGCCGTAATTAGTCCCAGC
>Ga0182027_10013745_pt1 | contig 11249 bp, 11 predicted proteins | sample 712E1DmetaG_FD_121300 | JGI IMG/M metagenome (GOLD analysis project Ga0182027, IMG submission 121300) | Permafrost microbial communities from Stordalen Mire, Sweden - 712E1D metaG (Illumina Assembly) | ecosystem: Environmental > Terrestrial > Soil > Wetlands > Permafrost | place: Sweden...
AGGATCTTTAGCCTATTATTTAGTTAAAAGACGCAAGCATAGTAAAAAGACGCCAGTGAGGTAAATGATCCATGTTGTTGGATTTGCTCGGGCTTATCCTGAGCCTGGTAGTGATCCTGTTCTGCTGTGAGCTGTTTACAAACAGCATCGAATGGCTGGGAAAGAAGATGAAGGTTGGCGAAGGTGTTGTCGGCAGTCTCTTTTCCGCTGTCGGCACTTGCCTTCCTGAAACTATAATACCTATTATCGCGCTTATCTTCTCAAAAGCGACCATAGAATCGGAGAGTATAGGGATCGGGGCCATAATCGGCGCGCCTTTCATGCTCAGCACTCTCGCTTTCTTCCTCACAGGCCTCAGTGTTCTGATCTTCTGGCGCAGGCGAAAGACCCGGCTTGTCTTGAAAGTAAACTGCAAGATCCTTAGCCGGGACATCGGTTTTTTTATAGTAGTCTATTCATTTGGCATACTGTCATCGTTTATTACATTGCAGCCTCTGAAATATCTGATTGCCGGTGCTTTGCTGTTTTGCTACGCCTATTATGTAGTAATAACTGTCAAACAGGACGTTGCTGTTCACACTGAACTTGAGCCGCTTTTCATTATACGCTTTACTAAATTCAGCCCTGAATTACCAATGATAACGCTGCAGATCGTCATCTCATTGTTGGGAATAATTTTGGGGGCTGAGCTGTTCATCAGGATGACGGCCAATACGTCCGGTTTTATCGGAATATCGCCGCTGGCGCTATCGCTGCTGATAACTCCTGTCGCCACTGAATTGCCGGAAAAGTTCAACAGCATATCATGGATAAGGAAGAAGAAAGACACCCTGGCTCTGGGAAATATTACCGGAGCAATGGTCTTCCAGAGTTGCATTCCTGTTTCGGTAGGCATATTCGCCACTACATGGCAGCTTGATATAAAGGCTCTTGTCAGCGCCTGTCTTGCAATCATGTCCGCGCTGTTTACGTTTTTCTGGATCAAGATCAAGGGAAAACTCAGTGCTGTTCCTCTGCTTTTTGGAGGTTTGTTTTATGCTGCCTTCATTGTTTTTCTGATTTTGCGCGGATTTAAATGAGAATATATCGTATGGACTTTTGGCATATGGCCAATTTATAATAGATTGACCAGATTAAAAGTTTCTTTTTCAGGAATATGCTTTATATATAAAAGCAATACCGAAGCTTCTGTGATAGCCAGTTCTTTTTGTTTGCGATCTATCAAGGTTGATACCCTTTGAAGCGCCATATCTATATTATCGATTTCCAGATGGTCCAAAAGCATCGCCCATTTTTTTTCTGTATCCGACCATATGTCTTTTAGAGAACTTACCTGGCTTTGGGCTTTAGTCCAGTTGCCTTTTTCACTATCATCCATTATGTCTGTGATAATATTCCCGATCTGATCCGATTCTTTTGAAAGCATGGATAATACTGCGCAGCTGAATATAATAATAACTGCAAGCAAAGATAGCGTGATCAGAAATATGACCTTTGCAATATCCCGTGATTTACGCGGTACCGGAGCTTCACTCATGTTCTACTCATCGCCCTTTTTTTGAAAATAGAGTTTTCCGGTCGTATCAATACTGGCAAAGAATACATTTGAGACGTCTCTTATGGCAAATCCTGACAACTCTTTTTTCAGCCATTCTTCATCAAGTGAAATCTTTTCCAGGTTCTCCTGTATTACTTTTCCATCAATTATAAGATCTATAGCCATACCTTCATATACTGTCGGAATATTGATGTCCTCAGGTACAACAGGCCTTTTTTGAGACTTTGGGATAATGCTCAGCTGCCCGTTGGTCTCCAGGATGGCAAATTCCACATCTGAAACATTGGGAACATTTTTTATCCTCAACTGCTCAAGAAGATCATTAACACTGTAAAACTCCCTCCGGAGGCTTGATTCAATGATTTTTCCGTTGCGGATGAGCAGTGTCGGCCGTCCACAAATAAGAGCGCGGGCTTTCCGGCTTTTTATAGAAAGAAAGGATAACGTTATCTGAGCAGCAAAGAGTACAAATATAGGCACTAAGCCATTGACCAGCGGTACTCCGGTATTCTGCATGGGTATGGCCGCCAATTCCGAGATCATTATTGCGACAACCAGTTCAAATGGCTGAAGCTCGCCGATCTGACGCTTGCCCATTATCCTCATTACAAGAACGACAAATGCAAAAAGTATCAATGTCCGGGCCAGTACGATCAGCATTCGATCCGCCTTCCGTCAAATACGCAAATATCGTATGTATTTTCTCCTTCATTTTGGTGATTATTCAGTATCTGTGCGCTTTACATTAAAATGACAAATGATTATAATTAAAAGATTATATATGAATGTGGCAAGCATACGGAGGTTTCTGCAATGCAGTTGATCATAGTAGGTTGCGGCAAGGTAGGATCGAAATTTGCTCAGGTAATGTCTGCTGAAGGGCATGATGTTGTAATTATTGACAATGATAGCGATTCTTTTAAAATACTGGATCCTGAATTCACCGGAATTACTATTACAGGCATACCAATAGACCAGGACGTACTGAAGAGGGCTGGCATTGAGACGGCGGATGCGCTTGCTGCAGTGACTCCTGATGACAATATCAATATTATGACTTGTCAGGTTGCAAAAGAAATATTCAAAGTGCCCAATGTTATAGCCAGGATCTACGATCCAGCCCGTGAACAGGTTTTCCATCAGTTCGGGCTTGACACGATCTGCCCTACGAACCTCACGGTGGAGGTAATAAAAGCGCGGATACTCAATGAGGCTGGCGCCGGTGTCTGCGAGCATAATATAGCAGGCAATTGCTTCAACTTTAAGTTTCTCAGGGCTGAAGAGAGCGATAACGGAAAGTATTTGAATGCCATCAAGGTCAATCAGGGGGAAATGATATTTGGTATCGTGCAGGACAAAGAGTTCAAATTTGCTCAGAACGATATCATGTTACAAAAGAATGATATTATCGTACTTGTTGAAGTAAAAAAGTAGTTCTGGAGGTATCCATGTATATTGTTATTGCCGGCGGCGGTAAAGTAGGTTATTATCTGGCAAAAACACTTTTGCCGAACAAACATGAGGTCATGATAATCGAACCCCAGATGGAGTTGTGTAAAAAAGCTGCAAATGAGCTTGGCGTACCTGTAATAAATGGAGATAGCACAAGACTTGACGATCTTTCAAAGTCCGGGGTCAAATCTGCCGATATCTTTATTGCGGTGACTGGTAGGGATGAGGACAACCTTATCGCATGCCAGCTGGCAAAGCGAAACTTCGGTGTAAAAAAGACGATAACAAGGGTCAATAACCCGAAAAATATATCAGTTTTTGAAAAGCTTGGAGTAGACATCGTAGTCAGCAGCACTTCGATCATCGCAGATCTTATCGAGCAGGAAGTGGATTATCATGGCATAAAGACCCTTATGAAACTCAAGGATAACAAAATCGTTTTGAGTGAAGTCGCTATACCCGGTGATTCTCCTGTCTGCGGCAAAAGCCTCAAAGAACTTGATTTGCCTAAAGACAGCATAATCATTTCCGTCATAAGGGACGAAGAGGTCATAATACCCAACGGATTCACCATACTTCAGCAGGACGATTATATTATTGTTGTTTCTTCCAGTAATGATCAGGATATGCTTCGTGATTATTTTATTGGTAATGATTAAAAAAGCAGTTCAACCTGCCTGTTACCCTACAACGATCTTTCCTTCAGGGAAAATTATATCATTGGCCTTTTTTGCTCTTTTGAGCGTCAATGCTATCGCGAAGGTCAATGGACCAACCCGCCCAAGAAACATTGTAATGATAAGCAGCAGTTTACTGGCTGAGTGCAGAGTGGGCGTGATACCTGTTGAAAGTCCTACGGTACCGAAAGCTGATGTGACTTCATATAACACGTCTATAAAGGGCTTATTCTCTATTGCCAGAATTATTGTCGTTACAGTGAGGACTAAAATACCGCTGAGGCCTATGATAGCAAGGGCTTTTGTCACGATATGAGATGGGATCCGGGTTTTGAATATCAATGTTTCTTCTGATCCCTTTATCTGTGAAATAACCGCAAAAAGCAGGACGCCGAAAGTCGTGACTTTGATGCCGCCTCCTGTCGAGCCGGGGGCGGCGCCGATAAACATCAGGATCGTATGCAGGACTTTTGTAATATCTTTCATACCGCCAAGTGGAACAGAACTAAAGCCTGCGGTGCGTGGAGTGACCGATTGAAAGAATGAGGCATTGATTTTTCCAAAAAGATTCAGAGACCCCATTGAAGCAGGATTGCCGCTCTCAAACAGGAAAAACAATACTGCGCCTGAAATAATCAAGGAACCGGTTATGAACAGTACGACTTTTGTATGAAGAAGCAGGCTTCGGTTTTTTCGATATTCTATGATATCTCTCCATACAATGAATCCCAGACCGCCAATGATTATCAGCAATGATAAAGTGTAAATGACCAATGGATCATAGTTAAAAGCAGTAAGGCTTACAAAATCACCTTTTCCCATTATACCCATAAGGTCAAACCCGGCATTGCAAAAGGCCGATATAGATTGAAAAACACCAAGATAAAGCCCTACGGGGCCGAATTTCGGTACAAAGCTTATAGAAAGAAGCAAAGCTCCTGCAGCTTCAATGACAAATGTAGTCAACACTACATTTCGAACGATCTTGAGTATGCCCTGGTAGCTGAAATGGCTTATGGATTCCTGGGCCAGGAGCATGCCCTTCAATCCGAGTTTTCTTCCGAATACTGCCGTGAAAAAGGTGGCAAGAGTTATAATACCTAGTCCGCCTGTCTGAATAAGAATAATAATGACCAACTGGCCGAATAATGTCCAGTGGTTGAATGTATCTACGACCACCAGACCTGCAACGCATGTAGCGGATGTAGCGGTGAAAATGGAGTTTATCAGGCCGGTGCTTTGTCCGCTGCGTGAGGCAAAAGGCATCATCAGCAATATCGTCCCCGTTATTATAACTATCGCAAAGCTGACAACGATCAGCCTTGTGGGGGCAATGTTCAATATTTTATTGCTTTTGTTCTTATATGCTATCTTCAGCATTGACCGCACCGATCCATTCTCTTGAATTATATTACTATTTATTCCAAATTCAAGTCAATAGAGAATATCATAAGACAAAAAGAATAGCAAAATAAACGACCATGACCGCAAAACCTAGGGGGGCGCCGAAAATCGCCCATTCTTTGCTTTTGATCCTGAGTTTGGAAGCCGAGATGATATTTGGAATATTGCCGGGTATGAGCATGCCTCCGCTTATAAGCAGCCCCATCAGTATGGCGCGTATCTGCATCTGTGTCATGATGGGGCTTATCTCGGCAGCTGCCAGCGTTGCATTGTCAAGAATGGAGGATATCATATTTCCCCAGAAAAGGAATCTGCCGTTCAATCCTGCAATATATGTGTCAATAACAGGCTTGAACCCTGCACCGAGCAATTCCAGTGCAAGAACGAATACGAACACTTTGAATGCCCGGAGGAATACCTCCTTGTACTTCTCCTCAAGCATTAACGATTTTTCTTCATCAACATTTAATGCCATTCCATTCTGTTGCGGTTTCCTTCTGCCTCTGAGCACAAAAACACTCAACAAGCCGAATACCATGGTTCCCGGAAGAATATAAATTCCTAATAACCTGAAAAGGTACCAGAAATCGCCTCCGAGCCTTGAAGTGACGATCGTGGAAAGAGGTTCGCCTATCGGTGTCAGCACTGCGCCAAGTCCAATGGAAAAGCAGGCAAGGATATTTATTCTGACTTTTTCTTTTCTGCTCAGCGGCATGCAGTGCAATATCTCGACCAGCAGCAGCGATGCTATTATTGCGGTTATTATGCTTGATGCAAGCCCCAGAAGCACTATGACAATGACGACGAGGATCTGAAGAGACATTCTTCTGAGAAGCTTTGTTATCAGTCTGTCGACACTTTTCCTCAAAAACTTGAAAAGCAGCCCTGCAATAAGAACAGCTCCTGTAATCAGATATAAAAGATGATTTGACATTATTTCACGAACTAGTCCTGTAGAAAGGACTCCTGCGACCAGTACTGCAGCAAGACCCATAATAAACAGAAAATACTCCAGATTATGCTCAACGATCTTGGATAAAAATGGAAGAATCAAAACCAGCATGATGATAATTATCAGTCCAATGATCATACTTTATTTCCCTTTTTATAGTTTTAATAATTGTATCACATATAACGCCGGATGAATATTTTGTCTGAAAACGGAGGAAGATATGATGAAAATATCCATCAAAACCGGGAGGTTATATTATGAGATGTAAGGATTGCGGTAATTTCCAACGCGGCAATATGGAAGCAGGCAAAGAATTGGCGCCTCCTTCAAAGCAGGTAACGGGCCGCTGCAACATTGACAGCAAGAATTATGATCCGAATGACAGTTGCAGTTGCGGAGGATTCAGGCCGAAATGACCTTCAATATCAAGGTGATAGTGTCTATCATGCTGGTGCTGGCCATCGCTGCAATATGCGGTGGCTTGGCACCGGTTTTAACGGCATATGCCGAAAGCAGCGCAAATTCTCATGTGTCCGATGATGAGGTCGTCTCAGGTTCGGATGCTGTAGATGATTCGGATTTTGCCGTTAAGATCTATTCTGATTATCAATGCAGCACTGAATGTAAAACTGCACCGGTAATAAGCGCGGGAGCAGCTGTAGTTATCGATGCCGATAGCGGGCGCATCCTATATGAAAAAAATGCATTAACAAAAAGGGCTATGGCAAGCACGACTAAGATGATAACAGCGATCCTGGCAATCGAAAAGGGCAATCTCAGTGACAATATAACTATAAGCAAAAGAGCCGCTTCCATAGGGGGGTCTTCTGCGGGATTCAGATCAGGCGAGGCAGTAAGCCTTTACGAATTGCTATATGCCCTTTTGCTGAATTCGGCAAACGATGCCTCAATTGCAATTGCGGAGCATATCGGCGGAACAGTGGAGAATTTCTGCGGCATGATGGACAAGAAAGCAGACGAGATAGGCGCTAAACGGACAGCCTTCAAATCTCCACACGGGTTGGATTCAACAGGACATTTTTCCACCCCCTACGACCTTGCATTAATAGCAAGATATGCCCTTCAAAACCCGTTTCTGGCCACTGTAGTTTCTACTAAAAGTATTCAGCTTGAACACGGCAGCTATTACAATACAAACGAGATGCTTGGAAATTACCAGGGTGCAAACGGTGTAAAGACAGGCTATACCGGAAAGGCCGGAAGATGCCTTGTTGCTTCTGCCGAAAAGGATGGGCGGCACTTTATTTCCGTGGTGTTGAATTGCGCAACGACGTCAGCCAGGATGGAAAGCACAAAAAGGATACTGGATTATGCCTTTGAAACATATTCGCTTTTTACTTTGAGCAATTCCGGTGAATTTATAAAAAGGTTGTCTGTAAAAAAGGGCATATCAAATTATGTTGACCTTGTTACAAGTGAAGATGCGCGCATTCCGCTGCGCAGCGATGAGGTCGGCTCAATCCGTGCAATTGTGAACGTGCCTGGATTAGTTACTGCACCAGTAGCGCCAGCAGAGACTATCGGGAATATTACTTACTTGAAAGGGAATGAAGAACTTGCCATATACCCCCTCAAGGCAGCCTGGGAAGTAAAACGGAAGAATATTCTGTATAGTTTGGAAAAAATATTTTCAAGCTTCATATATTGATTCACTTCACATATGTTTAGTATTTATTATATAATCCTATCAGGTGATAAGTTATTAAAATATGTTTAGTAGCGCTTGATTCACAGTATATCCATACGCCGCTGGCTTCATGGTGTCTGAAATCTGTGTGCGATTCGCGGGATACCGGTATCGTATCTATTATCGTCGAAAGTACGATAAATAATGACCTTACCCCGGTATTGAGGGCTATATGCTTAAATAAACCGCAGTGTGTTGCTTTTTCGTGCTACATTTGGAACATTTTGCAGGTGGATAGACTGGCCAGTGATGTAAAAAAGGTTCTTCCCGGTGTGCGCATCATCTTCGGCGGGCCGGAGGTGTCATTTAATACAGTCGATTTCATGAGAAGTCATCCTTATGTTGATTATATACTTTCCGGTGAAGCAGAGGACAATCTGCCTGAATTACTGAAGGCTATAGATAACGGAAGCGTGGATGGGTTTACTGAAGCAGATACGAAAGGCCTTACGGGTCTTACTTTCAGAAAGAATACCGATATACTGTCGGATGCCGCCTGCCCGTTTCCTCTGATCAGGCGGCTTGAAAGCCTGCCATCGCCATATAATGACGAAATGCTGCAAGCATGCAGCGACCGCATTATCTATTTTGAATCATCAAGAGGCTGTCCATTTAAATGTTCTTATTGTCTTTCACCTGCCACCGGAGGAGTGAGATACTATCCAATGGACAGGGTAAAACAGGAGCTGTCACGGTTTGCCAGAAATGGCGCACGCCTCGTGAAATTTGTTGACAGGACTTTCAATTGCGATCCAGCGAGGGCAAAAGAACTTTTTAGATTTATCATATCCGGAAGAAAAATTGGTGAACTTCAAGGAACTTACCATTTTGAAACAGCTCCGGATCTTTTCGATGAAGAGATGATAGATATCCTGTCTTACGCACCGCCCGGTCTTATTCAATTCGAAACCGGAATTCAGACGCTGAATGACGAGTCGCTTCAAATAATTGGACGACGTATGGATACAGACAGATCATTTTATTATATAAACAAGCTTGTTGCTGCCGGCAATCTTCATATCCATGCCGATCTTATAGCTGGCCTTCCAAAAGAAGACCTTCCATCATTCAGAGATACATTTGACCGGGTATATCGCCTTGCACCCCACCGTTTGCAGCTTGGGCTCCTCAAATGCCTCAAAGGCTCGCGCATTGCCTCGGAATCCGGTCTGTACGGATACGGTTTCAGCGAATATCCTCCTTATCCGGTCCTGTTCAGCAATGATCTGAGTTTCAGCGATGTGATGCTGCTGACGGATATAGCTGACTATATCGATCGGTTCTATAATTCAGGAAGATTTGCAGGGACTATGGTATTTATAATGAAGCACTTGTTCAATTCACCATTCGCTTTTTTTGAAGATTTAAGAAAATTCTTCATTTCTTTTTCCGGCAGAAAGATCGAAGAAAATGCCTGCCCCAGGTCAACAAGGGAGCAGTATGATCTTCTTTATCGGTTTATTACATATATAGCAGGGGCAAACAGAAAAATGCCGGCTATCGTATTCGATCTCCTCAAGTATGATTTTCTTTGTTCTGACAAGTCATGCTACTTACCGAATTTTATTAGTCAATCGGTGGATGTGGAATATAAAGCAAGATGCGTTTCATTCTTAAAAGAAGCATTATCACACAATACTTTTCCAGGTCTGTTCAACGGCCTTTCTTTAAAACAGGTACTAAATAGCGTACACTTCGAGGAATTCAAGTTTGATATTTTGGATGAAAAACTTGACCCGGATTCGGAAATAACGTCTATAAGCATCCTTTTTGATTATAATTCAAAAAACTCCGTAACTGGGCGATATTCTTATCGCAAGATAGTTGACAAGTTTTAACATTTTTTATATAATATGTAAGGTAGGTATCACACAAAGGTTTGCTGCTGTTTATACTTGACGGCAGCAGTTGGAAGGGTATCCCATAATGAAAAGGAATAGCGGTTCCGCGATTATCGAAGCGGTCATACTGACACAGCTTTTATTTCTTTGCGTTTTTATGTTGATTTTTATAGGATTGCATTTTTATAGCCTTTCGATGGAACGCGCCTTTAATGATTATATTTCTGAAAATGTATCAGCAGGCTGGAATTGCAGCAGCGCATCTGACAGCTTGTATTGGCGGCTTTCTTCAGACAATGTGCATAAGGCGGTATTGGATTCGTTTCAGGGGCAGTTTGAGTCGACAGAAGAAATTGGAATAGCCGGACGAAATGCCACGATCAATTCAGTTTCACATACCAATCCTGCTTATAAAAAAATAAAAGAATTGATCATGTCTGATATTCCCGTTATAGAAACAAATGAAAACCAGCCCGGGTCCCGTGTCTTTCTTTTTGATAATGCCGAATTCATCAGAAACTCCGATTTTGTATTTATCCTTGTCTCAGATATTGTTGAGCTTGTTCCGTTCTTAAAAAACAAGGCTGAAAAAGTAACTGGAATAATAAGCAAAGTAAGGAGCGCAATTGATGAGATCATTGATGGCAAAGGATGACAGGGGGCAGATAGCAGTTTTTCTTTGCATCATTTGCAGTGCGATGCTGCTATGCGCTATAGTGTTTGCTGAATGCTCAAAGGCTTTCACTTCCCGGGCCCAGGCCGGTCTGGCGGTCGAAAACTCCATCCAGTCGGCTTTGGCAGGATATGATGCAGGGCTTAAGGATAATTACGGGATCTTTGCATTTCATTACTCCTCCGATATTCAGGATACTGTCATGCATTATCTTGATCTTAACCTCAAAATACCGAAAGGGATACCTGGATGCATAAATGCGCATTTCAATGAATTCAACGTCGAAGATCTTGCATGCATTCCTTCGAACAGCCTTATTGAACCCGGTGTGATCGAACACCAGATAAACGATTTTATGAAATACAGGGGGTTGACCGATCTGGCTGGAGATGTGGTAAGGATCATTGATGATACGAAAAACTATGGCAAAGTGGAGCTGGTTATAGAAAAAAAGATGCTGCTGGAACAGGTAATGAACGAGATGGAGGGCATTGAGCAAAGTATCAGGACTTATATCTCAGGCAGTATCGGAAATGGTCCGGCAGTAAAGTATTGCATCAATAAATTTATAGGGGAAGATCTATTAAAGCCGGGGATCGATTTATTAAACCAACTATTCGATAATTGCATGTTTAATAAATGGAAAATAACTGAATTGGAGAAAAAAAGGTCGGATTTGAACAGTATTGTCGATACTTTAAATAGTCAGTCTGAAAAAGATGATGCCGGCAAAAAGATTGCAGAGCTTTCTGATGAGATTTCAGTTTTATCTGCCCAATCAGAAAAAAATCGGCAGACGATACTGACGGCACTCAACGACATGAAAGCAAAAATCCTCAAGCCGTTTCTCGAGCCTAACCAGATGGCGTTGAAATGCCTTGAAACCCTGCCTTCGAAACTGGAAGACGCCTTAAAAAAGGCTGATGACATTATTGGATCGCTGGATGGATTGCTTTCAGGTGCAGAAACGCTTGAAGAAGCAGC
>Ga0182027_10013746_pt1 | contig 11249 bp, 15 predicted proteins | sample 712E1DmetaG_FD_121300 | JGI IMG/M metagenome (GOLD analysis project Ga0182027, IMG submission 121300) | Permafrost microbial communities from Stordalen Mire, Sweden - 712E1D metaG (Illumina Assembly) | ecosystem: Environmental > Terrestrial > Soil > Wetlands > Permafrost | place: Sweden...
CAATCCACCGGCGCTTGAGAACTGCGCGCCAGCGAACGGGCACAGGGCGGCAACGACCGTGGTTGGATGTACGTACTGGTTACAAGCGTCCAACGCTAGCATAAGCATGATGAGAGTGAGCACTACTTTGGCGTAGAGGTCTGGCTTCCTGCGCCGAAGACGAACACGGCGCGTGCCTCGCCGGTGCACCTGCCGCCGTCTCGAAACGGACGCCTTGTCAGACAGCGGCTGTCGTGAGGATCTACCCTGGAACGAAACTCGCGACCTGCGATTCCTGGGCGGCCTTGCGCATCGCCGCATCGAGCGTGGCAAGCCTCAGTCCTTCGCGCGCTGCAAGGTCGACATACGCTGCATCCTCGGCGGTGAGCCCATAGCGCATTGCAGCGGCAGCGCCGTCATGAATTGCGTTTGTGGCGGACGGAGCCCGTTCCACCCCGATGTTCAACCGTGAGAGGGCCGCCAGAAACACCTTTTCATCGGCGGATGTCAGGCGCTTTCGCCGATAGGCGATAGCAAGGCCATTGGCGACCTCACGAGCCCACAGCTCGGGAACGCGAACTCCGTCGCGTTCGGCGACGGCCAGTACGGCTTCGGCATAGACGCTGCTTTCGTCTGGCAACGCCCAGGAGAGAGCGATGGAGGCATCGACAACCAGAGGCATCTAGCGGTGGCCATGGAGGACGTAGTCACGCGTCGTCCAGCCTTCAGGATCGGGTCTGACGCGAGCACGCAAGGCGCGCATCTCAGCGACGATGCTACCGGAGGGAACGGCACGGACGCCGGAATCGATCTCGATCAGCCGCAACACGGTGTCTTTGACCAAACGCTCGGCGTCGGTGCCAGAGTTGGCTGCCACCAGCGTAAGCCGCGCTTCCTGTTCCGGCGTGAGGTGCACTTCCACGCTTCCCAGCGTACGCCAAAGTGTCGGGTGGGGCAAGTCCCGAAACTTGCGAAACTTGCCCCTCCCGATACAAGCATGCAGGCCCAATGTTCCCACTGCACGGACCCGCCGGCCTCCGATTTTTTCCCGTGGCTCCGCCTTGTTCTCCAAGGGCCCGGCGCGGTAAGATATTCTTACCATGCAAACCCGCGTTTCCAGTAAGGGGCAGGTCGTTCTTCCCGGTCCCATCCGGCGAAAGCTTGGACTTGGCCCCGGCGATACCCTCGACGCCAACGTGAAAAGCGGGCAAATCGTCCTTGTCCCCCGCCATCCACGGCCGGCTAAAGCGAGCATCGGGCGCGATGCCGTTACCGGCCTCCCGGTTCTCAGTGCCGGACCGCGGGCCGCGCAACTCCCGAGCGATCAGGTCGAGGACATTCTGTCGAATCTGCCGTGAGATATCTGCTCGATGTGAACGCGCTGGTCGCGCTGGGTTTTCTCGAACACGAGTTCCATGAGCGCGTTGGCCGGTGGTTGCTGAGTCTCGGGAAGGGAACGAGCTACGAAATCCTCACTTGCGCGATCACGGAATTGGGGTTCGTCCGCGTTCTGTCTCAGGCTCCGCAATATGGGCTGACCGTCGCGCAGGCGAGGACCCTCCTGGTCAGGCTCAAGAAGCAGAGGATAGTCCTCTTCCGCTTCATCGCCGACGATCACGACGTCTCGCGGCTTCCCACATGGGTCAAGACGGGGCGGCAGACCACCGACGGCCATTTGGCGGAGTTGGCACGGGCGCACGACTCCGTGCTTGCGACGCTCGACGAACGAATCCCCTCCGCGTTCGTCATTCCGCGCTGACTGTACTTCCTGACTCCGCAGCCGGGCGGCGTGTGTTCTCATCTCTGGAAACCTACCCATTTTCGGGACATCGGCTTCGCCCCACTTCGCTGCGTAACGCGCAAACCGCCGAGGTGGCGGGATCTTGCAGCCGGGAGCCTGTCTTTGCGGAAGATCGGAAGTCCAGCGCGCGGGAGACAGGACGCATCCCCCCCGCACGCCACGACTGCCATCGAGGGCGGTGTCGGCTTGCCGGGTGGTTGCCTCCTTCGGCTCGGCCTGCCAGCACCCGGTTGCGGGATTCGTGCGGGTCCGCACGGGCGGGCTAAGACTCGGGCGGACCGGAGCGGCCTGCGTCGCCGCCTGCTCCCGCCACAGCGGGCTTGACACGCGCCGCGGGCCTGCTAGTGTAGAGATGAACAGTTGAACAGTTCACCCTGTCGCCATGCCTATCGTCACCGTCAAGAACAAGTTCCAGGTAGTCATCCCCCAGGCCCTTCGGGAGCAACTCGGCATCGGCGCCGGCGACCTGCTGGAGGCGAAGGCGGAACGCGGCCGGCTCACCTACACCCCGAAGGCCATCATCGACCGGATCCCCGCCGGCAAGGCCGAGCGCGAGCGCTTCTTCAGGAAGCTCAGCGAACAGGCTCCCGCCTGCCTCAAGGAAACGTGGGCAGCTTCCAAGCGCCGCGGCACCGACAAGCTCACCGTAAAGCAGATCGACGCGGAAGTAGGCGCCGTCCGCCGGCGCTCGGGGAAGAACCGCCGCCCCGCCCAATGAGCGGGGTCGCCCTTGACACTACTGTCGTCGGGTGGGCGAGGTTGGCGGCCTCGGGTACGCAAGACGGTCCAACCTTTGGGACACCGAGCGGACCGCAAGTTGGCCACAGCGTGGCCAATCGCGCGAGCCTCAATCGGCGCAGCCCGCGCGCGGCATGCAACCAGATGGCGCCGAAGATGACTACCACGCACTCCGGCGCCTGGCGTCCGAAGTACCGGGAATTCGAAAGGGGGTTGCGGGAAGAGGGCTCCTACCCGTCTGCTACTCTATGGTCAGGAGGTCAGGAATCCTGACTTTCCGACATTGACCGGGGAAACCCTATGAACACGATTGGCAGGATCCAACACAAGGGCCAGGTAACCATTCCGACCGCCGTCCGTCGGCAGGCCGGTCTCACCAAGGGCGATCTGGTGGACTTCGCTTTCGAGCGGGGGAAGATCGTCATGACCCCGAAGTTGATGATCGACCGTTCCGCGTTCCCCACCGCCGACGGCGAGTACACCCCCGCGCAGCGCCGGATCATCGATGCCCGCCTGGCCAAGGCTGATGCCGACATCAAGGCCGGCCGCGTGTCCAAGGCCTTTTCCGACCACGGCGAATTCGTTGCCGCCCTGGACAGGGAAGCCGCCCGGCTGTCCGTCAGGAAACCGAAACGCCGGGCCAAATGAAGGTCCGGTGGACTGCGCATTTCGTGCGGGCGTACGGCAAGGCGCCCGCGGAGATCCAAGCGGCGTTTCTCAAGCAGTCGTCGCGCCTGCTGAGGAACCTGCGCCACCCTTCCCTCCGGGCCAAGAAGTACGATGACGGCAAGGGCTGGTGGCAGGCGCGGGTGACCAAAGACTGGCGTTTTTACTTCCTCATCCAGGACGACACTTACATCCTGCAGGACATTACGAGGCACCCGAAATAGAGGGAGCAATTACTTGCCGGAATAGCCCACCGCCGTCATGGGGATTCACAGGCGCCGCGGGCCTGCCAGGGTAGAGGGAACGGTTCAACAGTTCAACAGTTCACCCTGTCGCCATGCCTATCGTCACCGTCAGGAACAAGTTTCAGGTGGTCATCCCCCAGGCCCTTCGGGAGCAGCTCGGCATCAGCCGCGGCGACGTGCTGGGGGCGAAGGCGGAACGTGGACAGCTTCGAAGCGCGACGGCACCGATAAGCTCACCATGAGGCAGATCGACGCTGAGGTCGCCGCCGTCCGCCGGCGCTCCGGGAAGAGTAGCCGCCTCGCCCGATGAGCCGGGTCGTCCTGGACACCAACGTCGTCGTATCGGCGCTGCTGGCGTCTTCCGGCACGCAAGCCACCGTCCTGATGCTGGCTTTCGGCGGCCATGATGAATTGCGGTTCCGGATTGGCCACGGTCTGGCCAACGGTGTTTTTGGATTAAGGCGTCATCCGGCCCGGAAACGCTCTCGCCGCTCGGGCCACTCGCTTACGCTCGTGGTTCCGGGTGAGCGGCTATCGCGCAAACCGTGAGGCGAGCCCACCCGCGCCCTCCTCAGCCCGCCGCCACGCCCACAAACGAATATTGCCGTCCGGCGCTTTCCTTGTCGCGGCGGTATGAGTGGAAGTCTTCCGCCCGGCACGCGGTACAGAGATTCGCCGCGTAAATGTGCGCCTCGGGGATTCCGCGCGCCGCCAGTTGCCGGCGATTGGCCTCGGCCAGGTCGATGTGCGCCCGGCCCGCGGCGCCGAAGTGCGCGGCTACTTCCGGCCCCACCTCGTAACAGCACACGCCGATGCCGGGGCCGATGGCCGCGCGCAGGTCCTCCGGCCGCGTGCCGAACTCGCGCGCCATCGCCTCCACGGCGTGGCCGGCAATCTCCGCCACGGTTCCACGCCAGCCGGCGTGCACCGCCGCCACGGCGCGGTTTCGCGCGTCGGCCAGCAGGATGGGGATGCAGTCGGCCGTGCGCACGGCCACCACCGCGCCCGGCGTCCGCTCGGTCAGCGCATCGCCCTGGCCCAGGTTACCCGCGCGGCCGCACGCCGCCACCGGCGCCGCGGAGTGAATCTGCGAGAGCGTGGCCAGGTTGGGGAACAGGCCGGAAACGTCGGCCAGGCGCGTGCCAAACCCATGCACCAGCCAAGCGAGCGAATCCAGGCCGCTGACGCGGTAGATGTGGCGTGAGTCGCGGTAGAACACGCGGGTTACGCGGGGTTCTGGATCTGCGCGATCCGAACCTGCTTCTTGAATTCCTCCAGCATGGATTCGTCCAGCCGGACTTCGGTGGGCCGCTTCACCAGCGTGGTCATGCCGTCGATCTTGTCCTGGAGTTTCATCAGCGCGTAGAACAGGTTCTCCGGCCGCGGCGGGCAGCCCGTGCAGTACACGTCCACGGGGACGATCTTGTCCACGCCCTGCAGCACCGAGTACGTATTGAAGGGACCGCCGACGCTCGAGCAGGCGCCCATGGAGATGCACCATTTCGGGTCGGGCATCTGGTCCCAGATGCGCTTCAGCACCGGCGCCATTTTGAGCGTGACCGTGCCGGCGACGATCATGAGGTCGCTCTGCCGCGGGCTGGGACGAAACACTTCCGCGCCGAAACGCGCGATGTCGAAACGCGAAGTGCTGGCGGCGATCATCTCGATGGCGCAGCAGGCCAACCCGAAGGTGAGCGGCCATATCGAGGACTGGCGCGCCCAGTTGAACACGTGATCCACCGAAGTGGTGATCACGTTCTTTTCAAACTGGTTCTGCAGAAACGAAGCCACCGGGACGTCTCTCCTTGTGCGGGCTTTCCTACAACCGGAATTGTATCATGCGGGGCGCGCCCGGCTCTGATATACTGCCCGCCATGAGACGACACACCCCCGCCCTCTTCCTGGGAACCGCGATGCTCATGGCCATGGCTGCCCGCGCGGCCGGCCCGCCCACCATCGCCGCGATGTACGACGGACCGATCGCCGGCATCGAACGCGATCTGGTTCCGCTGGTGGAGGCCATGCCCGCCGGCAAGTTCTCGTTCGCGCCCACCAACGGAGAGTTCAAGGGCGTGCGCACGTTCGCCGAGCAGGCCAAGCACATTGCCAGGAATGTCTACACCGTTTCCGCCGCGGCGCTCGGCGAAAAGCCTCCGGTCGATATCGGCGGCGAGAACGGTCCGGCGGCGGTCGAGAGCAAGGAGCAGATCGTGCAGTTTCTGAAGGGCGCCTTCGCGTACGCGCACAAAGCGGCGCAAAGCCTGACCGCGGCGAACCAGATGGACCTGGTGAACTCGCCGTGGGGCGACGGCCAGTACACCAAGGGCTCGCTGGTCTCGATAGCCGCATGGCACAGCTACGATCACTACGGCCAGATGGTGGTGTATGCCCGCATGAACGGCATCGTCCCGCCATCCAGCCGGTAAGGTCGCGGGCGAGCGCTCCCGTTTTCGGCCACCTGGCCGGTGCTCCCGGCGGCGTCCCGCCCGGAACCGCGAGCGTTAGCGAGCGGCCCGAGCCGCGGCGGCATCGCGCGGGAGGCCACGGGCTTCTTGGGGCGGTTCATCTCCCGCGCAGGCGAGCTTCGCCCGCCGGGCGGGTTGACCGGGTACCCCCTTGGGGTCCGCCGCAAGCTACCAGCCTGCCCCGCAGAGCAGCAGAGCCGCAACCCAACCGCGCGGGATATTCCGGGCTGCCGGGGGCCGGATCGTCTCGCGCACAGGCGAGCTCCGCTCGCCAGGCCGCGCCCGGAGGGCACCCACAATCGGCCGCGGGCTGCCAGCCTGCCCCACATAAAACCGTCGCGGCGCGCGAGGAGTTTGACAGGTAGTAGTACATAACACGCGGCTACGTCAACTCGCCGACCTTGCGCAGGTCGAGTTGCAGGTCGCCTTCGTCATCCACGGAGAACGCCGGCGCGAAGCTGCGCTGCCAGAGGATCTCGTCGAAGCGGTAGGAGTGGCGCGCCACCACGGTCTGGCTGAAGGTGTCGTCGTAGGCCTTGATGACGATCAGCACCTCGGCCTGCAACCGCCGCAGGTCGTCGCCGGTCGATCCCGCAAGCGGGCTTTCCTCGCCGATGGGATGCACCACGGTCCAGGTGAGCGGCAGGAAGACCACCTGACTCCGTTCCAGCGCCAGCGGCTTGTAAGCGCGCTGCGGCCGCCCGTCGCGCATCTCCACGGTCATGAGCATGACCCGCGCCTCGATATCCATCAGGTCGTTGGCGCGGCGGTTGACCACGCGAAATTCCAGCGCCGTGCCGCCCTGGTATGGGCTCACCAGCATCCGCTCGCTGAAGGCGATGCGCGCCGAGGGCCGCGACACCCGGCCGAACAGCAGGCCGGTGGCCACCGCGAAACCCAGCACTCCCACCAGGGCCTCGAGGACGGCCACCAGATTGGCCGCCGGTCCGCTGGGCCACATGTTGCCGTATCCCACGGTGCTGAGGGTGTGCGCGCTGAAGAAGAAATCGTTCAGGAACCGGCCGAATTCCGTGGGGGCGTCGGCGCCCTGCAGGTGGCCGCGGCCGAGGCAGAAATAGACTGCCGCGAAAATCGAGTTGGCCACCGTATACCCCAGAAGCAGCGTCAACAGGAACTTCGTCCACCCCATGCTGATTAGGCGCAGGTAGGGATGGAAGTCGCGCAGGATGGCGCCGTGGCGGTGCACGTTGAAACTTCCATCGGGATTCATCATGCGCCGCACGGGCGCGGTGAACTGTTCGGTCAGGCCCGGATCGAATTGCAGGTTCGGCATTCTCCGATGATGCCAGAGAGCGCGCCCCCCCGCTCACCCCAGCCAGGCGCGCACCAGGGCTTCGGGACTCCCCGCCAGATCGAGCAGTTCCGTCCTCGTCTCCTGCTGCCGCTCGACGTATGCCGCCACAATGCCGGACGGCGTGGGCCGCAGTTCCAACCGCCGCTCGCGCGCCTCCAGGCGCAGCGTGGAACCCAGCCACGCCACGTGAACCTTGACGCGCAGCGAGAAGCCCACGCGCGCGGCCTGACGCAGCAACTCGGCGGTGAACGGCGATTTCTTCAGTTCCTCGGCCCACGGCGCGGCGGCCTGTGCGGCGGCTCGCTCCTTCTCCCGCAGGCGCTCCTGGCGCTCCGCCGCTTCCCTGCCCTCAGCAGCCGATTCCAGGCTCTTCAGGTTGTTTTCCAGGTCGTCGAGAAAACTCATGTCTTTCCAGGATACGATGGAGCAGATGCCAGAACCCGCGCCCCAACGCCTTGCCGCACTCCACGCCATCCTTCTTCGCCACCACAAGCGGCTGCTCGAAAGCGAACGAGCGGTCTACGAACGCGATGTGGCCCGCATCGCCTCCACCGGCCAGTATCTCAACCTGGTGATGAACGATCCGTGGTTCGCCTGGCTGCGCGGGCTGTCGCAGTTCATCGTCCTGGTGGACGAGGCCAGGGCTTCGAAGAACCAGCCCACGGACGCGACGGCCGACCGGCTGGTGGGCGAGGCGCGCGGACTTCTAACGCCGGACGAAGCCGGCCAAGGTTTCGCCCACCGCTACTTCGAAGTGTTGCAGCGCGATCCCGAGGCGGTGCTGGCCCATCGCGACATGACGCTGGCGCTGGAGAAGTTGTAGGCCGTCATCTCCCAAAGACCACATCGATGCCGGCAAGAAGGACCTGCAGTTTCGATCGCGGCAGTTTGCCGGCTGGCTCCGTCAGGAGGCCGCGGTCGAGGCTCGTGACTTGCGACACATTAGCCACGGAGTCTCTCGGCAGTCCTGTGGTACGCGCCGGCAGAAAGAGGTTTCCCGGAGCATCCGCCCAGCGAAGGTTGGTTGTGAGCGGCACACACACCACCGTCGCGATTCTGCTGCGATTCAGCGCATCCCCTTGGACCACCACGACCGGCCTCCGAAAGCCCGGCCCGGATCCAGTGGGCGCCGGCAAGTCGGCCCACAGGACGTCACCCTGGGAAATCACCATTCCGTACGCTCAAGGATGCGGCGCGCCGCGCGGGCGGTGAACGGATCGGGCGCCGATCCCACGTCCGCGCAGACGCGGTCCATTGCCTCGGTCACTTCTTCCGCCGAGTGCCGCGCCACGTACTCGCTGACTGCCTCGCTGAACAACTGGCTGCGCGATTTTCCGCTGCGCCGCGCCAGCCGCTCCGCGTCTTCGAATACGCCGTTGGGAATGGAGACCGCCGTCTTCATACTTCTAGTATAACCGACGGCCCCGCCCCCATCACGATTGCTTGTGCGACGCCCGCCAGGCCATGAACAGCAGGAAAGCTCCGAAGACCAGCATGGAAATGCCGGAGTACAGGTTGACGTTGACCTCCGTCAACGGCGCGCGCATATCCGGCGCGAGGACGCCCAGCCCGGTCAGAATGACGCCTAGTAGCGCGAAGAACAAGCCCGAAGGCACTCTGAGATCCATATTATGCGAACCAAATGTTCAGAATAATCACCAGGACCGCAACGAAAACCGCCAGCGGAGCGGGGCGCCGATACCACTTGGCGCCCTCGTCGTGCTTGATCTTCGTGAGGCCGTACACTAATCCTTCCATTTCCTTGTCCGCGCGCGGAGCGGTCAGCAGGCTCACCGCGACGGTCACCAGGAAGCAGGCGCCGAAGGCGCAAATCGCGATCCAGAAATTCTGCACCATCACCGAATTGAAAGTGTGAACCACGCCGAACACGCCGCCTTTCCCTTCGGCCGTGGTGAGCCCCCAGGTGGCCGCCGCGGCAAGCGTGCCGCTCACCAGCCCGGAGAATGCGCCGTGCGCAGTGGCCCGCTTCCAGAACATGCCCAGCAGGAACGTCGCGAACAAGGGCGCGTTCACGAAGCCGAACACGAATTGCAGCAGGTCCATGATGTTGTTGTAGTACTGGCAGACGTACGCCGCGCCGATGGAGAGAATCACGCCCACGATGGTGGTCATGCGTCCCACCTTCAGGTAATGACTGTCGGGGGCGCTCTTGCGGATGTAGCTCTGGTAGATGTCGTAAGTGAATACGGTGTTGAATGCCGTGACGTTGCCCGCCATGCCGGACATGAACGATGCCATCAGCCCGGTGAGGCCCACGCCCAGCAAGCCGGCCGGATAGAAGCGGGCCATCAGGGTGGTGAGCACCTGATCGTAGTCCCCCACCACGACGCCGTGAGAAAGCTTCGTCGGCAGGTTGTAGAGGTGCACGCCGCCAACCCCCGTCATGCTCGCCAGGGCCACGGCGGCGATGCCGGGCAGAATCACCACGAACGGCAGGAACATTTTCGGAATCGTGCCGATCAGCGGAGTGCGGCGCGCCGCGGACATGGAATCGGCCGCCATGGCGCGTTGCACTACCAGAAAGTTGGTGCACCAGTAGCCGAAGCTCAGCACGAATCCGAGCCCCGCTACCATGCCGAACAGTTCCACGCCCATGGGATTGTCACTGGCGTGTCCCATGTACTTCCAGGTGTGCGTCATGTTGGCGGGCAGGCGCGACATGATCCCGTGCCATCCGCCCGCCTTGGCGCATGCCAGAATGGCCAGCGGCGCGAATCCCGCCACGATCAGGAAGAACTGCAGCACCTCGTTATAGATGGCGCTGGTAAGGCCGCCCAGGTAGGTATAGGCCAGCACGATGGCCGCCGACGCCAGCACGCTCACGTTGAAATTCCAGCCCAACACCAGGTGCAGCAGCAGGCCGAGGGCGTACATCGAGATGCCCGAAGAGAAGATGGTCATCACCGCGAACGTAAAGGCGTTAAAGCCTCGCGTCTTTTCGTCGAAGCGCATCTTCAGGTATTCGGGAACGGAGCGGGCCTTGCTGCCGTAATAGAACGGCATCATGAAAAGGCCCATGAAGATCATGGCCGGAATGGCGCCCAGCCAATAAAAATGGGCGGTCATGATGCCGTACTTGGCGCCGGAGGCGGCCATGCCGATCAGTTCCACGGCGCCCAAATTGGCCGCGATGAATGCCAGGCTTGTGATCCAGACCGGGACCGAGCGCCCCGAAAGCAGAAAATCGCCACTGGTGGAAACCTTCTTGCGCAGCACCCAACCGATGCCGATCACAAAGGCGAAGTAGGCAGCCAGAATGACGTAGTCGACGGCAGCAAGTTTCAAGGGAAGTTCTCTCCGCTTCTACGAAGTTCAAATTTGGAACACCTGAGTTTACCACAGGGAATTGGCGGCCACGCTGGCTCTTTCGGGCGATAATACCAGGGATGCTCCCCGAGATGGCCGGCGGCCTGGCGGTGTCGGTGTGGCTGTACCTGCTGTTCGCGCGCGGAGGCTTCTGGCGCGAGTTCCGCCGGCCGGCGCCCGCGCCCGAACCTTCGGCAGCCGGCGCGCCGCGAGTCGCCGTCGTCATCCCCGCCCGCAACGAGGCTTCCGGAATCGGCCGGGCGATCGAGTCGCTGGCCGGCCAGGAGCCCTTGCACATCGTCGTAGTGGACGACGCGAGCGAGGACGGCACCGCCGATCGCGCCCGCCAGGCCGCGCCCCCTGGCGTGCTTACCGTCCTCGCCGGCGAGCCCTTGCCGGCCGGCTGGACCGGGAAACTTTGGGCCGTGGAACAGGGCGTTCGCCACGCCGCGCGCTTCGAGGCGGAATACCTGCTGCTCACCGATGCCGATATCGTGCACGCGCCGGGCACGCTCGGTGCGCTGGCGGGCCGGGCGCAATCCGGCGGCTACGACCTGGTCTCCTACATGGCGACGCTCGACTGCCGCACCCTGGCCGAGCGCGCCCTGGTTCCGGCGTTCGTGTACTTCTTCCTGGCGCTCTACCCGCCGGCCTGGATTCGCGATCCGCGCCGCCAGACGGCGGGGGCCGCGGGCGGCTGCATCCTCATCCGC
>Ga0182027_10013748_pt1 | contig 11248 bp, 8 predicted proteins | sample 712E1DmetaG_FD_121300 | JGI IMG/M metagenome (GOLD analysis project Ga0182027, IMG submission 121300) | Permafrost microbial communities from Stordalen Mire, Sweden - 712E1D metaG (Illumina Assembly) | ecosystem: Environmental > Terrestrial > Soil > Wetlands > Permafrost | place: Sweden...
AGGTGGCGTGATCGTCCCGCCAGCAGGTTACCTAAAGAATGCAGCCGAGATATGCAGGAAGAATGATGTCTTGTTTATTGCCGACGAAATCCAGACCGGTTTAGCGCGTACCGGGAAGTTATTTGCGAGCGATCACGAAGGCGTTCGTCCCGATATCATGATCATTGGCAAGGCCCTGGGGGGTGGATTTTATCCAGTTTCCGCGATCCTCGCCGATAAGCCAATCCTCGGTTTGTTCAGACCTGGCGACCATGGCTCGACGTTTGGCGGCAGTCCGCTGGCTGCCGCAGTAGGACGCGCTGCCCTGGCTGTCATCCGGGAAGAGAAGCTGGCCGAACGCGCAGAGCAGATGGGAACGTACTTTATGGATCAACTGACGGAGATCCCCAGCCCCCATGTCAAGGATGTACGCGGTAAGGGCCTTCTGATCGGAGTGGAGTTGAAACCTGAATCAGGTGGAGCGCGTCGTTTCTGTGAGGCTCTGCAAAAGAAGGGAATCCTTGCAAAAGAAACGCATGAGAATGTCATCCGTTTTGCCCCACCGTTGATCATAGAAAAAAATACGATCGATTGGGCGCTCCCCGCGATCAGGGAAGTATTTAACATGAAGTAACCTTGGTCTCCCTGAGCCTTGTCATTTTCCGGTGCTTTATGAAGATTTGATTGTCTAAACATGGAGGGCTTATGAACATAGGAATACCAAAAGAAAGACGGCCCTTTGAGTTTCGCGCCGGGCTATCTCCAGCGGGTGTGGAGATCCTTATACAAAATGGGCATACGGTTTTTGTCGAACATGAAGCGGGGGTTGGAGCGGGTTTCAGCGATACGGATTATGAAAAGGCAGGAGCAAGCCTGGTCTATTCCACGGAAGAAGTTTTTGGCCGCGCGGACCTTATCCTAAAAGTCGCACGCCCATTACAGGAAGAGTTGAACTGGATAAGACCCGGTACGATCCTGGCTGGATTTCTCCACCTCGCTTCGGCGCGGCAGGATAAAGTCGATATCTTGCTGAAAAAAAAGATCACCGCCATTGCGTACGAACAGATCAAGGCGCCGGATGGATCCTTGCCTGTTTTACGCCCTTTCAGCCAGATCGGTGGAGCTATGGCGGCGCAAATTGCCGCGCTCTTGTTGCAAAATAATGGGGGCGGTAAGGGCATTTTGATGGGCGGAGTGCCCGGAGTACCGCCGGCGGAAGTGGTAGTAATTGGCGCAGGAATTGTCGGCTCCTATGCCACGCAGACATTCCTGGGGATGGGTGCGCATGTAACCGTAATCGACCAAAACCTCGGCGCGCTTCAGCATCTTTGGGATCGATTTCCCTGCATCGTCTCGCTGCAATCCACAAGACGGAATATCGAACGCTCGGTTGCCTATGCGGATGTTGTTGTGGGAGCCGTCCTGGTCCCGGGGCAGCGTGCGCCGGTTCTGGTGACGCGAGAGATGGTCCAGTCCATGAAGCCGCGTTCCGTTATTATGGATATTAGCATCGATGAAGGTGGATGCATTGAGACGTCGCGCCCGACCACGCATGAACACCCGGTTTATATCGAAGAAGGCGTGCTGCATTATTGTGTGCCAAATATCCCGGGGGCGGTGGCGCGCACTGCCACACATGCGTTTGTCAATTCGGCTATGCCTTACATTATAGAGATCGCGGGGAGTGAACTCGGCGCTGTTTTGAATAATCCTTCGATCGAAGCGGCTGTGAACACGTACAACGGCGAAAATAGACATTTGCCGCGGCTCACCGGTCGCAAGGAGGATTAAGATGGACTGGTCCACTCAATATCAATCACGCGTAGTGACCGCGCAAGAGGCTGTCCAAGCGATCAAATCTGGAAACCGCGTCTTTATGACCGGGAACGTCTCGGTGCCTCAAAAGCTGCTTCCTGCCTTGGTGGAGTATGCTCCCAACCTTACGGATGTCGAAATTTGTCAGGCGCTGTCGGTCGGTCCGGCTGATTACGTAAACCCGGAAATGGCTGGACACCTGCGTGTTAATACGCTGTTCGTCAGCAGCAATGTCCGGAAAGCAGTTCAAGAAGGCCGCGCCGACTTTACGCCCGTACTGCTTTCGGAATTTCCACTGTTGTTTAAGAACAGGATATTACCTTTGGATGTGGCTCTCATTCATGTTTCCCCCCCTGATGAACATGGATTTTGCTCTTTAGGTGTGGAGGTGGGCTTAACCAAATCTCCCGCTGAATCGGCAAAGATCATAATCGCCGAAGTTAATGAACAAATGCCTCGCACGCTGGGAGATTCCTTTATTCACGTCAGCCGCTTGAGTTATATCGTTCCGGTAAATTATCCTGTCCCTGAGTATTTAATGGGCAGTGAAGGGAATGATGAAGTAAGTCAAAAAATCGGCGGCCATATTGCCGAGTTGATACCCGACGGCGCGACGCTGCAATTAGGGATCGGAGCAATCCCGGATGCGGTATTGGGCTTCATGGATAACAAGCGGGACCTCGGGATCCACAGTGAAATGTTCTCCGATGGGGTAGTGCGGCTGGTGGAAAAAGGCGTTATCACGAACACCCGGAAAACCCTGCATCCGGGAAAAATCGTTGTCGGATTCATCCTCGGCTCTGTGGAATTGTATAAGTGGGCCAACGATAACCCCCAGTGCGAATTCCACCGCCAGGAGTATGTGAACGATCCTTTTGTCATAGCTCAAAACGAGAAGATGGTTGCCATCAATTCCGCCATCGAAATAGATCTCACAGGCCAGGTATGCGCAGACAGCATCGGACCCAAGTTCTACAGCGGAGTCGGCGGCCAGGTCGATTTCATTTATGGGGCATCCCGCTCGAAAGGTGGTGTCCCGATCATAGCACTGCCCAGCACAACCTCCCTCAGGGATGGAACGATAATCAGCCGTATTGTTTCCATGATCAAGCAAGGCGGAGGGGTTGTCACCAGTCGCAATCATGTTCACTATGTTGTTACTGAATTTGGGGTAGCCGATCTTTATGGTAAAACCATCCGGCAGCGGGCTCGACAACTGATCAATGTCGCCCACCCGGATTTCCGCAGGGATCTGGAGAAGCAAGCCAGTGAATTAAATTACATCTGATTTTTATCTCATCGATTGAGAAAAGCCCGGTCAAACCGGGCTTTTCTCAAAACTTTTTAATTCCGAATGTGTTTCTTCCCGTGATATAAATACGAGGAAAGGTGATTATGAATCGCAATGCTAAAATAGTTGCCACTATTGGGCCTGCCAGCCAAAGTGAAGAGATACTTGAGCGCCTCTTTCAGGTCGGCATGAATGTTGCCCGCATGAATTTCTCTCACGGTACCCATGACGAGCACGCCCAGAGAATTGCCTTGATCCGTAGGATTTCGGAAAGGCAAGGAATCGCCGTAGGTATATTGCAGGATTTGCAAGGCCCCAAAATTCGGGTTGGCGCCCTGCCCGTCCCGATCCAACTTTCCGAAGGCGAAGTTGTAAACCTTTATGCCACAAATACCATACCACCATCCGGGAGCGACCAACAGATCCCGGTGGATTTCCGACAGCTTTTTGATTCGGTCCGTACTTCGGACCGACTGCTCCTCGACGATGGACGACTTGCTCTTGAAGTAGTTTCAGTACAAGAAAACGCCCTGACAGCGAGAGTTGTCGTTGGCGGGTTGTTATCTGCCCATAAGGGGATCAATCTACCCGGTGTGCGGCTGCGGATAGCCGGTTTTACAGATAAAGATGAGGCCGACCTGGCTTTTGGTATTTCACAAAACGTCGATGCTGTGGCGATCTCGTTTGTACGCTCAGCAGAAGACGTCATAAAAGTGCGTTCTGCCATGGAGCGGTTATCGGATGGAAAACGCCTGCCTTACCTGATCGCCAAGATCGAAAAACCCGAGGCAGTGGATGACCTTGACGCCATTCTGGATGTGGTGGATGGGGTCACGGTGGCCCGCGGCGACCTTGGCGTGGAGCTGCCACCGGAACGCGTGCCGGCATTGCAGAAATCCATTATCCAGGCCGCGAACCGGCGAGCGAAGCTGGTCATCACGGCGACCCAAATGTTGGAATCGATGATATCGAACCTGCTTCCGACGAGAGCAGAGGCCTCCGACGTGGCAAATGCAATCTTTGACGGTACGGATGCGGTCATGCTGTCGGCCGAATCAGCATCGGGGAAGTATCCCGTGCAAGCTGTACAAATGATGGATCGCATCGTTTGTGAAGCCGAGAGTCATTTCCCGGAATGGGGCAAGGAATTGGACGCCATCAAAGGATTCGATACCAACGATGCAGCTACCATGGCGCGTGCGGCACAGGTACTGGCTAACGATAAAAATGTGGCAGCAGTTGCCTGCTTTACAACACAGGGTCAGACTGCCTGGTTGATGTCCAAGATACGGCCTAAAGCCCCAATCCTGGCATTCACGCCCGACCAGGACACGTATAGGCGGCTCGCCTTCTTATGGGGGGTCAAACCTCACCTGGTGCCGTATGCCCATACGTTGGAGGAAATGCTGAGCTATGTGGACGATGCGCTCATGAAAACGGTCCAGCCTGGTGATCAAGTTGTCCTTGTATGCGGTTTTCCGGTTGGCGCCATGGTAGCGCCGAACATGGCTTTACTGCATACGGTGGGCGAAAAAGAAAAATCCGCTACGCAGTAGCGGATTTTTCTTCAAGCCAGATGAATTGGTAAGGTTCTAATTTGGTAGATAACTGATTCCCCTTTGTCTCATAAAGCTTATCTGTCAATATTTCGCGCAGAACACCCCGGCTCGAACTCTCGATATTCACAATCTCATTTGAATCATTGAGGTTGTGAATAACCAAAATACTCTCTTCTTTCGTATGCCGACGAAAAGCGGCAATTCGATCGTTTAGACAATCAACCCATTCGATCTCACCCACGCCAAATGAAGGATGCTGCTTCCTTGTTTTTAACATCCTGCGGATGTTATTCAATAAGGAACCCCTGTCCTGCCTTTGGTTTTTAACATTGACGCTCCCCGGTCCGTAAACACCATCATTGATTACCGGCAAAAACAGTTTCTCTGAAGGACCTTCTGAGAAGCCGCCATTCATGGTGGAATCCCACTGCATCGGTGTCCGCACGCCGTTCCGGTCGGGTAGCCATATATTATCGCCCATGCCTATCTCATCTCCATAATAAATGATCGGTGAACCGGGCAGGGTGAAGAGTAGAGAGTGGATAAGTTCGATCTTGCGGCGATCATTATCCAGCAGGGGGGCCAGACGACGCCGAATGCCCAGGTTGAGGCGCATGCGCGGCTCGGGGGCGTATTGATCCCACATCCATTGTCGTTCTTCGGGGGTGACCATTTCCAGGGTTAGTTCGTCATGGTTGCGCAGGAATGTGCACCATTGGCAGTTTTCTGGAATGGGCGGAGTCCGGCTTAAGATTGCGAGCAGATCATCGGCCCGACCCTTTTTAATTGCCATATAGATGCGTGGCATGATGGGGAAATGGAAGCACATATGGAATTCATCCCCGTTGCCAAAATAGGGCCGCACATTTTCCGGCCATTGGTTGGCTTCGCACAGAAGGATGCGGCCGGGATAATTCTCGTCAATATACGCACGAAGCTTTTTTAAATAGGCATGTGTCTCGGGCAGGTTTTCCGAGGTTGTGTTTTCGCGTTCGAAAAGATAAGGCACGGCGTCGGCCCGAAAACCATCCACACCAAGGTCGAGCCAAAAGCGCGCGGTCGCCAGCATTTCTTCCTGAACCTTCGGGTTATCATAATTCAAGTCGGGCTGGCTGGCATAGAACCGATGCCAGTAATATTGACCTGCCACGTCGTCCCACGTCCAATTGGAAGGTTCAGAATCCACGAAGATAATTCGGGCATCTTTGTACTTCTGGTTGGTATCGCTCCAGACATAGTAGTCGCGGTACGGAGATTTCCGGTCAGTCCTGGCGGCCTGGAACCAGGGGTGTTCAATGGACGTGTGATTCATTACAAGGTCCATGATGATCCGTAGCCCGCGCTCATGAGCCGCTTTGAGGAGGCCTTTGAAGTCATCTATCGTCCCAAAGGCCTCATCGATGTTGAGAAAGTCCGCGATATCATACCCATCATCTTTTAATGGCGAAGGGTAAATGGGCATCAACCAGACACAATCTACTCCAAGTTCTTTCAAGTAGTCGAGGTTTTGGAGGAGGCCCTGCAGATCTCCATGACCGTCCTTGTTGCTATCTTTGAAAGCGCGGACATAGATTTGATAAAATATTGCATTTTTGTACCAGAGCGAATCGGTCATGGACAAATCTCAATAAATTCGTAACTGCTCAGGCCTGTGAGGAGAAAACCGAAAAAATGGTGTGCGTGGGGGCGTACGCCCCCACGCACACCATTTTTTCGGGATCTTCTTCTGCGAAGGCTGCTTAACCTGAGCAGTTACATAAATTCTAGCCTTTCACGGATCCCGCCAGGAGTCCGCGCACGAAGTAGCGCTGGAAGGCGAAGAACACGATGATTGGCACAAGGAATGACAGGAAGGCCGCGCCGGTCAGGATATTCCAATTCTGGCCGCGTGGGTCGATAAGGTTCGTGATCTGTACCGTCAGCACCGGATGTGTCGAGAGAAAGATCTTGGCGACCAGGAAGTCGTTCCATACGCATATGAACTGGAATATGCCCAGGGATGCAATGGCAGGCATTGACAGAGGCAGCGCCAGGCGGCGGAAGGCCGTCCAGTGGTTGGCACCGTCCAGGTAGGCGGACTCGAATATCTCGCGCGGCAGGGAGCCGATGAAGTTGCGGATCAAATAGATTGCATAGGGCAGGCCAAAGCCGGCATGAAAGAGCCAGATTCCCAGGAAGGTGCTTTGCATGTGGAGCTTGACGTAGAGTTGGGAGATCGGGACAAGCGACATCTGCAGCGGTACGATCTGCAAGCCGATCAGCAGGGCAAATATCCACTGGCGCCCTTTGAAATCCAGCCAGGCAAAGGCATAGGCAGCCAGGGCAGCGATGATGATCACCAACAAGGTGGCCGGCACCGTCACGATAAGAGTGTTGATCAGGGCGATGCCCATCCCTGCCGGGTTGGCAACGTCGCTGGGATTGCAATTGAAGACCGCAGTGGTGCTGGCGACGCCTGCCTGGCAATCAGAGAGGTAATCCTTGGTACCTTGATAGCCAACAATGGCATCGACGTAGTTGCTGGCAGTTAACTGGCTGGTGGATTGGCCCTCTCCCGAAAGGGTCTGCAGGTAGGTCACAATGGGGGTCAGGCTTGTTAAGGCATCGCGTGGGTTCGCCGGCAGAGGGGTATTGACCAGGTGTGGGCCGCCGTTGACCGGCTGTCTCAGCATAACCAACAAGCTGGAAGCACTCGGAAACTTGTTCACAAGGGCCGGGTTCGATAGATCTGCACTGGGAAGCGATCTCCCGTTCGCACCGTGGCAAGCGGAGCAGTACTGGGTGTACTCCGGCTTGCCGACTGCCTGAGGTTGAGGCAAAAAGACTGTCCACCAGCCGGTTGTACGCACGGCTTCACGCGTACGGAAGGAGGTTACGAACAGGCCCAGGGTCGGAGCGATCCACAGAACGCACATGAGGATCACCGCCAGATGGACCGGCAGCCGGCGAAAAAAAAGATTTAGCTTGGCAAGGGGATTCATCGGGCACCCTCCTCTTTCCGGAAGCGCTGGATATTGAATATCATGATCGGTATCGTCAGAATGATCAGGATAACGGCAATGGCAGTCGACTGGCCGGCGTTGGTCACAATCAAGGAGAACATGCGGTTGGCGATGACCTCGGTGCCGAAGTTCCCATCGGTCATGACGAAGACGACGTCGAAGATCTTCAGGACGATGATCGCCATGGTGGTGGTAACGACCACGATCGTCGGCAGGATGGTGGGAAACATGATCTGTCCGAAGACCTGCCATTCGTTGGCTCCGTCGACGCGCGCGGCCTCCAGCATTTCAATACTGACGCCCTTGATGGCGGCTGACAGGATCGTCATACAAAACCCGGCCCAAAGCCACACACCTACCAGCATGAGCGAAAAGTTGTTGATTACCGGATCACTCAACCAGGTCACCGGTTTGCCTCCCAACACTACGATAATGGCGTTCAAGAGACCGACCTGGGGACCTCCACCGGTCCCATAAGCGTATACGAAGTTCCAGATGATACCAGCCCCGATGAAGGAAATAACGGTCGGCATGAAGACGATTGCCTTGGCGATACTCTCATAGCGCACCCGGTCGGCCAGGATGGCAAAGAACAGACCACCGGCGATGGTCCCCGGCACCATCAATAAGAGCCAAAGTGCGTTGTTGCGCAACGCGATCAGCATGTCCGGATTGGTCAAGGCGTAACGATAATTTTCGAAGATCCCCCAACAGGGCTGGCCTGCGGTACAGGTGGTCGCAGCAGAATGGATACTGGTGGCATCGAGCAGGCTTAACCGGATCGTGCCAATAGTTGGGTAGACGATAAAAACCGTCATGAGGATCAGGGCAGGGAGCAGGTAATACCACGGAGCGAGACGTCCTTGTTTCATGATTCTGGGAACCATAGAACCTCCTTGCGCTTTCCCGAATAATCGGCTGGGGCATGAGATTGATCATGCCCCAGCCGAAATCTACAGTGCAGCGATGGTTACTTCACCGATTGGCTCTGAGCTGCGGCAACGCCCGCAAGCGTGCTGGCGATGTCCGCTCCCTGGACAACCTTAACAATGCCTTTCCATTCCGCATCGTTAAAGGGAGCCCCGAGCGCATCTCCGATATCGAAGGTGAAGCCAGATGTACTTGCCAACATATCCCCAAGTTTAAGCTCTTGTGGGTCGGTATAGTTACCCTTTGCATTCATATTTGGGGACAAGCTGAAATTGGCCTTTGCCCAATTCTGGCCACCCACGGTGCTGGTCACGTAGGCGATCAGGGCCTGGGCTGCGGGCTTGCTGCTAAAGGCCATCATAAAGTCCGCTCCGCCCTGCATACCCTGGGCCCCGGGGAACTGGAAGAAATCATAATCCGTCCCATATTTAAGGCTTGGGTATTGTGTGGCGATGGAACCGCCGGCAAAGCCGGACTGCTTGACCATCATTGCCTGCGGTGGGTTCGAGAATACCTTGTAAATGGCATCCAGGAATTTGGTGTTGACCGTACCGTTTGCTCCGCCGACTGTGTATTTCGGGTCGGAAGCCCACTTTTGATAGATTTTATAAGCGGCCAGGACACCTGGATCGTTGTAAGGTACGGTACCGGCGATGATCTTATTTACATAGTCCGGTCCTTGTGTGGATAGCAGGATATCCTGGATGAAGTCGGAGCCGGTCCATCCGTCGGCAGCGCCGCCGTTATTGAAACCCATGCTCCAGGGAATGTTGCCATCGCTCGCCATTTTGTCGGCCAGCGTCTGCAGGTCGGCGAAAGTGGTTGGGACGGTATAACCCAAGGCCTGGAACTGGGTCGGGCTGTACCAGATGATCGACTTGACATCCACCTTGGCCGGGATGGCCAGCCATTTACCATTGGCGGTACCCAGGGTAACCCAGAAAGCTGGATAATTGGCCTGGTTGGCGCTGACAGTATCCAAAGGCAGCAGCATGCTGGAGTACAGCTTGAGCGGGGATAGATCGGGCCAGAAGAGCACGTCTGGAGGTGTGCTCTTTACCATGGTGTCCAGAACCGAAGCATCGCGAGTGGATTGGCCTGTGATTTTAATGCCGCAGGCGTCTTCCAACGGTTTGATGATCGTGTTGAAGCTTTCTTCTTCAGAACCGGACCATTGATATGCAACCGACAAAGTGTCACCGGAAGCAGCGCCTTTGCAATCGATCGCGCTTGCGGCGGCGGCGGGGGTCGAAGCGGACGCCATCGCAGTGTCTGTGGCAACAGGTGCCGCAGTCGGTTGGACCGGCGCGGCTTGCGTCGGTTGAACCGGTGTTGCTGCAGGACCACAAGCCGTAAGCAGCATTGCGATGAGCAGCATCAGACCAAATATCTTGATAGACTTATTCATATTTCTTCTCCTTTATCAAATTAAGTAAATGAAGCCTATATCGTTGGAAAGATCCATTTATTTTGGCGACCACCTCCTCTTTGTGATTAACTCCTTTTATGCAATGTCATTATGAGAAGGGATTTCATAATGACTTGCTGCGGGACCCGTTTGCGCTGTTGTAATTTATCTAATAGGCTCTGCCATTAACACGTGTTACTAAAAACTAATAAAAAACTTAGGTTTTTATAGCACTTCTGACAGTCGATTCGCGGATAATTAATTCCGAATCGAGCAATATACCGTTCTGATCAAGACCCTCTTCGCGGGTCAAGCGGATCAGTCGTTCGCTGGCCGTCCATCCCAACCCAAAGGCCGGGAGGCGGACGGTAGTAAGCGGTGGATCGAAATATTCGGCCAAAGGAATATCATCAAAACCGACTATTGCAATGTCATCTGGAATCTGCAGACCGGCACGCTTGACGGCCAGAATGGCACCCATCGTTACTACATCGCTGGCTATAAAAACGGCTGTAGGGCGGGGCGATTCTTTTAATAAATCGATCATGGCGTGATACCCGCTGGCCGGGGTATAGTTTCCCTCCTTAATTAACCCATCGTCTGACTTTAAATCTGCCCTTTGCAAAGCTTGGCGGTAGCCTGTGCGGCGTTGTTGGGCGGAAGTATACGTAAGCGGTGCATTGGTAATCATCCCGATATGCTGATGACCCAGTTCAATCAAATGATTTACGGCAGTTTCTGCTCCGCTAGAAGCGTTCACATCCACAAACGGAAGGTCACTGTCAGGCATTTGACCCAATAACATAACAGGCACGCCCTTTTGGTGGAGGTTTACGATTTCGGTATCATCCTGGCGCGGGCCCGAGAGGATGATGCCGTCGACATGGTTTTCATTTATCAAACGGGAATATCCCTCCGGGTCATCGGGCTCCACCGGTTTAAGGAGGACGTGAAATTTTTGCTGCATGGCAGCCTGCTCGACGCCCAGGATCACTTGAGGTAAAAATGCATCTGCAAAAACTTGTTCGGGGGATTGATAAAGCACAAGGCCAAGCGTGTCTGATTTCCCACTTACGAGTTTGCGCCCTGCAGAATTTGGATGGTAATTGAGGTTTCTTGCAGCCTCCAAGACACGCTGACGCGTGTTTTCACTAATACTAACTCCCTCCAGTTGGTTTAATACAAAAGAGACAGTGGTGCGGGAAACACCTGCCATTTTTGCGACATCCTGACTAGTGGATCGTTTGGTCGGAGGCATTTTTTG
>Ga0182027_10013750_pt1 | contig 11247 bp, 10 predicted proteins | sample 712E1DmetaG_FD_121300 | JGI IMG/M metagenome (GOLD analysis project Ga0182027, IMG submission 121300) | Permafrost microbial communities from Stordalen Mire, Sweden - 712E1D metaG (Illumina Assembly) | ecosystem: Environmental > Terrestrial > Soil > Wetlands > Permafrost | place: Sweden...
AGATCGGCAGAGCTTGAGATATTAAAAGCTTTCGGTATTGGCGCCGGTGACGAAGTTATGATTCAGGCGTTTACGTGTGTTGCCGTGCCAAATAGCGTTCGTTGGACCGGTGCAAAGCCGGTGTATATTGATATTGATGAATCTCTCAATATAGACTCTCGTGACGCACAAAAAAAAATTACCCCTAAAACACGGGCAATTATCGTGCAGCATACATTTGGCGTACCTGCAGATATGGATGCAATCTGTGCGTTTGCCAAGGAGCATAAACTCATTCTCATTGAAGATTGTGCACATAGTTTGGGTGCATTATTTAAAGGGAAAAAGGCTGGTTCGTTTGGAGATGCATCGTTTTTTAGTTTCGGACGGGATAAAATTATCTCGAGTATATTTGGAGGAATGGCGATTATACGATCAAATTATAAATCACAGGTCATAAATTTAAAAAAATATCACAACGAACTTTCGTATCCTTCAAAGAAGTGGATTTTTCAACAACTTTTTCATCCTGTTGCGTTTTCCGTAATTTTACCGTTTTATTTGTCTGGAATTGGCAAACTTATTTTGTATATATTTCAGAAACTACATTTATTGACTTTTCCAGTATATCCAGAGGAAAAGAAAGGATCGAGGCCTTCAGATTTTCCGGCTCGGTATCCCAACGCCTTGGCAATACTATTGCTAAACCAACTGAAAAAGTTAGAACTTTTTAATAAAAGTCGTGTCGAGCGTGTAGAACAGTATAGTCAATTTTTTAAAGGCAACGCTTCGATAAAAATGTGCAATTCACCTGCAGGGTCGATATATTTACGATATCCTATTTTGGTCATGGATCCTAAAAAAATAATTTTACGTGCAAAACAAAATGGAATACTTTTAGGAAATTGGTATCACAATACTATTGATCCGACTGGTGTCGATTTTAAAAATATTGGATATATTCCAGAGTCATGTCCAAGGGCTGAAGAGATAGCAAAACGTATTATAAATTTACCAACGAATATATCAGAGACAGATGCGCGTGCTGTCATTAATGTTTTTTCTTAACTATATCTATGATGTCATCATTCAAGATATTAAAATATACCGTCGGAGAAATGGCTGAAAATTGCTATGTCGTTATCGATACTGCAACACAAAACGCATTAATTATCGATCCGGGTGATGAAGCTGATTATTTAAGTGGGCAAATCGAGAAAGAAAAAGTGCACCCAGTCGCAATAGTAGCAACACATGGACATTTTGATCATATTTTGGCTGCCTTAGAGCTTCAACTTATGTACGCCATTCCGTTTCGTATGAATTCTGCTGATGAATTTTTATTGGATAGGATGAGTGATTCGGCGGAGCATTTTCTAGGAAGGAAAATTGTTGAGTTACCACCAAAAATAATAGGCGGATTACAAGATAATGAGATTATTTCGTTTGGGAATAGTTCATTGACGGTTATACAAACACCGGGTCATACACCCGGCAGTATTAGTCTGTATTCAAAAGATATTGGACTATTTGTTGGTGATACTCTATTTGCTGGCGGCGCAGTTGGCAGGACGGATTTTTCTTATTCCAGCGAAAGCGATCTCAATAATTCCATAAAAAAAATTTTACAATTGCCAAAGAATGCAGTAATTTATCCGGGACATGGGGAAGAAACCCGTGTACAATACGCTTATGACACTTAGACTCATTCCTATCGAAGATAAAAAGACGTGGGAAAAATTTTTACTTGAGAATTCTCCTTCGGCATTGTTTCAAAGTTGGTTGTGGGGCGAAGTGCAAAAAAAATCCGGTCAGACTGTATTACGATATGGTATTTTCGACGGAAGTTCTTTAGTCGGTATTGCTCAAATATTCGTTGTTCGTGCAAAAAGAGGAACGTATTTGCATGTGCGACATGGACCAATTTGGAAACAATCCTCTAAAACGAACTGGCAACAATTATTAATACTTTTGCGCCCTATCGCAAAAAAACAAAAAGCTTGGTTTATTCGGGTTAGCCCGCTTATTGAAAATTCCCAGGATAACCGAGATTTATTTGTATCTTTAGGAATGGTTCGTGCACCGATTCATGAAGTCGACGCGGAACGTTGCTGGGTTTTGGATATTGATAAGCCAGAGGAAGAAATTCTTTTAGGGATGAGAAAAACAACACGATATGAGGTTCGAAGAGGAGAAAAAGTTGGTGTATCCATTGAAATGACAAAAGACGTGAAGAGGTTGAAAGAATTTTATTCGTTATATGCGGAAACATCCAGAAGACACGGATTTGTTGTGCATTCATCTATTACGGAGGAGTTCGAAGCGTTCGCGAATGAGGATAAGGCTTTACTTTTTTTTGGTAGTCATGAAAAAAACGCATTAGCCGGAGCAGTCATACTATTTTATGGAGGCCAGGCGATATATCATCATGGCGCATCTATCACGAGCAAGATTCCGGCATCGTCTGTGGTTCAATGGAAATCAATTCTTGAGGCGAAAAAACGAGGTATTAAATTGTACAATTTTTATGGTATTGCCCCTGATGATAAGCCAAATCATCCTTGGCGAGGAATAACATTGTTCAAAAAAGGGTTTGGGGGGCGCGAAATTAACTCTATTCATGCACATGATCTACCTATTTCTCCTCTGTATATGGTTCCTAAAACCATTGAAGCGATACGGACTAAAATGCGCGGATATTAACGTAAATTGTGTTTTTCCCCGTAAAAAATTATACTTATAGGTACGAATACTATGTTGGGAGCTTTAAAACGTCATCATATTTCTTTTCAACATGCGTTTGATGGAATAGTTTGGGCATTTCGAACGCAACCAAATTTTCGCATCCATCTTGTTTGTTCAGTCCTTGCTATTGGGTTAGGATTGTATTTACATATAACCACCGTCGAAATGACAATCATCATATTTACCATTCTTTTGGGATTATCAGGTGAGATGATTAATACTGCGCTTGAATCGGTAACTGATTTAGTGACAACAGAGTGGCGTCAACAAGCGAAGATCGCTAAAGATGTTTCGGCAGGTATGATGCTTTTGATCGCATTGGGAGCTATAATCGTGGCAATCTTTATATTTAGTCCGTATATATATCCATTTCTTCGTCTGAAATAAATATATGGCGCTTTTACTTGGCATGTTATTGTTTTCCTGGCTATTGGCCAGTGTCCTTTATGTGCCATTTATTCAGCTTTTATATAAATGGCGATTCCGTCGCGCAAAGCAAAAAACGTTGGATGCTTTTGAGAAGAGAACTCCAATATTTGATCATTTTCATCAGAAAAAAGCGGGAACCCCGGTTGGTGGAGGGTTGTTAATTATTATTTTGACGACTATATTATTTCCTCTCACGCTTCTTCTTATGAAATATTTTTGGATTCCTATAACCTCGGTATACCCAATCGCAGGTGAAATAAAAATATTATTATTCACCTTTGTTTCCTTTGGACTTTTAGGCCTTTTAGATGATGCTAAAAAGACATTTGCAATTCCATCATCCGGTTTTTTTGGTTTAAGATTACGACACAAGTTAATTCTTGAAATATTACTCGCTGGCATTATTAGTTATTGGCTTATTCACGATTTAAAAATAGATATTTTTTACGTTCCGCTTTTCGGAGTTATACATGTCGGTTGGGTGTATGGAATTCTTTCGTCATTTATTATCATCGCATTCTCTAATGCGTTTAATATCACTGATGGATTAGATGGGCTTGCCTCCGGTGTGCTTATGATCGTGCTTACCGCATTTTGGTTTATTTCTGCTTCTATACTTGACTCAACTCTTTCAGTTTTTATTGCTTTATGGCTTGGAAGTTTAATTGCTTTTTTGTACTTCAATATTTTTCCGGCCCGTATTTTTTTGGGTGATGTCGGAGCACTATCGTTTGGCGCAACGATCGCAGTTGTTGGTCTTATTCTTGGAAAGGCACCAGTCCTGGTGGTCATTGGTGGGGTATTTGTACTTGAAGTTGCATCCTCTTTTGTACAGTTATTTTGGAAAAGATTTTTTCACAAAAAACTTTTTTCTGTTGCACCTTTACATCTTTGGTTGCAGTATAACGGGTGGAGTGAACCAAAAATTGTTATGCGAAGCTGGATTATAACAATCGTGTTTGCAATTTTCGGGTTGTGGATAGCACTTATCACAAAAGTTCCCGCCTATTAATTGCGTATGAATAATGCTCCCATAGGTATATTTGATTCTGGTTCCGGCGGTTTATCGATTTATCAATCAATAGTAAAAATGTTGCCGCTTGAGTCTTTCGTTTATTTAGGCGATCATGCGTATTTACCATATGGGGAGAAATCCACGGAATTTATTAAACAACGAGTGGTTCAGTGTATCGAATTTTTAAACTCGCAAAAAGTAAAATTGATTGTCGTTGCTTGTAATTCAGCAACAGTTGCCGGAATTGATTATTTTAGAAGTACGTTTCCCGAGCTTCCTATCATCGGTGTGGTACCGGTTGTAAAAACTGCAGCCCAGATGAGTAAAACGAAACATTTTGTTGTTCTTTCAACGAAATTTACAGCTAATAGCGTCTATCAAAAAGATTTAATAAAAAAATGGGCTCCGGATTGTTTGGTTTCTAATATTGGAAGTTCTTCATTAGTCCCCCTTATCGAAGACGGAAGGGTTGATGGATCGGATGTCGAAAAAGAACTGAAAAAAATATTTCAAAAGCTTGAGGATATTTCATTTGATGTAGTGGTTCTCGGGTGTACGCATTATCCATTCGTTCGATCAACAATCAGTGCTATAGTAGGAGATGCAGTGAAGGTCATCGATTCCGGTGACGCGGTAGCCAGGCAGGTGCAACGGGTGTTAGCTCATAGAGGAGATTTGTCTGAACGTTCACTCATGGTTACAAAATTTTTTACAACAGGAGATACGTCGGTAGTCGCAAAGGTATTTAGTCAATTATTGAACAATGAGGTCAAAGTTACGCATGTCTCTTTATAAAAACAAAAAAATTGCTATCGTTGGACTTTCCGTTGAAGGTATTGACTCTGCTGTTTTTTTAAACCATGAACAGGCTCAAATAACCTGTTGTGACAGACGAACAAAAGAAGAGTTGGGTGATGAGTATACTAAACTGCAAAAGCTGACTTCTGATTTTCGACTCGGTCGCGGATATCTATCTGACCTCACCGATTTCGATTTTGTAGTAAGAACTCCTGGGATGGCACTCAGAACAAAGGAGTTAATGGACGCAAAAAATAATGGGGTTAAGATAACAAGTCTTACGAAACTTTTTTTTGAATTTTGTCAGGCACCGATAATTGGCGTGACCGGAACGAAGGGAAAAGGTACGACGAGCACGATTATCTATGAAATGCTCAAGCGAGATGGGCGTACGGCGTGGTTAGGCGGCAATGTTGGTATACCATTATTATCGAAAGTTCGGGAAATACAATCGTCAGATATCGTTGTTTTAGAACTTTCTTCTTTTCAGTTAGAAGATTTGTCTCAGAGTCCGCATGTTGCCGTTGTTTTAAAAATAACCCAAGAGCATCTGGCAAATTTTGATCCGCTTGCGACTAATTATCATTTAACGAGAGAAGCGTATGTTGAAGCGAAAAAATCTGTTGTTCGTTTTCAGAAAGATACTGATTTCGCCATTCTAAACGCAGATGATGAAACGAGTTCATCATTTGCTAAAGAAACGAAAGCACATTCGTATTATTTTAGTCGTTCGCGTGAATCAGATGCATTTGTAAAAGACAAAACTGTTTATCTTACGGTTAATGGGAGAGAAGAAAAGATTTGCAATGCATCCGAGATAAAACTTCTTGGAATGCACAATTTGGAGGATATTGCGGCCGCTTCGTTAGCCAGCTCAATGGTAGGGGTAAAGGTATCATCGATGCAGGAAGTGGCAAAGGACTTTAAAGGACTTGAGCACCGATTAGAACTTATTCGAACGATTCACGGTGTGGAATATTATAATGACTCATTTTCAACCATTCCGGAAACAACTATTGCGGCAATAGAGTCTTTTCAAAAACCCATTATTCTCATTTTAGGTGGTTCGGAAAAAGGGTCTGACTATAGTGAGTTAGGAAAAAAAATAGCTCAATCAGAGATAAAAGTTCTTATTGTTGTTGGCGTGATGACGAATCGTATAGTTGATGCCATAAATAAAGCCGGTTATTCGAGAGAAATCATTTGTGGATTAAAATCGATGGGTGAGATTGTTCGGGAATCCGCGAAGCGAGCTGGTGAAGGAGACATTGTTTTGCTATCCCCTGCGTGCGCCTCGTTCGACATGTTTAAAAATTATAAAGACCGGGGCATCCAATTTAAACATGAAGTCTCCCTTTTATAAACTATTTTCCAAAGCAAAATCCGGCCCTGTGGACAAATGGATGTTACTTGGTGTTTTACTGTTGTCATTATTCGGCGTATTGATGGTTTATGATTCTTCCGTTGCAATTGCTATCCGAGATTTTTCTGATCAATACTATTACGCCAAGCAACAATTGTTGTGGTTAGGGTTGGGATTAATTGGTTTAACAATTGGTTCAAAAATTCCGTATAAAGCCTGGTTTAACCTAGCTCTTCCTTTTTTACTTGGAACATTAGTTCTTTTACTTGCTGTGTTTATTCCCGGTATCGGTGTTCATACGATGGGCGCACATAGGTGGATCAATTTAGGATTTACGATCTTACAGCCCGCAGAAGTTGCGAAATTTTCGATCATTTTGTACCTATCTGTTTGGTTTTCTCATCCGGAAAAAAATCGGTTTTGGTCTTTTCTTCTTCTCTTAGGGATGGTTGTCGGACTTATTCTTTTGGAGCCGGATCTTGGAACTGGAGTAATTATCCTTCTTATCGCGTTATCAATATATTTTTTTTCTAATTCACCGATCACGCATTTACTCTTTTTATTACCGGTTGCCGTGTTCGGTGTTATTCTACTTGCCATTGTTGCTCCATATCGTATGCAGCGTATGACAACGTTTTTTAACCCGGAGCATGATCCCCAAGGATCGTCGTATCAAATACGACAGGTATTATTAGCATTAGGATCCGGTGGGTGGACGGGCGTGGGTATAGGAAAATCTAGGGAAAAATATGAATATTTACCTGAGGCGAACACAGATTCGATTTTTGCAATTATTGGAGAAGAGGTTGGTTTTGTCGGAGCTCTCACAGTTATTTTAGCCTATGGTCTCATTATTTGGCGGGGGTTTCATATTGCGATGCGAGTTCCAGACGGATTTGGAAAATTATTTTCTTTGGGGATTATTATGTGGATTGCAATACAAACCATTGTTAACCTTGGGGCAATGGTAGTATTAGTGCCGTTAACCGGTGTTCCATTACCTTTTATCTCATATGGCGGGTCAAGTTTGATATTATTATTATCAGTGATGGGTATTCTTTTGAACGTAAGTAAATACCAAACATGAATAGAGAAACTAAAAAAATCATGATAACCGGCGGTCATATTACGCCTGCAATTGCAGTTGCTGATGAAATTCGATCCGAGAAGCTTCTCTGGGATATCGTTTTTGTCGGTAGAACGACTGCATTTGAAGGGGGTGGTGTTTTCACTCAGGAACAAACGACTGTTCAAAAAAAGGGTATACGATTTATTCCAATTACAACAGGAAGAATACAAAGAGCATTTACAATACATACGATCATTTCTGTTATAAAAATTCCCTTTGGTTTGGTCCAAGCATTGTTGATTTTAAAAAAGGAAAAACCGGATATCGTGTTATCTTTTGGAGGATATGTAGCGTTTCCTATTGTGATTGCAGCTGCACTATTTAGAATTCCGATTGTTACCCATGAGCAGACGAGGCAACCGGGACTCGCGAATCGAATAATCTCTGTGTTAGCGAGTAAAATTTGTATCTCTTTCGAAGATATCAAAGATCGTTTCCCACAAAATAAGACTGTTTATACGGGTTTACCTATAAGAAGCGAGTTTTTTACGCAATTTTCGAAAGATTTATTAAATATTCCATATAAAACACATCCTATTATTTATATTACTGGCGGAAGCACAGGATCAGCGTCAATCAATGCCTTGTTATTTCCTTTAGTGGCCCGATTGGTTAAAGAGTATAGTGTAATTCATCAAGTTGGGTATCAATCTGTAGATGATGGGGAACGCATAGAACATTCATTACCCGATGTTTTGAAAAATCGCTACATCATACGTGATAATTTTGATGCCGCGACATCCGCCTGGATAATGCGAAATTCTTCATTGGTAATAGGGAGAGCTGGGGCAAATACAGTCATGGAATTGGCATTGCTGGGCAAAACAGCAATTTTGATTCCACTTCCATGGGCTGGGAGAGATGAGCAGAAAGAAAATGCGTTGTGGCTAAAAAAACTGGGTTTTGGTTCGATTATTGAACAGGATAGCGCAACCAGTGATCTGATTTATGAACAAATTCTGCTTCATATGAAACGACAAAGCGATCATGTTCAGAATTCGATACTACCACGGGACGGCGCTAAGCAGGTAGTCCATCAGTTACAACTTATTTTAGGGTAGGTGAACTATGAAAATACGACGTGGGAAGGTGACAATTGCACCGGCACGAAGAAAGTTTGGGAAACTAATTTTCTTACTCTTTTTTACTCTTGCGGCGAGCGTCATTTTATATCTATTTATTACTCGTTTTTTCTCTATACAAACTATCATTGTTGATGGTCAAAATGTCCGATTAATAATTGATAATAAAAAAATTCCTAAAAATTTGTTATTTTTTCCATCCGATCGCATAAGACAAGAGCTGTTACGGGATAATAGTTTGCTGGCGGATATTCAATTTCAGAAAGTATTCCCTCATATTCTAAAGATTCGACCTATTATTCGAATACCGTTTGCTCGCCTAATAGTCGACGGACGGTTGGTATTAGTTGATCGGAGTGGTGTTGCGCTTCAGGATGGTGATGGGGGATTACCTCTTCCTCTGATTAGCGTTTCAATTAATCCGTTTCGCGTTGGAGAAACCATTTCTGATCCAAAGCTTCAGTTTGCTTTAACTATTCTGGATCTTACGAAACCATATTTAACGGTTGTTAGTATCACAAACACAGATGGATCGACATTCTTGGTTAAAGATGCAAAAACAGATATATTTCTTACTCAAGATAAACAGGCTAGCGGGACTTTGGCCACTTTACAAATGTTAATAACGGGGTTTAGAATAAAAGGAACACTGCCCACGGTTGTTGATCTTCGTTTCGACAAACCGATAGTTAAAATTTAATCTATGGCTCGTGACCACACTGTTTCCGGAATTGATGTCGGTACATCAAAAATTACTACCCTTATTTCAACCATTTCCGAAGAGGATGAGGCTCAGGTTATTGGCGTTTCCAGTGTGCCCAGCCGTGGTATCAGAAAAGGCCAAGTAGTTAATATTGAGGAAGCAACTGCTGCGATTTCCCAATCGCTTGATGCAGCAGAACGGATGGCTGGCTCATCAATTGGAAAAGCATATATTTCAGTTGGTGGAAGTCATATTTCTTCGCAAAACTCACATGGCGTTGTAGCTGTAGCTGAACCGGATCGTGAAATTACTGAACAAGATGTGCGTCGTGTTATAGAGGCTGCTAAAGCAGTCTCTTTGCCGTCATCGCGGGAAATTCTTCATGTTTTGCCTCGTGGGTATATCGTTGATAGTCAAGAAGGTATCGTTGACCCAGCCGGTATGACTGGAGTTAGACTTGAGGTTGACACACATCTGGTAACCGGGGGAGCAACAGCCATCCGGAATTTGCGTAAATGCGTTGAAGAGTTAGGGGTTGAGGTGGGTGGAATGGTATTTGGAGGATTAGCATCGGCAGAATCGAGTCTTTCAGAAACAGAAAAAGAACTTGGAGTCGTTGTTGTTGATATTGGTGGAGGCACGACTGATGTTGCGGTGTTTGTTGAAGGAGCGCTATCCTATTCTTCCGTTATTCCTATTGGAGCAATTAATATTACCAAAGATTTGGCCGCTGGACTTCGCATTTCGCTCGAGAGTTCTGAAAAAATCAAATTATTGCTTGGTCGTCAACCAAAAATACCGGCACTTGCAGATATGGATGAACGAGCAAGGGGGGCTAAAGCCGAAAAACCTGACGAGTTGGATGTTTCTTCGCTCGGTTTACCGGAAGAATTAAAAATATTATCGCGAAAAACGCTTGTTGAAGGAATTATAAAACCCAGACTAAACGAAATATTTACCATGGCTGCTTTGGAATTAAAAAGAAGTGGTTTTGGCGGAATGACCCCGTCGGGCGTCGTTATTACCGGGGGTGGAGCTGAAACAGTTGGTGCTGTGGATTGCGCTAAACGAAATCTCGCAATGCCGGTTCATGTGGGTGTTCCGAAACGGATAAGCGGACTTATTGATGAAATTATGACGACAGCATACTCCACGAGTGTAGGATTACTTCTTTATGGCAGTAAAATGGATAAAGGAGAAGGAGGAGCGTTATTTTCGGGTTTTGGGAAAATCGGAGATAAAGTTCAAATAAAGGGTCTTGCGGGAAAGGTATTAGATCTGGTAAAGTCATTCTTGCCCTAATCGTACTTCAGACTTGCCCCTGTAGTTGATAAAACGTATGTTAATCAAACCTGACGTGGCACGTTTTGCAAAAATTAAAGTTGTAGGAATTGGTGGGGGAGGTTGTAATGCTATAAATTCCATGATCTCCGTGAATCAAATAGCCGGAGTAGATTTCCTAGGTATTAATACCGACGCTCAAGCGTTACTTACCAGTCTTGCGCCAACAAAAGTACAAATTGGAGAAAATTTAACACGTGGGTTGGGTGCTGGAGGAAAACCAGAAATTGGGAAACAAGCTGCGGAAGAATCGAAAGAAAAAATTAACGATTTTTTAGTGGGCACCGATATGGTGTTCTTAACCTGCGGTGAAGGAGGCGGTACGGGAACTGGTGCCACTCCGGTTGTTGCCCAACTGGCAAAGGACATGGGTATTTTGACAGTAGCCGTTGTTACCAAACCATTTCAGTTTGAAGGGACACGCCGCATGGTGCAGGCAGAAGAAGGTATTGAAGAACTGAAAGATAAAGTAGACACATTAATTGTAATCCCCAATCAGAGACTTCTGGAAGTTATTGATAAAAAGATGACTCTTCTTGAGGCGTTTCGCGTTACGGATTCTGTGTTAGGGCAAGGTGTACAGGGAATCGCAGATTTGATTACGATGCCGGGACTCATTAACGTAGATTTTGCTGATGTAAAAACCATTATGACGAACGCCGG
>Ga0182027_10013752_pt1 | contig 11247 bp, 10 predicted proteins | sample 712E1DmetaG_FD_121300 | JGI IMG/M metagenome (GOLD analysis project Ga0182027, IMG submission 121300) | Permafrost microbial communities from Stordalen Mire, Sweden - 712E1D metaG (Illumina Assembly) | ecosystem: Environmental > Terrestrial > Soil > Wetlands > Permafrost | place: Sweden...
GGATTAAATGACAAAATATTAGAAAATCAGTGGGTTTGTGACAATTTTTTACAATTTGTATTACAGGCATTTGAAGTAAAAATTGTTACTTTGTCCTATAATTATTTCATTGCATTATTAATTTAAGATATGTTAAGAAGGAGATCCCCGTTTCTTGGGTTAGAAAAACGGGGATTTTCCGTTCCTATGCTTTCCATTAAAAATTCAGGTAAAAATCCCGGGTCAATAGTTTATATTCTTCTGTATAATTGTCCAACTCATTCCGAATGACTATATCGTTTTCGATAATTTTATTTCGCTGTTGGGAAAACTCCATGATCACGCGGTTTATTTTTTTTTGATGCAAGGGTTTGACATTAACCTTTCTCGTGCAGTAGAGGTTATACAAAGCTGCATTAACCACAAAAATCTGCGAATCAACATAAGGCAATATCAAACAAAATCTCCCTGATGATGTTAACAACCGATCAACACCTGAAAGTAACTCTTCAGGCACAAGCATATCATTATGACGGGCAAGATTTCTACCTTCTTGTTTAGCTTTGAGCGAATTATTAAAAAATGGCGGATTGGTAGCTATGAGGTCATACTTGTAGTTGGTGTGTTTGCTAAAATCCTGGAAAGATGAATGTACTACCTTTATTCGTTCCTTCCAGGGACAATTTTCCACATTTCCAAGTGCCTGTTGATACGCATTGCTATCAATCTCAACGGCATCTATTTGCGCTTTTGATTTCTGAGCCAGCATGATGGCAATTAACCCTGTGCCGGTACCTACATCCAAAATATTTTCAGCCTCTGCAGGATTTACACATGCCCCAAACAATACGCTATCGGTACTAACCTTCATGGCACACCGTTCCTGCCTAATAGTAAATTGCTTAAAATCAAAGTAATCGTTTGCCAATTCTTATGTTTTATTCGTGAAACTAAATTTTTACAAGCGTCAGCTTAGTAAAAATTATAAGTTGAACGAATCCCGATAGTATAGCGTATCGGGATAAATGAGTTCATTTAAAACTTATCAAATATACCTAATCCAAACAACGCAAAATCGTACTTTACAGGATCTAAGGGATCAAATTCACGGAGGCGCGTGGTCAGTTCAGCCACTGCCTTCCAGTCGTTCTGCTTACGTAATAATAAACCAAGTTTTCGGGCAACATTGCCTGTATGCAGATCAATCGGAATGTAAAGCGCTGAAGCCGGTATTGATTTCCAGAGGCCAAAGTCAACGCCTCGTTTATCATCTCTAACCATCCACCGTAAAAACATATTGAGCCGTTTTGCAGATGCGCCTTTATTTATATCCGAAATATGCTTAAAAGTACGAGGGAAACAATCAATTTCAAAAAATACTTTTCGAAAGCTAACCAAGGTCATAGCTATATCTCTATGTTTCAAGTAACCCGATTCAAAAAACCTTCCAAGTCCATTGTATTTCTTGTAAATATTTTTAAGCGATTGAATAAAAAACAGGCAGTCGTCTCCCTGAAAAGTTCGATGAACAAAATATTTTAACTTTCCCAATTGCGAATCACTTGCATTAATTACAAAATCATAAGGGCTGTTGCCCATCAAGTGCATTAATTTATGGGCATTTACTATGATCGATTTTCGTTGTCCCCAGGCAATGGTTGAAGTTAAAAAGCCTGAAATTTCGATATCTTCAGGAAGAGTATAAGAATGGGGAATTTGTATAGGGTCCGTCTCAATAAATTCAGGCCGGTCATATTGATCGTATTTTTCATCGAGAAATTCTTTCAGCAATTGATCAGGTAAGTATTCCAATTCAATAAAGTTTATATAAGTTAAAATATTATAACCCCCAATCCCGCAATTGCGGGACAATAACTCGTACAGCGCCAGTTAGCCCTCCTTGTTTAAGGAGGGTTGGGAGGTAAAAGAGAAAAAATAAAGTAATATAAATCTAACTTTGTATAATGACTAATATCCTTTGTAATTATTGAGTTTTCTGGGAGCGTAGAGATAAAAACCACAAGTCATTGTGAAATTATACGTCCGTCTTGCATTTGAAGCATACGGTCACTCATTTCGGCGAGGTTCATGTCGTGGGTAACAATGATAAAAGTTTGATTGAATTTATCGCGCAATGAGAAGAATAAGCTATGCAATTCCTGTTTGTTCTTCGAATCGAGGTTACCGGAAGGCTCATCGGCAAATATCACCAATGGTTTATTAATTAAAGCCCTGGCAACAGCCACACGTTGTTGTTCGCCACCGGAAAGCTCGTCAGGCTTATGATTGAGACGATGTTCCAGACCCAGGAATGAAAGAATTTCGTGAGCACTAGCCTCTGCTTTTTTCTTGGATTGTTTATTAATCAATGCAGGGATACAGACATTTTCCAAGGCAGTAAACTCGGGTAAGAGATGATGAAACTGGAAAACAAACCCTATATGCTGGTTCCGAAAACTTGCCAAATCGCGGTCCCTTAAACCATGAGCATCAATTCCATTGATCCATACCCTGCCAGCGTCGGGTTTGCTGAGTGTTCCTATAATTTGCAAAAAAGTGGTTTTCCCTGCCCCGCTCGCACCAACAATGGATACAATTTGTCCTTGCGGAATTTCTACATCAATCCCTTTAAGAACCTGCAAGGCTCCATAAGATTTAGTAATATTTTCGGCTTTAATCATTAGAACTACTTCCGTGGATCGGGCAAATGCTATGAATTCAACGTTTTATTTAAATTGTCTTTTGCGTCGTCCAACTCCTTCTTGATATCTGAAGTACTATTATTTATTTCTTCTTTAATATCTTCTGTGGCTTTCTTGAATTCACGCATCCCCTTTCCAAGACCCCTGGCAAATTCAGGTATTTTATCTGCTCCAAAGAAAATAAGCACGAAAAGAACGATAAGTAATATTTCTGATGCACCTATGCCCATCTTGAGAAATTTTTATGGATACAAATATACATTAAGAATAAACAAAAAAAGCAGGCGTTTGCCTGCTTTTTTTTGATTTACTTTATTTTTGTTTTTTCTTCTCGGTTAACCGAATGATATCGTAAGCAACAGGTGTTGCATTGAACACCGATGAATATGTTCCAGTGATTACGCCAACTAATAAGGCGAAAATAAATCCACGAAGAATATCACCACCAAAGATGAAAATCACCACCAAAACCACGATGGTTATACCTGACGTGTTGATAGTACGGCCAAGAGTATGGTTAATAGCGGTATTGATGTTTTCTTCGAGAGGACGACTCGGATATAGTTTCTTATATTCCCGAATTCGGTCGTAAATAATAACGGTATCCATGATTGAATAACCTATGATGGTTAGTATTGCAGCTATAAACGTCTGGTCAATCTCAAGACTGAATGGCAAAATACCATAAAACAGAGAGAACATTGTGATTACTACCATTGAGTCGTGTGCAAGGGATACAACGCCACCCACCCCATATTTCCAATTCTTAAACCGGATAGCAATGTAAATAAAGATGATAATTAAGCCAAAAAATACAGCGAGAAAGGCCTTATATATTAATTCCTTTGAAATAACAGGGTCCACTTTCGTCGAGCTCATTTGACCCGCTGTTTTTTTAGGATCTTGTTTAGTAAAGTCGATATATGAGATTGAAGTTTTAAAATGTGTTTTCAAACCCTCATAAAGTTTATGATCGACAATTGAATCAATTTGAGCAGATCTATTATCAATTAAATATTTGGTGGTAATTTTTACCTGGTTTGTGGTACCAAATGTTTTTACCTCAGGTGCTGATCCGAAACTACCTATAAGAGAAGCCCTGATGTCGGAAGTAACCACGGGCTTATCAAAACGAACAATATACGTACGACCACCTTTAAAATCGACACTTGGATCCAACCCACGAACAAAAAGTGAGATAATACCTATACCTATAACTATACCGGAAATAACATACATCATTTTACGCAAACCGATAAAATCAATATTTGCCTTGGTCATCGCATTTATGGTAAACCTGTTACCCAATGTGATAGGAATATTATGGTCAAGCATCCACTCAAACAATAAACGGGCAATAAATATGGAAGAGAACAACGATAATAAAAGCCCTACAATAAGTGAGGTAGCAAACCCTTGTACAGGGCCTGAACCAAATAAAAATAGTACAATACCGGTCAAAATTGTAGTGACGTGACCATCAATAATGGCTGAATACGCGTGCCAGAAACCATCTTTTACCACCATCCTTTCCCCCTTGCCCGCTCGGGCTTCTTCGCGCATACGCTCATATATAATCACATTGCCGTCAACGGCCATAGCGAGCGTTAATACAATACCGGCAAAACCCGGTAAGGTTAATACAAGTCCCATGGAAGCAAACACCCCAAACAGGAAAAATACGTTGGCGAAAAGAGCTATGTTGGCGACGTTACCTGCCCTGCCGTAATAAAGCCACATATAGAGCATTACCCCGATAAATGCAATAACAAATGATAATAAACTTGCATTGATCGATTCTTTACCCAATGATGGACCAACCACATCTCTTTGTATAATGCGGGCTGGCGCAGGCATTTTACCTGATTTTAAGATAATAGCCATATCTTTGGCATCTTCGATAGTAATATCAGGTCCTGAGATTTGTGAGCTACCGTTAGGAATTTCGGAATGAACGACAGGTGCTGAAACTACATAATTATCAAGCACTATGGCAATACAACGTCCGATATTATTTTTGGTTAAACGTGCCCAGGTTTTTGCCCCCTCGCCATTCATAGACATGTCAACTTCAGCTTCAGCCTTGTTCTGTCCATAATCGCCACGGGCGCTGGTAATAACACTGCCATCGAGAGGAGGACGTCCATCGCGGGTGTTTGCTTTGATCGCAAAAAGCTCGAAGAGCGTTTTGTCCCATTTGACCGCTTTGGTTGACCATAAAAATTTTATATCCCTTGGAAATAAAACACGAACCTGGGGCAGGCTCAGATACTTATCCACCATTCCAGTATCGCGTGCATAAGATAAGCCAATTCCTGCACCATTCATAAGTTTGTTATCCCTGGAAACATTGGGATGCAACTTCGAAAACAGCGGAAAATCCTTCATCTGGTTGGATATAGCAGAGGTATCTCCACGTTGGCTGGTATCTTTTTGAATCTTTTGCAAAAGTGCAAGTGAAGCTGCAGTATCTTTTTTTGCAGGGGTCTTAGCAGCAACTGCTAATGCTTTTTTTGTGGTATCAATACCTGCCTTTTCGGCATCCAGGATTTGCTTTACTTTTTTGTTCGCTGCAAGTAAATTATTATAAACTTCAGAATTTTCATAAGTTTCCCAGAATTCAAGATTGGCAGTTCCCTGAAGAAGCTTGGCTACACGTTCAGGATCTTTAACGCCCGGTAACTCTACCAAAATCCGGCCTTTGGTTTCAAGTTGCTGGATATTGGGTTGTATAACCCCAAACTTGTCAATACGGCTGCGAAGAATATTAAAGGAATTATCAATAGCATCATTGGCTTCCTTTCGAAGAGCACTAATTACTTCCTGGTTACTGGAGTTGAAATTGATTTTGCCTTTCAGCTCAACAGCAAAAATAGCAGCAAGCCTTGCGTTTGGGTCTATCTTGGTAAATGCCTGGTCAAACAGGGTAAGAAAGTCTTTACGTATAGTTTTTTCATATTCTTCAGCCAGTACTATTGCTTTTGTAAAAGTAGTATCAGTACTATAATTGGAAAGTGCACGAAGAATATCAGGCACCGAAACCTCCAGCACAACGTTCATACCACCTTTAAGGTCAAGGCCCAGATTGATCTGACGTTCCTTACAATCCATGTAAGTGAATTTCTGTAGTCCAATAAAATTATAAACTACCTTGTTTTTAATAGAATCCAGGTATGCTTGTTCCTTGTTCATGTCGTTACCTGCATATTCTTTTGCTTTGCTTTCTACCCGTGCGGCAAAGAAGGTAAAAGTTAACTGGTATATACACACCAATCCCAAGACAATAGCAAATAGCTTAACAGCTCCTTTATTTTGCATTTGAAGTTATTTTAAATAATGTTAATATTTTTTCAAAGTTAGAGCGCAAATATATAACATTTTTTTATTACGGATAATGGGCTGAATGGATTATTTAAAATAACTATGCCATGTCGTTTAATTAAGCACAAATATTTCAAGGAGGCTTTCAAAAAAGTCTCATTGAAGTTAATAAAATGACCCTATATCATCGAAAAGAAAAGCAACAACAAAGGTTTACACCATTTGTAGTATACAGATATTATTTCTTTTTACCCTTTTTTCCTGTATCTTCTTCCGCTGGTTCGTCACCACCTCCTTTGGCTGCGTTCAGCTTTGCCTGTGCCGTTTCGTTAGCTGCCTGTGCATTTTTCAAAGCAGTTTCAGATGTTTTTTTACTGCCTTTGCCTTTGGTTACATTTGCAGTTCCGATAGCTATCTTTTTGTCAGCAGCTTTAATCTTAGTATCTATTGCTTTTACATCGGCTTTATACTGGGTATCGAGCTTTTTCAAATCATTCTTTGCCTGTATGGATTCATCTTTGTCTTTAGAAGTCGATTGTTTTTCGAGAGGCTTTTTCTGGGATGCATTTTCCTTTTCCATTTTTTTCTTTTCACCTTCGAGTTCCTTTTTCTCCGTCTTGCCTTCATCTATCATTTTATCACCCGTTTCAAGCAACGAATCGGCAATAGTAACCTGTCTTTGGGCTTTTGCAAGATTAGTTTGGGTAGTTTTTAATGCAGCTTCCAATCTTTTAATATCAGCTTCTTTTTTATCAGGTTTTGCCTGCCCGTACGAATGCATGGGAACAATTGCCAATAAAAAAATACTTATCAAAACGAGCGAAAAAACCATCTTGAAAGATTTGCCCGTTATCATCAATCCATCTTTCAGTGTTGAGTTTGTTTTCATAACATACATTAATTAAGTTAGATAAATTAATATTGTCGGAATATATGATGGGCTATCTGGCTGGTGTAAATATTTGCATTAAATTACAAAATGTTTTGGAAAGTTATTGAGGTTAGGCGTATTTTTTTTAAAATTTTATTTGTTTTTATTCACCTAATTTTTTAGTTTTGTAACTAAATATTTAGGTGATGGAAAATAACAAAGAAATTATCTTAACCAGGGCAGAGGAAGAAGTAATGCAAATTTTGTGGGAAATCGAAAGGGGTGTTGTGAAAGATATCCTGGAGCATTTTCCAGATCCAAAGCCAGCGTACAACACGGTTTCTACCATTGTTCGGATACTTGAATCAAAAGGTTTTATCGGTCATAAAGCTTATGGCAAAACGCACGAGTATTTTCCTTTGATCAAAAAAGATGAATATACCAGCGCGTATTTCAAAAATTTTCTACAAAAACACTTTAATAACTCGTTTCAGAAAATGGTTTCATTCTTTGCCAAATCGGATGATCTGGATATGAAAGACCTGGAAGAAACGCTAAAAATTATGGAGCAGGAAGTTGAAAATCAAAAACGAAAAAAAACATGAAACTATTTACATACATTTTTGAATGCAGTTTGGCTTTGGGTGCATTTTATTTAATTTACTATGCATTGCTAAGAAATCAGCCCCATTTCACAGTCAACCGGTTTTACCTACTCTTTACCTTAATATTCTCAATGATACTACCCAGCATCAATATCAGGATTCCTGTTGTGAATTCGGAAGCAGTTGCAGTGTTCAGATTCAAAGAAGTGGTAATTGGGGAAAATACTCATGCATTACAATCTATCATTAATTTAAATGTTATCATTGTCTTGATACTTGGACTATCGAGCAGCTACTTTTTATTTCGACTATTAAAGCAGCTCTGGTTAATAAGTAGATTGGTTCGAAAAAATCAATTACAAAAATTCGAAAATATGTATATTGTAGAATATGAACAAAATACTACATTTTCGTTTTTCAAATACATTTTTATAAACCCACACCTCGAAAACTTTGAAACACACAAAATTTTACTCCACGAAAAAGTTCATGTAAAACAATGGCACACTGTTGATAAACTAATTTCTGAACTGGTAATAGCTGTACAATGGTTTAACCCTTTTGCATGGTTTTACCGCAATGCCATTGGAGAAACACACGAATATCTTGCTGACCAAGCCATAAATAAATATGGAATTAACAAACTCGAATACCAGCAGTTGCTACTGAATCATATGTTTGGCACCAATCGGGTCCAATTTGTGCAATATTTCAATTTCAATCAATCGCTAATTAAAAAAAGAATAATTATGATGACTAAAAATGAACACACAAAGCCTTTAAAAATAAGATTTTTAATAGCTTTACCATTAGCCGGGATGATTATAGCTTTATTCGCTTTTAAAGCATCCATCCCTGAAAAAATTATTGAACCAGTTAAAAATACCCTAAATGCAATTAAAATAACGAAGAAAGATACCATAACAACAAAAGACACAACAAAGGTGTTCGTTATAGTTGATGAGAACGCTAAATTTCAAGGGGGAGATATTAACACATTCAGGGATTACATAATGCAGCATACAAAGTATCCAGCAGAAGCCAGAAAAAAGGGAATACAGGGAAGGGTGATTGTCCATTTTGTGGTTGACCTTGATGGCAGCGTAACAAGAGTAAAAGTTTTAAGAAGTCTGGAAACAGAATGTGATGTGGAAGCCGTGCGTGTAATTCAATCCTCACCCAAATGGGAACCCGGTATATACAAAGGAGCAAAGGTTAAACAGCAATTTGTCTTACCTATTGTATTTAAATTACAAGACAATAATAAGAAGTAAGTTTAATTACTATCAATATGGCAAGTATTTCAACATGATTAGCGAACTTGAAGAAGAATTATCAAAAAAAGTAATCGTATATGAAAATCCTAATACTTGTATTTTTAATATCATCCAGTAGTTTAATTTATGCACAGAAGGATACGGCTAAATTATTTCGACCCAAACAAATCATAGAAGATATTGACTCTTTGATATCTGGGCTTCAACAAATACATCCTACTTTTAAAAAGTATTATTCGGAGAATAATCTGAAAAATAAAATAGACAGCTTTAAAAGCACTATTAATCAGCCGATCCCTTCCATTGATTTATTCAGGTTTATGCAGCCCATTATTAGTATTGATGGGCATACCTCTCTAATATTTAATGATGTTATTAATCGTAAATATGAGAAACGTCTTATTCCTTTTAAATTGTTGATTTATGAGGACAGGCTATATGTAAAAGAGAATTTATCGTCAAATAAAGATATTCCCCAAGGAGCAATCATTGAATCTATTAACGGAGTTACAGCTAAAGAATTAATTAATAACATGATCAGATATATGCCAGGCGAAAAGATGAATTTCAAAATCCGAAGGCTTGGCGACCAGTTTCATACTTTTTATTGGCTGGTTTATGGCCCATATACGGAATTTAAAATAAAAATCAAAAATTCGACTATCGAATATATAGTAGAAGCTACAGACAATAAACAGTTTAATGAATCTCCTACGCCAAAATTTGAATTAATATTCTACGATGATGATATCGCATATATCTATTATAGAAAATTTAGCCCTCCAAAAGATTTTATTCATTTTATAGATTCATCCTTTACGATCATAAAGAATAAAAATATTAAGTTCCTAATCATAGATAATACAAAAAATGGAGGAGGTTTGACAGATTTGGGCGACACTTTAACTAGTTATTTTACAAGTAAACCGTACTTGAGTTTTGAAAAGAAAATGACAAAGGTGAGTACGTTTACCAAAAATTATATTGAATCTAAGAAATCTATCGGACATTTTGATGGTGATTATTTTGTTTATGAACCTTCAGTTGTAAAGCCTATTGAAAGAAATAATAAATTCAACGGGACAACTTATATACTTTCCAGTCGTAGTTCGTATTCTGCAGCTACTGCATTTCCAGCCTCTGCCAAGTGCTATAAAACAGCATTTATTGTTGGCGAAGAAACAGGCCAACCGCTTTTAAGTAATGGAGATATTAACCAATTTAAGCTTCCCAATACTCAAATGAACTGTATTAGCAGTGCAGCGATTATTTTCATGGCCTGCAATAATAATGATAGGGTAAGTGGTGTAATGCCAGATTATCTGGTAATACCAACATTAGATGACTTATTAAATGACAAAAACTATTTTTTAGATTATACATTAAAGTTAATTAGGGATAATCGTAACAAGAAAACGAAATGAAAAAGATATTCTTCATTATTATTTTGTTGTATTGGAATATAGCTTATTCCCAACCATTAAACAGGAATGATTCTATTCGTAAATTACTGGATATGTATCAGTATCCATTAGCTTTAGAATTAATCAACAAACAATTAGAAATCAACTCAAATGACGTGAGCTTGCATTTACTGAAAGGCAATGCCCTAAAAGGGCTCTTAAAATATTCGGACGCAATCCACGCCTATGAAACAACTCTTTCCATAGATTCCGGTAATAATGCGGCATTAATTGAAACTGCTAACGTTTATAAGCTATTGGGTGATTATAATAAATCTTTGGGCTATTTGGTTAAGGCTAACAAATTAAGGGCCAATAATATTTCTATCAAAGTTGAAATTGCAAATACTTTGTTTTTCCTGGAAAATTTTGATGAAGCAAAGAATATCTATTTGAATTTATATACAATTGACACAAGTAAGACTTTTCTGTTAAGAAACATCGCCCGATGTTACGACAGGCTTAACAATAATGATTCAACCATTTATTATTTAGAAAAATCTTTAAAAAACAATGCTTCTGATTATCAATCAATAGTTCGCTTATGTAATCTTTATATAAAAATGAAAAGTTATCAAAAAGGAATTGATATTACAGAACTATATAAAAAATATGAAACATCTAATCAGAAAATCAATAGTATGAATGCCTATTTATATCTTCTTAATAAAAATTATGAGGAGGCAGTAAACAGATTTAATAAGTGCATAAAAGACAATGACACATCCGGTTTTGTACAAAAATTTACAGGCATAAGCTATTTTAACTCGGAAAATTACGATACTGCTAAAATATATTTGGAAAAAGCATTCGCGAAAGATAGCACTGACGCTCAGACCAGCCATTTTCTGGGTATAGTTTGTTCTTTAGCTAATTTCCCAGAATTAGGAATTCAATATCTTAACACACTAGCGTTGCGTTTTAATTAAAACAAAGTCAATTGGTTACATTGATCATTAATTTCAAAGTTCTTTGAAGTATTTGTAAGTAGCTCATCTAAAGTGAATTTTGAAAAAATAGAAACACTTA
>Ga0182027_10013753_pt1 | contig 11246 bp, 9 predicted proteins | sample 712E1DmetaG_FD_121300 | JGI IMG/M metagenome (GOLD analysis project Ga0182027, IMG submission 121300) | Permafrost microbial communities from Stordalen Mire, Sweden - 712E1D metaG (Illumina Assembly) | ecosystem: Environmental > Terrestrial > Soil > Wetlands > Permafrost | place: Sweden...
ACGCGATGTCCGTGCGATTCGCACTTGCGCAGCACCGCCGACAGCTCGTCCTTGCGGTCGAGCACGCCCGACCCGGCGCTCCAGCTCTGAAGCGCGGCTTCGTCGTCGAGCATGGGGCGCTCAAGCCCGGCGGGCAAAATCCCCTTCCCTGACGCCGTCACGATCGCATCTTTCATGGGAATGCGCTCGAATGCGCTCAAGTCCACCTGCACTCCGCCGTAGCTGATGGTGGTGCCACCGCAGATTTCGCGCGCCAGCTCGGCGAACAGCTCTTGCGTGAGCGTCATCAGGTCTTCGTAGGTCGCGTAGGCTTGATAAAATTCAAGCATAGTGAATTCGGGGTTGTGCTGGCGTGACAATCCCTCGTTGCGAAAATTGCGGCCGATTTCGTAGACGCGCTCGAAGCCGCCGACCACCAGCCGCTTGAGGTGCAGCTCGGGCGCGATGCGCATGGTCAGATCCATGTCGAGCGCGTTGTGGTGGGTGCGGAACGGCCGCGCCGCCGCGCCACCCAGAATGGTGTGCATGGAGGGCGTCTCGACCTCGACGAAGTCGCGTGCATCGAGAAAGCGCCGCAGGTGTTTGATGATCGCGGTGCGCTTGAGGAAGACCTCGCGCACCTCGGGATTGGCCACCAAATCGATGTAGCGCTGGCGATAGCGCGTCTCCATGTCTTGCAGACCGTGCCATTTCTCGGGCAAGGGCCGCGTGGCCTTGGTCAGTACGTGCAGCTCTTCGACGAGGATGGTTCGCTCGCCGGTCTTGGTGACCACGGCCGGGCCGACGGCGCCGATGAAATCGCCACGCTCCATGGCACGCCACAGCCCGAAGGTCTTTTCGCCGACCAGATCCTGCTTGACCCAGACTTGAATCTCGCCCGAGCGATCGCGGAGCTTGGCGAACGCGGCCTTGCCGAAGCTGCGCACGGCCACGATGCGGCCTGCCACCGAAAACCGCATGGTTGGCGGCGCGTCGGCCGGCGAATGCCCGGTCGGCACGTTGCCGGCCTCGAACCAGGCATGCACGTCGCGCGCGGTGTGGCGCGGTGAAAAACCGTTCGCGTACGGGTTTTGACCCGCCTGGCGCAGCTCGGCCACCTTGTTCTCGCGCTCGGCTATCAATTCACGTTCATCGGACATGGCTAGGCACTTTCTCCACGATTCATCAACAGGAGACCTGCGGATAACTCATCGGAAATACGACGTATTGTTACTTCTATCCACAACAACTCACAGATCCTTCTCGTCGAGTTCGTCGTCGTTCGACTGTGGGGTAGCTGACGGATCGCCTGCCAGAGTAAGCAGCATCGCCACCATGAACTGATCCAAATCGCCATCCAAAACCGAGTCCACGTTTCCCACCTTGAGACCGGTGCGATGGTCGGAGACCAATCGGTACGGTGCCAGAACGTAGGAACGAATCTGGTTGCCCCACTCGATGGCCTTTTTCTGGGCGTGCAGCCCGCCCATTTTTTCGGCCTGCTTCTTCTCTTCAACTTCGAGCAGCTTGGACCGTAGGATGCGCATGGCGACCGCGCGGTTCTTGTGTTGCGACCGCTCCTGCTGGCAGTGCACGGCGATGCCCGTCGGGATGTGCGTGATGCGCACCGCGGATTCGGTCTTGTTGACGTGCTGTCCGCCGGCGCCGCCCGAGCGCATGACGTCGATGCGCAGATCCTTTTCGTCGATGTCGAGCTTGATGGTCTCGTCGATGTCCGGATAGATGAACACGCTGGCAAAGGAGGTGTGCCGGCGCGCCTGAGAATCGAAGGGTGAAATGCGCACCAGACGATGCACGCCGTTCTCGGCGCGCAGGTAGCCGTAAGCCCACTCGCCGGTGATTCCCAGCGTGACGCTCTTGATGCCGGCCTCGTCGCCGGGTTGCAGGTCGAGGATTTCGCACTTGTAGCCGCGGCGCACGCACCAGCGCATGTACATGCGCTGAAGCATCTCGGCCCAGTCCTGCGATTCCGTGCCGCCCGCACCGGCGTTGATGGACAGCAGCGCGCCCTGCTGGTCGTAGGGACCGGACAGCATGCGCGCGAATTCCATCTTGCTGACGGCGTCCTCGACGGCGGACAACAAGGCGGCGGCCTCGACAGCGGTGGGCTCGTCTTTTGCCTCGTCGGCCAGATCGATGAGCACACGTGCGTCGTCCAGCGCCTTCATCTGCGCCTCCCAGCCGTCCACGGCGACCTTCAGGCGCGCCTGCTCGCGCAGGGCGGTTTGGGCGCGTTCATTCACGAGCCAGAAGTCGGGTTGGCTGGCCTCGCCGTCGAGCTCGGCTATGCGGGATTTTTTGCCGCTGATGTCAAAGATGCCCCCGGAGAATTTCCAGGCGGCCAGCAAGCTTGAAAGCGCGTTCGCGGAGAGGACCGATTTCCATGGCACGCGAAGCTAGCCACGTCGCGGCCGGTCTCGCAAGAACTTCTCTAGCCGCGTGCCGATTTTGCGGGGTTGGCGCTAAGTCGACTCGCCCAGCATGGCGTCCAGGCGAGCACGGTCGAAGCCAAGGAGCAGCCGCCCGCGCACATCGAGGATGGGGACGCGATCGGTCGGGAGCCCCATCTTGGATGCCTTGGCCTGCAACTCGCGCGCGGCCGCCGGATCGTTCTCGATGTCCTTGTAGGCAAATGGAACGTGCTTGGACGCAAGGTATTGCTTGGCGGCCTTGCAGGCCCCGCACCAGGGCGTACCGTAGAGAATCACCACCGGCGGTCCGAGCGGACCTGCGATCCCGCCGTCTGCTCCTGGCAAGACATCTTCGTCAAGCGCCGGCCCATGAGGTCCGGCCATCAAGCTCGACTCGCCCGGCGGAAGCTGCGCCAACGCGCCGGTCTCGAAGGCCTCGCGCGAAAGCACGCGCGCCTGGGCTTTGCCGGCGTTCAACAGCTCGCCGAGGTCGACAGCGTAGACCTTGGTCGCGTCCCGAGGGTTGGTCGCGGCCTTTGCGGGATCGACAACACGCACCAGGCGACGCGCAATCTGGGGAATATCCTCGGCCTTGTCCGTAGTCGCGAAGGTGCCTTTGGGTTCGACGTAGGTATAGAGAAGGGAATTGTCCTTGCTCACCTCCAGCTTAGACGGCTCAGCGGACAGGGAGGGCGGCGGCACGGGAGGAGCGCTCTTGCGGCAGCCGGACGCGAAGGCGCCCACGGCCGCGAACAGCAACATTGCACGGTGTCGAAAACGCAACTGACACATCATTCCTGCCCTATTTTACGTCCTACTTCTAGTCTATGTCCTACTTCTTGCCCTTCTTGGCTTTCGTCGGTTTTTTGTCGTCGAGCGAAGCATTGGTCACCTTGGCCACCGCCGTGCTTACCGCTTGCTTGAGAGCGCTGGCCAGCGCGGTCTTCATGAATCGTTCCTCTTCCTGGTCCTTGAGGCGCTCGGAAAACTCACCCGTCAACGAGGCTTCGCCGTCGCCGGTGAAGAGCATTTTGTTGCCCGGTATTGTGTGCCCGAAAATGCTCAATTTCACCTCGATGAACATCTGCTGGTCGCGCTTGCCCGGCGCCGGCGGCTTGATTTCCTTCTTTGCGCTCGCGATGCGCAAGGACACCTGGTAGCCCTTCATACCCTGCTTGCGGATTTCGGCGATCTGGGCTTCCTCGCTGGTGGGCCCGCCAAGGTCGGTCGTGAACTCTGGGCGACTGTCTACCTCCTTTGCCAAGAGATCTCTGGCGAGGGGAATAAGCTTGGCATCATGAGCCTCTATATTTGTGATTTTAAAGTAATACTTTTGATTCTTCTGGTCCGCATGAACAGCGCCGAGGGGCGCCAGTGTCGTCAGCAGAAGCACCATTGTCCCGACGATGAAATGTCTCGAAATACGCATCAAGGGCTCCTTGTCGTTGGCTTGTCTGATGGGTCCCGATCTTCGAACCGACACTCCCAGTATTCCACCACGGATAGCCCGCTGGGGAAAGCGAATGCCTCACCAACCTGGCGGTCGTTGCGGAAGATTTCGCAATTCGTCGACGAGCAAGTGGACAAGAAGGTCATTTTTGCATAGCGTTTGCCCATGGTGAACCTGTCCCTGACCGAGAAAGGTGGAAGCACCAACGAACTCAGCTTCGACAAAGACGAAGTGACCGTCGGTAGGGTTCGTGGCAACGACATCGTCTTGCCCAAAGGCAATGTCTCGAAACACCATTGTCGGCTGATCGTTCGCGGGGACGATATCTCCGTCGAGGACTTGCGCAGCACCAACGGAACCTACGTGAACGGCCGCAAGATCGGCGAGCCCACACCGGTGACGACAACCGACAAGCTATTCGTGGGCGACTTCATCATTCGCGTGATTTCTGCGGAACCGTCGCTCGACGGCCTGCGGTCGCTGCCCCCGCCAGGTCCGCCCGAGGCTGGCTCGCTCAGCTCGGCTCTTCCACGCCGACCACCGCCGCCCCCGCCCGCCGCGCGTAGCGGCAGCGGCCTCAGCGAAGGACATGGCTCTGCGCCCAAGGTGCCGGGCGCTCGCAGCCCGCTGCCGCCGCCCCCGCCACCGCCCTTTCCCGCCAAGCGGGAGACCAAGGTTGTCCCCGAGGTGTCCGAGCCCTTTCCCCCGCCATCCGGTCCTTCGGACATCAACCTGGACGACGAGGACGACGATCTCGGCACCTCGCTGCCGAAGTTCACGGTGCCGCCGCTCAAACCCGCGGTACAGCCTCCTGGCTCCTTGACTGAGACCGAAGTTCCGCGCGGCCCGTCCTTCACTATCGAAACACCCGATCCCCTGCGCGAGCCGGCTCCTGCCACGTTCGCGGCGGAGGACGCGGCGCCGCCCGAGCCACCGGCGTCGGCTGACGACGACGTGGTGGAGTCGCAGTTTGGCGCGCCTCCCGAGTCCGACGACGACTTTCCTTCGCCCGCAGCGGAGAAATCCCACCAGGCGCACTCGGCGCCCGAGGCGGCCAAGGCTCGCGAGCCATCCAAAGCCAAGGCGACCATGCCCAAACGCGCGACGCGCGCGCTCGATCGCGACGTGCCAGAGTGGCTTGCCCACCTGCTTGACGGCGAAGGCGTGACCGCGGCGTTCATCACCGGAACGGCCCAGGTCGAAGTCCAGCGCCATGGCCGTCGCGAGTCGGCGTCCGTTCCCGCGTCCGACCTGGCCGCCTTGGGCGGAGCCATCCGGAAGCTGGCAAGCAAGGGTTCGCCCAAACCAGCCGCGGAAGCGGCGGCGATCACCACCACCCTTCCCGATGGCATGCAAATCGCCGCTATTTTCGCCCCCGTGGCGGACCGGTTATGCGTCGCTATCCGGCGGCCCATCCACGTGGGCAAGACCATTGACGACCTGGTCGAGGATCAGGTGATCTCTGGGCAGATGCGGCAGGTGCTGGAGGCTTGCGTTTCGACCCGGCAGAACATCCTGGTGTCGGGCGACCACGCGGCTTGCGACAACGTCTTGCGCGCCATCCTCTGGTCCGTGGATCGGGTCGCGCGGGTCGCGCTGATTTCAGATTCGATCGCGCCGCCGGCAAGCGCCACCTCGTGGATCAAGCTCGTGCCCGAACAGCACGTCTTCGATTTGGTCGCGGCGGCGGTCGCCATGCAGCCAGAGTACTTGATCGTCGATGCCAAGCACGACACGTTGGCCGGCGAGGTCCTCAGCGAGTGCAACCTCGGCCTTCACGGCGTCATCCTGTCGGTCGTGGCCCGTTCGCCCCACGATGCCCTTCGCCGCGTGCAGTCGCTCAGCAGTGCGAATGGAGCGCCGGACACGCTGGGAGACATGGTGGCCGCCGGCATCGACGTCCTGGTGCACGCGTCGGTATTGCCGGATGGTGCGCTGAAGGTGGTGGAAATCGCCGAGCCCAAGACCAGCCTGGACGGACAAGTAACGGCTCACTCGCTGCTGGCCTGGACCCCAGGCGATGGCGCGTCGGGCGCATTCACCGCCACCGGCGCCCATTCCAGTCTTGCCGCGAAACTAGCGGCGGCAGGCAGCTCGATTCCGCCCGAGATACTTAACCGCCAGTAGACGAAGCCACTGCCAGTCGCGTGCGTTGAGGTGTAAAACGCTCCTGTCATGGCACGCATTCTCGTAGTCGAGGACGAGGAAGATATTCGGCAGATCCTGGCCTACAACCTTGGCCAGGCAGGGCATGAAGTGCTCACCGCGGACAGCGGTGCGCTGGCGCTGGACCTGGTGCGGGACGAGCACCCGGAGCTGGTGCTGCTCGACCTGATGTTGCCCGATATCTCGGGCCTCGAGATCTGCCGTCACCTGAAGAGCGACCCGACCTCACGCGAAATTCCGGTGATCATGTTGACCGCGCGAAGCGAAGAAATCGACCGCGTGGTGGGGTTCGAGCTGGGCGCCGACGACTATGTGGTCAAACCGTTCAGCGTGCGCGAGCTCGCCCTGCGCATTCAGGCCGTACTCCGTCGCTCGCGCAGCGTGGCTGGTGCGGCCGAGGCCGAGTCGGAGACCGAGTTGGTTTTTGGCCGACTGCGGGTCGACAGAAGCGCGCATCGGACCTGGGTGGACGGCGAGGAAATAACCCTCACACCGCTCGAAATGAAGCTGCTGTGGACGCTCTACCAGCGCCGCGGCCGAGTCCAGACGCGCGGCACCTTGCTCGACGACGTGTGGGAAGCGAGCCCGGAGAACAACACGCGCACGGTGGATACCCACATCAAACGGCTGCGCGAAAAACTGGGGCTGGCTGGAGCGTACGTGGAAACCGTGCGAGGGATCGGCTACCGTTTCGCTGCAACGGCTGAGAAAGCCGAAGACGTTCCATGAGAGTAGGCGCGCGCGGTAAGCTGTTTCTGTTTTCCCTGGTGCTGCTCGTCGTTTCGCTTGCCGCGTCGGAGATCTATCTTCTGCCCACGGTCGAGAACGACGTCACCCTACGCATCCGCCAAGACCTGGGTGTCCGTCTGCGTTTGGTGACGGAACGGGCTGCCACGCAATGGCAGTCAAGCCGGGAGACAACCGACTGGGACGCCCTGGCGGACAAGCTCGGTGGAGTTGCGCAGGCCCGCGTGACCTTGATTCAGGCCGATGGGCGCGTGCTCGGCGATTCCGAGGTGTCGAGTCAGGGTCTCGATTCTCTCGAGAACCACCGCGAGCGGCCCGAAGTCGCCGCCGCCCTGACGGGATTGACCACCGACAGTATCCGGTTTTCTGCCACCACGCAGAAGCGCATGCTCTACGCGGCTACACCCGTGCCCGGCGCCTCAGGCATGGTTGCCCGGTTGAGCCTTCCTTTGTCGGGGGTCGACCTGGCCAAGTCCCACGTCCAAAAGCTGCTGCTCGGTGGCGCCGCTGTGGCACTTGTCGTGGCCCTGCTCGTGTCGTCCGCGGCGTCGGTGATCATGTCGCGCGGGCTGCGTAGCCTGACCGCCATCGCCCGGCGCATGGCCGCCGGCGACCTTGCGGCTCGCAGCAGGATCGAATCGCCCGACGAAATCGGCGAGCTGGGGCGAACGCTGGATCACCTGGCCGAAAACCTATCGCGCTCGCTGCGCGAGCTGCGCGACGACCGCGATCTGCTCGGGCGCATCCTGGAATCCATGCGCGAAGGCGTGCTGGTCATGGACGGTGAGCATCGCATTTTACTGGCCAACCCATCCTTGCGCGAGATGCTACTGCTCGACTCGGATGTGGTGGGACGTTCGACCATCGAAGTCATTCGCAACGCCGAGCTGCAGTCCATCGTGGAAAAGGCGATGGTCGCGAGCGAACCCATGGTGGGCGAGATTGGGCTTGGCGGCCTCAAGCCGCGCCGGCTGATGGTGCACGCGTCCCGGCTGTCGGGCGAGCCACGCGCCTTGGTTCTGGTCCTTTTCGACGTCACCGAAATGCGGCGGCTTGAAACCATCCGACGCGATTTCGTGGCCAACGTGTCGCACGAGCTGCGCACGCCCATTGCGTCGGTAAGCTCGGCCGCCGAGACGCTGCGCATGGCCATGGAGCGCGATCCGAAGGCGGCGACCCAATTCATCGATATCATCGAGCGCAACGGCCGGCGCTTGGGCGACCTCGTCGACGATCTGCTCGATCTGTCGAAGGTCGAGGCCAAGGAGTTTCGACTAAAGCCGGAAGCTATCGACCTCGCGCTTGTGTGCGAGAAGACCGTGGCGCCTTTCGCCGAGCGTGCTTCGTCCCGACGCATTCGGCTGGCGGTGGACATTCCGAACGCGTTTCCTCAGGCGTCGGGCGACACGAGCGCATTCGACCGAATCCTCACCAACCTGGTCGACAACGCCCTAAAGTATTCCCCGGACGGAGCGAGCGTGACGATCAGCGCACGCGAGGCCGGGCCCAAACTGCAGGTTGTCGTGTCCGATACCGGACCTGGCATCGACCAAAAACATCTGCCACGTCTATTCGAGCGCTTCTACCGGGTGGACCCCGGACGATCGCGCGACATGGGCGGCACCGGCCTGGGTCTCTCCATCGTCAAGCATCTAGTCGAAGCCATGGAGGGCGAGGTCAGCGTGGAAAGCACGCCCGGCAAAGGTTCCACCTTCGCCTTCACGCTTCCGCGCTTGGTTTGAACGGCACGTTGTCCGGCTGGCGCCCTTCGTCATCGACGCAAGGAAGTTGCGACTCCGTCACGCGACTGTCACGGAGCTCGCTTACCTTCGCACTCGTGACCAGGAACAGTATTGAGCTTGAAAGGAAAGACAAATGAAGACACTCACGCGGCTCGTTCTCGTCGCTGCCACGCTGGCAGCGCCACTGACTGCACAGGCAAGCAGCCTTACCATCAAGGGGTCGGACACGATGGTCCTGCTCGGCCAGCGCTGGGCGGAACAGTACATGGCAAAGGCACCGAGCACTGCGATCCAGGTCACCGGCGGTGGATCGGGAACGGGGATCAGCGCGCTTATCAACGGCACCACCGACATCTGCCAGGCGTCGCGACCGATGAGTGATGCAGAGAAGAGCAATCTGAACGAACGCTACAAGACGCGTGGCGAAGAGATCCCCGTGGCGCGCGACGGTCTATCCGTCTACGTGAATTCCAAAAATCCCGTGAAGGATATGAGCATGGAGCAGCTGCGACTGATCTTTACGGGAAAGATCACCAACTGGAAGGAGCTCGGCGGCGCCGACGCGAAGATCATCGTGTACTCGCGCGAGAACAGCTCGGGCACGTACGTATTCTTCAAGGAGCACGTGCTCAAGAACGCCGACTACACCCAGCGCGCGCAGAGCATGCCCGGTACCGCCGCGGTGGTGAACGCCGTGGCCAAGGAAAAGAACAGCATCGGCTATGGCGGCGCCGCCTACGCCAAGGGCATCAAGGTTCTGCCCATCAAAAAGGACGATGCGAGCCCCGCCGTCAGCCCCGACCTCGCCCACGTGCAGGACGGCAGCTACCCGCTGTCCCGACCACTTTTTTTCTACATCCGCAACAAGGCTTCCGGCGACATGAAGGCATTCATCGACTGGGTGCTCTCGCCTGAGGGCCAAGAGATCGTGACGAAGGTCGGGTACTTCCCGGTCAAGTAGCGAGGTGCCGGTCGTTCCGGCTGCACAAATGCGTCGGGGCGGATCCCAAGGGTCCGCCCCGTTTCCGTTTCATCCGGGTTCGAAACCACAAGCTAGGTTCGAAGCCACCAGCCGGGCGAGCCGAAATCCGACAGCTGATTCACACGGTCGTGGGACGCGTACGAAGGCAGCTCATCGTCGTCGTCCCCGTCAGCTTCGTCGTCGTCGTCATAGTCTGGAAAGGCCAAGATCTTTTGCGAGGTCGAATTCGCTGCCTCGATTTGTGCGAAGGACGGATTGCTCATGGAGGTCTCCTTTCCCTACCCAAACTAGAACACCCAAACTCCAAGCTCTGATGCAATTCAGAAACAGCTCTGTTTCAACGCCGCGAACAGCCACCGGCAATGAATCCAACGCCGCCGCTCGAAACCCACCCGTGTCACACAATTGTCACCTAAGCGAGACCCTACCGCCACGTCTATCTTTCACGCTTTCCGATAGATGACTGGGAACGAAAGTGGCGCGGAGCCGAAGGATGCCACGCACCCGAGGCCTCTGCCACCCACCGCCATTCCACATACACCGCTGCCCGTCCGCGTTGCCAAGCCCCGGGCTGAAAGGGCAATGAGAGCGATCGGAGCGCCGGCGCCACCCGGCGTCCGTCGGCTTAAGGCAAGGCGCCCTCCCCTTGCGCACCGGCTGACCGAAATCGCCATCCACGTCCTGGCCTATTCCGCGGTTGCCGCGATGGTCTTGATTTTCATTTTCATTGCCAAAGAAGCGTGGCCCCTACTGACCAGCGCAACCATTCACAAGGAAGTGACGCTGGCCAAGATGTGGTTCATCCAGCAGTGGCCCGGCTACGACGCCCCCGAACACGTGTGGCAACCCGTGTCGGAGATACCGAAGTTTGGCGTCTGGCCTCTGGTGGTCGGCACCATCAAGGTGACCGTCATCGCCATGCTCGTCGCCGTGCCCCTCGCCGTCAGCGCCGCGGTATTCGTTTCGCAATATGCAAGTCGCCGGGCGCGCGAGATCGTCAAACCCGCCATCGAGTTCCTCGCCGGGATCCCGTCGGTCGTGCTCGGTTTTTTTGCCTTGATGGTGATGGCCTCCTGGTTTCAAGACCTCTTCGGGCTCGAGTCCCGCCTGAATGCCGTGGTCGCTGGCGTTGCGCTTTCGTTCGCGGTCATTCCGGTCATCTTCACGGTTTGCGAAGAAGCGCTGGGCGCAGTGCCGCCGAGCTATGTCGAGGCCTCCGTCGCGCTCGGCGCGGCTCGCTGGCAGACCATCGTGCGCGTCGTCCTTCCCGCCGCCGCGCCCGGCATCGCGGCCAGCATCGCGCTTGGCCTCGGCCGCGCGTTCGGCGAGACCATGATCGTGTTGATGGCCTCCGGTAATGCAGCGATTCTCTCGGCCAATCCCGCGGATTCCGTGCGAACCCTGTCCGCCACCATCGCCGCCGAGCTGGCCGAGGTGGTTTTCGGCGGTCCGCACTACACCGTACTATTCGCCCTTGCCGTCCTGCTCTTCCTCGTCACCTTCGGCATCAACTTCATCGGCGACCAAACCATTGCGCGCATGAAGCGCCGCATGGGGGTTTCGTCGTGAGACGTCCTTCCCTGCGCTCCTCGGGGCGCCCCCGCATGGGCGACGCCGTCCTCTGGATCGCCACCGGCCTCGCGACGCTTCTCGTTCTCGTCATCCTGCTCGCCATTCTCATCGACGTGATCAAGAACGGCACTCCCCGACTCACACTGGGGTTCATCACCAAAGCACCATCCGATGGC
>Ga0182027_10013754_pt1 | contig 11245 bp, 9 predicted proteins | sample 712E1DmetaG_FD_121300 | JGI IMG/M metagenome (GOLD analysis project Ga0182027, IMG submission 121300) | Permafrost microbial communities from Stordalen Mire, Sweden - 712E1D metaG (Illumina Assembly) | ecosystem: Environmental > Terrestrial > Soil > Wetlands > Permafrost | place: Sweden...
CCTGAAAGACGGGTACGGTCCGGACGAGCCCAAGTATGAATTCATACAAATACTTCTGAAAGAAACGGCTCGGTTGAATCAAATCGTGGAGGAATTTCTTGGTTTCGCCCGTCCAAAACAACCCCAATGTCAGCTTGCTGATGTGAATGAAGCGGTCGAGTCCGTGCTCGCGCTCATCGCAACGGAGGCGAGGACAGCGAGTGTTACAGTTGAAAAAAAACTAGATCCTTCCATTGGAAAACACAATCTCGACGCTGGCTTGCTTAAGCAAGCATTCCTTAACGTTGTTTTAAATGCGTTACAGGCCATGCCGCAAGGAGGTAAGTTGACCGTAGAGAGCGGGATGGTGGGAGGAGTGATCGAAGTTAAAATATCTGATACGGGTATCGGTATTTCTGCGGCGAATCGGAAGAAGCTTTTCAGCCCCTTTTTTACTACCAAAAAAAACGGTATTGGATTGGGGCTTGTGATAAGCTACAGGATCATTGAGAACCACCGCGGCACCATCGATGTGGCAAGTGAACCGGGAAAGGGCACGACATTCATGGTGAGAATCCCGGTATGAAAGATGCGATTTCGAGCGTTGTGTTATACCGCTATAACGTAACTACAGATCCGGTGCAATATGGACGATAGGGTCATACGTATGCAAAAACCACTCGTTCTTCTCATAGATGACGACGATAGTCTTCGTCGTATTATAGAATTCACGCTGACCGAAGCGGGGTATCTGGTGAAGGCTGCGAAGAGCGGAGAAGAAGGCTTGCAGCTGTTCAAAAAACATGCCTTCGACGCGGTGGTCACGGATATTACGATGCCCGGCATGAGCGGCATTGAAGTACTCTTAGAATTACACGGACGTGATCGCAATTTGCCCGTCATCGTCATTACTGCATACGGCACGATCGAAAGTGCCGTCTCGGCCATGAAACAGGGGGCATTCGACTACATCACCAAACCCTTTAACCGGGACGAACTGCTGTTTACGCTCACTACGGCATTGAGAATGCGCAGAATTGAGAAAGAAAATGCAGAACTCAGGGCAGAAATCAAGGACAGATACCGCTTCGACGGAATTATAGGAATTAGCGAAAAAATCAGAAAGGTCTTGGAGATGGCGGGTCGTGTGGCTGCAAGCGATGCGACTGTTCTCATCACCGGCGAGAGTGGCACTGGGAAGGAACTTGTGGCGAAGGGGATTCATTTCAATAGCCCGCGGGCTGAGGGCCGATTCGTGGCCGTAAATTGTGCTGCATTACCGGAGCATTTGATCGAGAGTGAGCTCTTTGGCTACATGAAGGGTTCTTTCACCGGTGCCATAAAAGATAAAGAGGGTAAATTTGAACTTGCTGATGGCGGAACGCTGTTTCTAGATGAGATAAGCGAACTTCGAATAGATTTGCAGGCGAAAATTCTTCGGGCGCTTCAGGAGCGGGAAGTTGACCGAGTAGGTGGAACCAAACCGAGACCTGTTGATGTGCGGGTAATTGCGGCTACGAACAAGGATATTGATCGGGCGGTGAGAATGGGTTCCTTTCGGGAGGATCTCTATTACCGGCTGAGTGTGATCACCTTACGCATGCCGCCGCTGCGTGAACGCAAGGATGATATCCCGCTGCTCGTGAGACACTTTTTGAAAAAATACAATATGACCGCAAACGTTCACATGAATGACGAGGCGTTCTCTACCCTGCTGTCTTATGGCTGGCCGGGAAATATTCGTGAGCTCGAAAGTGTGATTGAGCGTGCATCTGTGCTCAGGCGGACGGATGTCATAACCCTGGCCGAGTTGCCGGAAAAGCTGGCAAAACAGGGCAGGGGCGTTGAGGATATCATTCTTAACTTGCCGGAGGATGGGCTCTCTCTCAAGGATCTTGAGAAGAGCCTTATCACCAAGGCCCTTGATAAGTTTTATGGTAACCAGACCAGAGCGGCAGCGTACCTGGGGATCACCAGACCGACGCTTATCTATCGCATGGAGAAGTATGGAATGAAGTGATGGTGCACGATGCGGGTTTCACCTCATTGCGCACTTTACCACAAGCATCAGAATGGGTAGTAGCACAGGGAGGAACGTGCTCATGTCAAAGACAACGCTTAAAATTCAGGGAATGACGTGCAATCACTGCGTGATGCGGGTAACCAAAGCACTTAAGGCGATACCGGGTGTTCAGGATGCACAGGTTGATTTACAGAAGGCCGAAGCTGTGGTCTCCTATGATGAAACGCAGGTGAACCAGAGCGAGTTTTCAGCAGCAGTGGTTAATGCCGGTTATAAGGTTATTTTGTAAACCGAATCGTACCCTTGCTTGACAAGATCATGACATGTTCAGTATAATCATTGGGATTCTGCGTGAATACATCGTTATCGAGTAATACGCCTCAAAGTGAGCGGATACGACCTGTAAAACGGCCAAAATAATCATCACCGCATGTTGTGCCGAGGTGGTGGGTCATTTAAGAAGCATAGTTGTTACATAAACAGTATTTTGCATGGGCGTCTTCATCAGGTAACATATAAACATCGGAGCATGGCATGGAAGAACCGACAAAGTGGAAGGCCATATTGACAAAGAAATTCAAGCGACAGCTTCCTCTGGATGTAGAACACTGTTCTCCGCTCGCCCTTCGCAACATTGTTCTCGATGTTGGCACCCCGGATCATATCCTTGAGCGCATTGCTCAAGTGTATTATGACAACGATGAGATTCTTCACGACCTGGTATTCTGCCCGAATCTGTCAGAGACGACCCTTGCGTTTATTGCGCTGACCGGATCAGAAGAGATAAAAACATTTATTTCCAGCACGCGCGTCTTGGACGTGGTATTCGGGGACGGAGAGGGCGGAGAAGGCGACCAGCGTGGCGCAAAGAAGAAGCTCAACCTTCAACAGATTATCAATAGTATGACTGCACCACAGAAAATTAAACTCGCTTTGACGGCCGGAAAGGAAGCACGCGGCCTTCTCGTTCGTGAGTCAAGCAAAATGATCTCTCTGTCGGTACTGGAGAATCCCCGGATCACCCTCGGAGAAGTTGAGTTTTTTGCCAAGTCAACAAATTTGAATGAGGATGTAATACGAAAGATTGGAACCAACACCGATTGGTCAAAAAAATACTCTATAGCCGTTGCTCTGGTGAATAATCCTAAGACACCGGTGGGCATTTCTATGCAATTTGTGACTAGAATGACCGACCGGGAACTCGGCATTCTCGAAAAAAGTCGTAATATCCCCGAAGCAGTGCGCGCCGCATCGAGGAACCTCCTGATTAAGCGTAAATTGGGCAAATAAGTCTAAGACATTTCCGGCCTTTCTCGTTGTTATCAGAAGCCCGCCATTGATTCCCCTGCCCTTGTTGGAGTAGTAATACAGCAAGCATCCAGACAGCGGAGATAAGACAAATACAAAGGATGTGAGCGTGATTTGTGCAGAAACTTTTCTATCTTATTACTGATTTCTGTCAACATGCTGATATAATGAACCAAGCGAGGCAATCGTCAGACGCGATTGACCACAAGAGAAAGATTGATTCCGGCGAGACATCTTATATTGGCACATGAACATGTATCACGCAGTGTGGATTAGGTGACACCGAGATATCATGATTTCTCGAGCGTCATGATTATAGCCGAAAGTGCGTAGTGCATGAAATGGCCGGCCTTTCGAGCTACCTATGGAGACATGTGCTGGATTTGCCACCGTTCCTGACTTCTCCTCTAGTTCTGAAGCATCCAGGGGGTGTGTTGTAATCGGTAATGCTCTCCTCATGAGCATTGCTGATTTTTATTTTCACCGTCTGCCGTTCAGCATATCTCGAGAGATTTAGTATGATGCCCGGCTCGTGATGATGATACTTCATCTCAGGGTGAGCGTTATGAATTCGCATATGCGCCAACTGTCGAAGATTGGTGCATGTATCAAGCAGGATTCAGTTTGACAATGCAACATTTTATGCTATAGTTAGTTTGTAAACAGATACTCAGCGGAGCGAACGGGATTTTTTTAATGAAAGAAGACGAGTTGAAAAAAATGACCGTGGCGGAGCTCAAAGCAGTAGCCAAAAAGAGGAACGTATCTCTGCCGGTTGGTGCAAAAAAAACCGATATTGTTGCAGTGCTCAAGGGTGCAAATCGGGTCAAGAGACCCTCAATAAAGAAGAGTGGTTCTGTATCCGGGCGTGTTACCAAAAAAAAGGAGACAGCCAAAGAGACGTTAGCGAAAAAGAAGTCGACTGCTGGTCGGCAAGTACCATCAAAAAAAAATCGAAACATGGTTTCAACTGTATGCGAGTGGAAAGTGCCACCGCGGATTGAGGAACCACAGCTGGTTCAGGAACGGGTATCCGAGTCAAAATACTATACCGGTCATGAACAGCAGCTGTCGGCAGTCGCGTATGGGGATCTCCCGCAGGGTTACGGAGAGGAAAAGGTAACCTTGATGTCCAGAGACCCTTTTGTAGCGTATGCTTACTGGGAAATGACCTCTGCAAGAATCGAACGGGAAAAGGCTTGGTTTGGGTGGGACGCGAAACTCTGTGTTCGGGTGTATGATGTTACCGGCATTCAATTCGATGGACGGAATGCCATCGGGTATTATGACCAAGAGATCTCCGATAACGTTGGAAGCTGGTATGTTGATTTAGGAAGGCCGAGGCATTCATTTTGTGCCGACTTGGGGTTACTCTCGCCGCAAGGAAAGTTTCTGACGCTCGTGCGATCAAACTATATCACCATGCCGCGGAGCAGCGTATCTGATGTTGTTGACAACGAGTGGATGCTCCAAGATGAGGAATTCATGAAGCTTTACGGCATCCCGAGCGGTTTATCATCTCCACAGATACAAGAGATGATGAAGCGCAGGCTGATGCAAGAGATTACCTCGCCGGGCACGTTTACTCGCTCGCGGGCAAAACGGAAGTAGAAACGCAGTATTTTCTGAGTCCTGCTCTTGACCCCAATATCGCGTCTCCGGAGAAGTCCTTGTGTTAGAATATAAACGATTGTAAAGTCCATCCCAAGCGGGTGGACTTTTATTTTGTGCGGATGGCTCCGGGCTCCTTCGGGATGATTTTTTATACGTGGGTTTGCGTCCGCGCCATCCCGTGGTCTCACGGTTGATTGTTCCCTGTGTAAGAGCGCTGCGAAATAAATCAAGAAGACGAGATCAACCAGCAAAAGTGCGGGAACACGAAAACAGTCACCAACAATGGAGGAAGGATGGAGAAAGGTTATCTAGCATTAGTACTGCACAGCCATTTGCCTTACGTGCGGCACCCTGAACACGACCAGTTTCTTGAAGAGGACTGGTTTTATGAAGCAATCACCGAGACCTATATCCCGCTTATCAATGTCTTTGATGGACTCATAGATGACGGTGTGGATTTCCGTATTACAATGAGTCTGACACCGACTCTTATATCGATGCTCACGGATCCGTTGCTCGTGCAGCGTTATGTGCGACACATCAATAAACTCATTGAACTTAGTGAAAGGGAGATTGAACGGACCAAGCATGAGCCCGAGTTTAACCCAATTGCCCGCATGTATCGGCATATGTTCACGAATGCCAGGTATGTATTCGAAGAAAAATACGGTCGTAATCTCATCAGTGCATTCCGAAAATTTCAGGATCTCGGTAAAGTTGAGATCATTACCTGCGGGGCAACTCACGGGTTTCTGCCCCTCATACAGAATCAGAAGGCAGTTCGAGCGCAGATTATAGTTGCAGTCGAGCATTATAAGCAGCATTTTGGCAGATTACCGCACGGTATTTGGCTGCCGGAGTGCGGATATTATGAAGGACTAGACGAGATTTTGAAGGAGGCCGGAATCAGCTATTTTTTCACTGATTCGCATGGATTATTTCAAGCATCACCCCGGCCTAAGTATGGGGTCTATGCGCCGATTTATTGTCGCACCGGTGTTGCAGCCTTCGCAAGGGATGTAGAATCTTCCAAACAAGTCTGGAGTTCTGTGGAGGGCTATCCCGGGGACTATAATTACCGTGATTTTTATCGGGATGTAGGTTTTGACCTGGATTACGAATATGTAAAACCGTATCTTCACCCAGACGGTTTGCGTGTGAATCTGGGAATAAAGTATTATAAAATTACGGGCAAGTCGAATCACAAGGATCCCTATATCCGTCAATGGGCATTGGAACGGGCAGCCGAACACGCGGGCAATTTTCTGTTCAACAGAGAAAAACAGGTCGAGTGGCTTGCCGGAGTATTTCACGACCGGAAACCCATCATCGTAGCGCCCTATGATGCAGAACTATATGGGCACTGGTGGTTCGAAGGACCGAACTGGATTGATTCCCTCATCCGGAAAACCGTGTTTGATCAGCAGACAATACGACTTATTACTCCGACCACATACCTTAAAGAAAATCCAAAGTGCCAGATTTCTACGCCGACCACATCAAGTTGGGGATATAAGGGATATGCCGAGGTATGGCTCGACAAGACAAATGACTGGATTTACCGGCATTTGCATAAGGCGGATGACCGTATGGTGGAGCTTGCTCAGATGTTCCCCCAAAGCGAGGGCTTGCTGAAGCGGGCGCTAAATCAGGCTGCGCGAGAAGTACTTTTGGCACAGAGTTCGGATTGGGCTTTTATTTTGAAAAGCGGCAGTCATGTGGAATATGCGATCCGGAGGATAAAAGAGCATGTGCTTCGGTTCACTAGGCTCTATCACGATATTCGCAATAACCAGATTGACGAAGCCTGGCTCCGTGACGTAGAGTTTAAAGATAATATTTTTTCAGCCATTGATTATCGTGTGTATGCATAAAAACATCCTAATTACAGAATTGGAAAAAATTGTTGGTTCGACAAATCCGCTCACTGCTTCCGAGGCGATGGAGCAATATTCACACGATGCGACACGGCAAAATCACGCCCCGTAGCCATAGCCTTGCCTACGGCAACGCAACAGGCAGCCGGGATTCTCTCGCTTGCGAACCGGTTTAAAAAAATCATGATTTCGTGGTTTGGAGTCTTGGTTTACTATATAATAGTAAGTATGAAAATTAGACTATCAACCAAAACGGCTATATTCGTGATTGCTCTTATGCAAGCATTGTGCGCTTGTGTTTTGGCAGGCGATGAACGGCAATCCGTACCGACTGAACAACTTCGCGAACAGATTAAAATCCTGCAACAGGATGCTGTAAAGCTTGAAGAGCAGAATCAGGGCTTGCGTCAGATGGTCAAAGAGCTTGATGACAATGAGATCTACTTGGTCGTAGACACCGAAAACAGCCGATTACTGATGATGAGAGGGAATAAAGTCCTCCTTTCGGCTCTTGTCGGCACGGGTAGCCATGAGTTTGTTGAGGAGGAAACAGGGAGAAACTGGTACTTTGAAACTCCACTGGGATCCTTCACCATTCTTGGAAAAGAGCGGAATCCCGCATGGATCAGACCCGACTGGTCGTATGTGGAAGAGAATATGCCAATACCGCCAATGAACGACCCGGACCGCATTGTGCGGGGTGTATTGGGTAAATACGCGCTGCTGCTAGGAAACGCATATAAGATCCATGGTACGACATACACAGATCTCCTGGGGACGCATTTTACCCACGGCTGCATATCGCTGGGTGACGACGATCTAGCACTCGTACATAGCGCAGCGAAGATCGGGACAAAGGTATATATTTATTGAGCCCCATAAAACAGCAGGCCCGTGTCTGGTGATGTCGGGGGCGGGGCAGCCCGCAGGGGCGTGCGCAAGCCTTTTGCTTGCAGCAACAAAGAGAGACCCTCGTTCCTCTTGGGAGCGTAACATAAACGCTGAACGCGGAGGTTGAGTGAACATTACCATGCGTGATAAACTCTTCTGTCTGTTTTTTGTGCTTTCAGTTCCCCTCATAGGTGCGGGCACGGGAATGGCGGATCAGGACGAGCACGCAGCGCTCGAGGAACTTCACCAGACGCTCCAGCAGAGGGTGATAACACTCCAGCGCGAGCAAGATCTGCTCTTATTCCAGAAAGAGATGTTTACTTCGGAGTCAAAATATCTGATTCTGAATATTTCTGAAAAGACCGGACAACTTAAGTATAAAAATCGGGTGCTCAAAAACTTTCATTTCATACCCAAAAATTATTTTTCTGCAGATGTACTCAGGCCAGGGATGCTATCACTAACAACAAAAGTGGAAGGAAATGACAACCGTCGCGCACTGATATTCGGAACGGCTCTCATGATCCAGTGGAAACGTGTCGTGATGGCAAAGAAAGAGAAACCTATCCCGACAATTTCCATCGAGGAGCACGATCTCCTCTCGCTCTATTCCGCCATGCAAGAAGGTGCGAAAGCGTACATCGTGCAATAAATGTTATTCTCGTGCATGTTCGCGGACAGTACGGGTGCACACTGATTGCATGAGTGATGGGAAGATACAGAGGCCTGCGCGACTAATCTTTTTCTCTGCCATATCACACTAGCTCCGGTACACTTCGTGTTTTATGGTGTTTTTTCCGCTTTTTTTCCCTTCATACATAAGGTCATCCGTAAGCTTGATCATGTGGTCCACGGACCATGGCGGAGTAGCAAACGTGACCATACCATAGCTGAAGGTCACGGGCCAGTCGTTTTTGCCCATGGTCAAAAGCAGCACTTTTCTGACCTTGTCGATCGCAGCCATTGCCATCTCTGCGCCTGTTTCAGGAAAGAAAATCATGAACTCATCACCACCAAGACGCGCGATGATATCTGAGGTCCGTATCTGTTCTCGAATGGTAGTGACCGCGTTGATAAGCACCTCATCACCGACATCGTGTCCAAAGGTATCATTGACGGCCTTAAAATTGTCAACGTCGATATAAACCGCAGTGAATGGGTGGTTATATCTGCGAGCTCGATTGATTTCGGATGCGGCCAATTCAAGGAAGTATCTTCTGCTCACCGCCCCGGTTAAAAAATCGGATCGTGCCACCAGCCGTTCTTGCTCCAGAGAGGTTTTGAGGCGCTGCAAAACAGTCGTTGTGACAAAGAAGAAGCCCAAATTTGTGATAAGGTTCCAGTAGGGGGTGATAGGGTAAATATATTCGCGGGAAAAAAGATTGTTTGACAAAGCCCATGTGCTGGCGCAGCATATGGATAGTACGAATCCAGCCCCCGTTCCCAAAAACCACGTGGCCATGAAAACGGGGACAACGTAGAAAACGAGAACCGAAAGATCGATGCCCGTGATATAATCGATGACCCCTATCGTGATTACCATGGAGAACGCCACAGCGAGAATGAAGATCTTAGACTGCTTTGCAAGATAATCGAATATTTGCATCCATCGCCTCCTGTGAACGGTTTCCATCCATTATACTAAATTTTGAGGCATTTTGCATCATATTGTGTTATTGAAAATAGCGCGTTCTTCCTGTGCATGAAGATGAGGAGCTCCAAGACAATTTCAGGTTGACTCGCAAACATTTCACGGTATAATCGTTTCATGCGGGAAATTACGCGTGGCGAAGAATTTTATGATGGTACAGCACTTTTCGGAGACCCGGTTCATGGCTATATCTCGTTTACCACGCCGCGCGGGACGGGCGAACAAACGGAGAAGGACTTAATAGATACACCGTGGATGCAGCGCCTGCGGCGTATTTACCAACTCCAGAGTGCCCGATGGGTCTATCCGTCAGCAGAGCATAGTAGGTTCCAACACTCGCTTGGAGCCATGCACTTGGCAGGCAGGTTTGCGCGTCACCTGTACCCATCCTTGAAAACACTCGTACCGGACTGCCCCTCGGCCAATTTTATCGAAGAATTCTTACGAGTTGCGGCGCTGCTCCACGATATCGGTCATGGCCCATTCGGCCATTTCTTTGACGACAACTATCTTGAGCAGTTTGGGCTGACGCATGAGAAGCTCGGCCAGCACATTATTAAGTCCGAGCTGGGGGATGTCATCCGTGCCATCAGGCGAAGTCCTGCTGGCGAATTCGCGAAAGGCGATCCGCGATTGCATCCTGAGCAGATTGCGTACCTCATTGGCAAAGAGTCAGAAATGACCGCGAAGCAGCCTCGTTGGGTTGTGTTCCTGCAGCCTCTGCTCTCCGGCATATATACAGTGGACAATCTGGACTATGTGCTTCGCGATGCGTATATGTGCGGAGTTGCTACTGGTGCCATAGACGTGGACCGACTCCTATACTATACGTTCTTTACGGCGAAGGGGCTGACGCTTCACAAGGCTGGTCTTTCTGCTCTCAATATGTTTTTGAACGCCCGGCTATATATGTATACGAATGTCTATTATCATCGCACAACACGGGCCATAGACGAACACCTCAAGGAGCTGTTCAAAGACACGATGGCAAATCTCTTTCCCCATAACCCTCTTGATAACCTCACCGGATACGTCGAACTGACAGATTGGTCTCTGTTGGAGACGGTGAGAAAATGGCGGAGCAGTAAGATCGGTCCTCTTGCAGCGCTCGGAAGGGAATGGGCAGCCATCCTCGCACGTGAAGTGAAGTGGAAGATGGCCTATGATGTCACGCTCTCCATGCGGGTGTTTGAAAAGGGCAAGACCATCATTGATGAGGCAGAGTTGGTCAGAAGAATCAGGAAGAATCTGCCCCCAAAATTGAAGAACATCCAATTCCGCGTTGATATGGCTACCCAGGATCCAAGACCCGTCAATCCGCTCATGATGGGTGATCGACAGATATATGTGTTCAATCCCTCCACACGAAAAGTGGAAAAGGAGCCCCTCAAAGAATTCTTCGATTATATACCCGCTCGTGTTGTTCAGTGCAGGGTTTTTACGCTGAACCACGACTACGACGCGGAACTTGCCGAAATCATCGATAAAGTACTTGGCATTCCGGAGGATAGTATCAAAACCAATATCTGATGGGATTCAACTACCGATTTCGAACCTGGCTTTCTCAAACGAGTAAGGCATGTAGCGCTGCGTATCAGCCGATCGTTGTCTTGCCCCCTTCATGCACGCGTCAATTTTATCGCCTCACTTTTTCTCGACAAAACGCTCAAAATAATCTACTATAAATCTAAAGCAATGCCTACTGATGATTTCAAAACTATCCTTGGCAAAATTAAGAAACCGCTGCAATATGCGAGCGGGAATAACTTTGCCCATCTTAAGAGTCTAACCGACATGGAGAAATTCATGCGGCCTCAATTGAAAGCGCTGAGACGAGTAACGCCGAGGCATGCCGATTTGGACCGTATCGAGAGGTTATTCGCAGGATTCGATAATCTTACC
>Ga0182027_10013755_pt1 | contig 11245 bp, 8 predicted proteins | sample 712E1DmetaG_FD_121300 | JGI IMG/M metagenome (GOLD analysis project Ga0182027, IMG submission 121300) | Permafrost microbial communities from Stordalen Mire, Sweden - 712E1D metaG (Illumina Assembly) | ecosystem: Environmental > Terrestrial > Soil > Wetlands > Permafrost | place: Sweden...
AGTTCCAGCACCGGATTGGGATTGAAGCGGGCGAAGGTCGCTTGGTGCTGGATTTCCATTTCCGCCTGCTTGCGCTCGGTGATTTCCACTTGCAAGGTTTGATTGGTCTTTTCCAGTTCCGCAGTGCGCTGCTGGATGCGCGCTTCCAAGGTCTCGTTCGCCTGCCGCAAAGCTTGCTCCGCCTGCTGGCGCCGGCTGACCGCTTGTTCCAGATTGGCGCGCCATCGTCGCAGGCTGCGCAGCACCGACAACCAGGCCGCAAACGAAATCGCAAGGACAATCAGGGCGCCGATCATCGAAAGGAAATCAATCCGTCTGTTTTGGCTCTCCCGTTCATCTGCTTCGCGTCTGATTTGCTCGTTGAACGATTTGATTCCATCCGCGTAGACCTGCTTCTGCGCTTCGTATTCGGGACTGAACAATACAGCCCACGCCTCCTCCTTGCGGCCGGCGCGGACCAACGCGAAGGCGCGGTTTTCCATTGCCACCAGCGTGATATTGGCCTCATCCGTCTTGGCCGCAGTTTTGACGCTGGAGGGGCTGGTTCCAAGTCTCACTGTTTCTTTGATTGCGGCATCCAATTGCGGATCGAAACGGCGATACCGCTCCTCCCATTTCGGATCTCCCGTAGCCGCCGCCATGCGCGCGGACATGGTCAATACCTCATCCAGATGGACGATGACGCCTCGGAGTTCCTCAATCCGCAACGACTCGGCTTGAAACGTCTTCGCTTCATGGCGCTCGTCGAGAATGATCTTCCCGAGCCAGGCGAGGGTCATGGTCGTCAGAAACAAGGCGATCGTCAGAAGCCGAATCGGAAAGCGCGAAACGGTGATCGCGCCATCGCCGGCCATGTATTGTTGGGTTGTCATCCGTTTCCCCTTCAGCTTGGTTGGTCGAGCACCTCGCGCGCTTTGCGGAGCAGGGTGGCCGGCGTGTAGGGTTTGGGCAGAAACGCCACGCCCGGCTCCAGCACGCCCTGTTGGTTCAGGGCATCATCCGTGTAGCCCGAGGTGAAGAGGATTTTCAGATCGGGATAAGCTGTTTTCAGCCACTCCGCCATCACTTTGCCGCCCATCAGCGGCATAACGACATCGGTGATGACCAAACGAATGGGCGCTCCCTTGTGATCCCGCACCATGTGCAAGGCATCCTGGCCGTTGGAGGCCCGCAGCACTTCATAGCCCTGGCCTTCCAAGACTCGTTGAGCCAGATGCCTGACCGCTGGATCGTCTTCCACCACCAGCAGGGTTTCCTTCCCGCGCGACAACGGCCCGGCTTGGACCGGTCCGGCCGCGACCTCCAGCGGATTTTCCACTCTCGGGAAATATACCTTGAAGGCCGCGCCTTTGCCGGCCTCGCTGTCCACGCTGATATGGCCGCCGAATTGTTGGACAATGGTCTGGCAGGTGGCCAGGCCCAAACCGGTGCCTTTGCCCGTGGGCTTGGTCGTGAAAAACGCCTCGAATATATGCGCCCTGACTTCCTCGGTCATGCCAGAGCCTGTGTCACTGACCGTGAGCATCACGAAGTCGCCGGGAACGACGCCGTCGCGCGCGCGCGCATAGGCTTCATCCAGCGTGACATTGTTGGTGGCGATGGTGAGCCGGCCGCCGTTGGGCATGGCGTCACGGGCATTGACAACCAGGTTCATCAGCACCTGCCCAATGTAGCCGGAGTCGGCCTTGACGCGGCCGATTTCCCTGCCGGGGACTATCGTCATTGCGATGTTTTCGTCAATCAGCCGCCGCAGCATTTTGTCCATGTCTTTCAGCACCTCATTCAGATCCAACACGACCGGTTGCACCTTTTCTTTTCGGCTGAAGATGAGCAGTTGCCGGGTCAGGCCGGCGGCGCGCTCCGACGCGTGCCGGATCTCCGTGCTGTAGGCTTGCAGCGGATTGTCCTGGCCCAGGCTCTCCGCGATCAATTCGTTGTAACTCATGATGATGAAGAGGATGTTGTTAAAGTCATGGGCCACGCCGCCGGCGAGCCGGCCGATGACTTCCATCTTCTGCGCTCCGATCAGCTCCTCTTCCAACTGTCGGCGCCCGGCTTGTTCTTCGACTTCCTGCATGGCGCGGCGCGCGGCGGGACAGAGGCGGGAAAGACGTTCCTTGAGGACGTAGTCCGTGGCGCCTTTTTGCATGGATTCAATCGCCAGTTCCTCGCCCAGGGTTCCCGTGACGAAAATGAACGGCAGATGCGGGGATCGTTCCCGGGATAATGCCAGCGCCGACAGGCCGTCGAAGTTAGGCAGCGTGTTGTCGCACAGGATCAAGTCAATACTTTTGTCTTCGAGCGCCGCCAGATATTCGGCGCGGGTGGCCACCCGGGTAATCAAGCAGGGCAGGCCCCCGGCGGCCAGTGTCCGCTCCACCAATTGCGCGTCATTGGGATTATCCTCCAGGTGCAGAATGTGGAGCGGGGATTTCATGGGGAACCTCCTTCTGTAATGGAGGTGGCTCCACTCCCTGTCTGCGGCGGCGGTTCGTTGATGGCCGCCCAGAAGATGCCGAGCTGCTGGACCGCCTTCATGAACTCGGCGAAATCCACCGGCTTGACGACATAGGCGTTGACGCCGTGTTTGTAACATTCGATCAGGTCCGGCGTTTCCCGCGAGGACGAAAGGACGACCACGGGAATGATCTTCAAACCCTCGTCGTCCTTGATGGTTTTCAACACCTCCAGTCCGTTGACCTTGGGCATCTTGAGGTCGAGCAGCACCACGATGGGATCGCCGCCCGCGCGCATGTTGAATTGTCCCCGGCGGTAAAGATAATCCAGCGCCTCCGCGCCGTCGTGGACGACCAGGACCTTGTTGGCCAGATGGTGCTCTTCCAGGGCGGTCAACGTCAGCTCCACATCCCGGGGATCGTCCTCGACCAGCAGGATGTTTTTGATGTTTCCAGTTTCAGTTTCCATGTATGTCTTCCTTCTGTTTGGGGATGGAAAAGTAAAATGTCGCGCCGCCCTCCACCGCGCCTTCCGCCCAAGTCCGTCCGCCGTGCCTGCGGATGACGCGCCGGACATTCGCCAGGCCGATGCCCGTGCCCTCGAACTCGGCGCTGCTGTGCAGGCGCTGGAACACCCCGAATAGTTTCGAGGCATATTTCGGATCGAAACCCGCGCCATTGTCGCGAATGAAAATCACCGTTTCGCCGTTGGTGTTGGGAGCGCAACCGATTTCGATTTTGGCCTCCGCGCGCGCGCCGGTGAACTTCACGGCATTGGAGACCAAGTTGACCAGCGCCTGGCGCAACAGGGCGTGGTCGGCCCACACCGCCGGCAGCGGGTGGATTTCCCAGGCGATGTGCCGCTCCGTCGTGTCCGCCTGGAAACCGCCCATGGTTTCCCGGACCAACTCGTCGAGATTGACGCCCGTCTTTTGCAAAGCCACACGCCCGGCACGGGAGAATGCCAGCAGGTCGTCAATCAACTCCCCCATCCGTTGCGCTGCCTGGGAAATCGTCTTGAGATGACAGAGGCTTTTTTCGGAAAGCGACGATCCGGCCTCTTTTTGCAACAGATCCGCGAAGCCCATCACATGGCGCAGCGGCGCGCGCAAATCGTGGGAGACGGAGTAGCCGAAGGATTCCAGTTCCTCGTTGACGGCTTGCAGTTGCGCGGTGCGTTCGGCCACGCGCTGCTCCAGTTCGGCGTTGAGCCGGTGGACTTCCTCCACCGCCCGTTTTCGCTCGGTGATGTCGCGCTCGGTGGAGGCAATGCCAATCGGTTTTCCGGCCTGATCCATCAGTTTTGTCACCGTGAGCCAGACATCGAGAATACGGCCGTCTTTGGTCACCCGTTGCGTCTCAAACGAGGAGATCGCTTCGCCCGCCACCAGCCGATCTATAAACGCCTTCTTCTCCGCCCTTTTGGCTTCGGGCGTGATCCGCCAAATGTTCATTTGCAGCGCCTCTTCTTCGCTGTAGCCATACATCAGTTCAGCGCCCCGGTTCCACGCGGTGATCTGTCCTTCAAAATCAGAAATCGTGACCGCATCGTTGGAGTCTTTCACCACGGTCGCAAAGCGTCTGGCTTCATCTTCCGTCTCCGCTCGCTCCCGATAGAACCGAACGCGCTGTCGCCGCCAGAGCAGCCCCGCAAAGGCCCCCGCGCCAAAGAGCAAAACGCCCGCCATGAGGACCACCTGCCAGAGCTGCTCCCTCATCGGCCTGTATGCTTCCGCGGCGTCCATGCGCGCGACCAGCGACCACGGTGAATCCGGAATGGCGCGCAAAACCGCCACCACCGGCACGCCCCGGTAGTCCACGCCTTCCATGAAACCCTCCCGGCCCAGGGCGGCTTGGGCCGCAGGCAGCGCGACGCGATCCAAAGGCATGCGCAGGTTCAGCGCGCTGTTCGTCTGGAACCGGAGTTCATTCAGGAAGACGGCCTCGTTGCCTTCCCGGCGAACGAGCAGCGTCTCGGCGGTCAGGCTGGCCGTCGGCCAGCGTTCGATGAATGGGTAAAGATAGGTTTCGGGATCCATGCGCAGAAAGACAACGCCCAACGGCCGGCGGGCATCCTGTTCATCAAAAATCGGGGTCAGGACGCCCAGGTGAATCCGCTGGTCCTGTTCACTGCGATAGAAATCCTGCATCGTCACCTGGCCCGAGCGCAGAACGTCTGAAACGCCTTTGGCCACAGCGCTGGAAACAGCCGGCAGCCCAGCAGGCGATGAAAGCCGGGTCACACCCCGGGCATCCAGCAGGCGAACCTGGCCATAGAACGGCTGGTATTTTCCGAGCCATATCTGAAGCTGGCGTTGGGCGTCTGCGTCCTCCGGCTGTTCCAGAAAGCGCCGGACCAGCGCGGCGAAGGGGGCGTTCTGGAAGAATAGGGAGCCATCCGCCAGCCGCTCCTTGCGGTACTGCGCCAGATCCCCCGCCTTCAAGTCGGCAATGACGGAGAGTTGTCGCTCAATCCCGGCCCTGAATTGCTTTTCGTAGTTCCGGCAATAAAGCCAGCCGGCGGCGATGATGCCCGCCGCCAGCAGGAGGAACATCAGGAGAAACACAAGCCCGGCGCGCGATTCGGAAGGTTCAGCGCGGTGGCCGGGCAAGGCCGTCGCCGCGCTTGGACCCGATAAGAACATAGTGGGCCTCGTCACCTTCCGCAGAAGGCGATTTGCGCCCGCATCCATGCTGAATCCCGACTTCATATCCCGCAATCCCTGTAACCAAAACTAATTCAAAATAAAACCCACGGAGACACCCCGCGTGGTCCCTTGCTGGACTGGCCGACGGACCAATCCGGTGTGAGGATATTAACTTAAACCTCTTTTCCAAGAATGTCAAATTCTCGCAATCTTTCGCGCGCCAATTGTCATTTGCAATTTGAGGGCCATCGCCACGACACCGCAAGAAGTCTCGGACCGAGGCAGGCGGATTTCCAATAACCAATGACAGATTTGCAATGACCAGTTGTCAATTCAATGTGAAGTCCTGCGGTTTCCGCAATGATCTTCGCCAAAACCGGAAGTTATTTTTGCATCGGCCTTGAGAGGGGAACCGCGCCGCGGCGCTCTATGACCGCGACCGCCGATGCGCCCGCCTCACTCCGGAAACTCCGCGTTGGAATGGACGTCTTTGACGTCGTCGTGTTCCTCCAAAATGTCCAGCAACCGGGTCACTTCTTCCACCGCCTTGCCGCCGGACAATGGAATGGTCATGGACGGAACCCACGTCACTTCCGCCGCGGCGGCCTTGATTCCCTTGCCCTCAATGGCCTTGTGAACGGCTTCGAAGCTGCCGGCCTCGGTCAGAATGACGTAGCCTTGCGGGTCGGTCTTGAAGTCCTCGGCCCCGGCCTCCAGCACCGCCTCCATCAACGGGTCTTCCTCCGCCGCCTCACGCGCCACGATGATCTGGCCCTTTCTTTGAAAAAGCCGGGCGACCGAGCCGGCGGTCGCAATGCTGCCGCCGTTTTTGGTGAGAAGACTGCGGATTTCCGACGCGGTGCGGTTGCGGTTGTCGGTGCTCAACTCCACCAGGATGGCCACGCCGTGCGGGCCATAAACCTCGTAAGTCAGGTCTTCGTAATTGATCGCCGCCCCGTCGCCCGCGCCTCTCTTGATGGCCCGCTCGATGTTGTCGTGCGGCATGTTGGCGGCGCGGGCCTTGAGCAGCACCATGCGCAGGCGCGGATTCATCACCGGGTCGCTGCCCGCCAGTTTGGCGGCGATGGAGATTTCCTTGCCCAGCTTGGAGAAGATCTTCCCCCGCTTGGCGTCAATCGCGCCCTTGAAATGCTTCACTTTGGCCCATCGGCTGTGTCCGGACATATCGAATTAGGAATGGTGAATTTTGAATGGTGAATTTTCCAAGGCGGCGGCGGAGTCAATCATACATTGTGCGGTCTTCCTCTTGGCAACCTCAGCCGTGAACCGGCTCCACCTGCACGGCGGTCCCATAACAGAGCACCTCGGTGATGCCCTGCATGATTTCGGTGGCGTCGTAACGAACCCCGATCACCGCGTTGGCCCCCTGCGCGTTGGCGTGCGTGATCATGTCCCGAAAGGCCTCGTCCCGGGCCTGCTCGCACAGCTCGGTGTAAATGGTGATGTTGCCGCCGAACAGACTCTGAATGCCGGCCCCGATATTGCCCACCACCGAGCGGGACCGGACCACAATCCCCCGCACCACCCCAAAGTTCTTGACCACTCGATAGCCGGCCACCTCGAACGACGTCGTTGTGAAAGGATGCGTTGCGCTCATAGTGAAGCCCATTGAACACCACCCCCGCCGCCAACGCAACTCTTTCCATCGGTCAGCCTTCCCCCGGCAGCCGCACGGTGAAGGTGGCGCCTCTTCCGGGCTGGCTGGCCGCTTCCAGGCTGCCGCCGTGCCCTTCCACAATCGCCTTGGAGATCGCCAGTCCCAGCCCGGTGTGCCCGCCGCTCCCCGACCGCGCTTTGTCGGTGCGGTAAAATCGCTCGAAAATGCGCGGCAAATCCTCCGCCGCAATTCCCGGTCCGCTGTTGCTCACGCTCAGAATCACCGTCCCGCCTTGTCTCTCCCCGGCGATCCGCACTTCGCCGGATTCCTGGTTGTACTCGATGGCGTTGTCAAGAAGATTTGTAACCACCCGGCCCATCCGTTCCGGGTCGCCCACGCACGGCAGCGACGGCACCGCGCAATGAATCTTCAGCCCGCGCGCTTCCGCCAGCGGCGCCACCAAGTCCACGCAGTCGCCCACCGTTTTGGACAAATCAAATGGCATCCGCAGCAGCGTCTCCTGGCCGGCGTCCAGCCGCGCCAGTTCGAGCAGGGATTCCATCAGTTTGCGCATCCGTTGCGCCGCGCGCTGGCAGGCCTCCACCGTGGCGCGATATTCCGCCGCGCCGCGCTCGCGGGTCAGGGCCGTCTGCGTCTGCGCGAGCATCACGGTGACCGGCGTGCGCAATTCGTGCGCGGCGTCGGAGGTGAATTGCTGTTGCTGGGCGAACGCGGCCTCCAGCCGCGCGAACGTCGAATTGAGAACCGCCGCCAATCGGCCCAACTCGTTGTCCGTGTCCGCCGCGCTGATGCGCTGGGAAAGGTCGCCCGCCGCGATTTTCACCGCCGTGGCGCTGATGTCTTCGATGGGCCGGATGGCGCGCGTGGCCACCCACCAGCCGCCGGTTGAACCGAGCAGGAGCACCACGCCGCCCGCCACCGCCAGCTTCCACGCCAGCCGGCGCAGCCCGGCCAGTTCCTCCGCAATCGAGCGCCCCACCAGCACGACTCCCCCGCCGGGCGTGGCATGATACATCTCCCGCAACACTCCGCGCATTCGCGGCTCCGGCGGGCCGGCGGCGGCTCCGGCGGACGCCGGCCGCGGCACGTCCCGCGGCGCGGCCTCCGAGCGCGCCAGTTCCTGGCCGCCCGGCCCCCAGACCACGTAGTAAAATGAATTGCTCTCGCTGCCAAACAGCGCCGCCTGTTCGGAGGGAAGACGAAATTGAAATCCCGGCCCGTCCGGGCGCGGAAATCCCCGCTCCTCCGGCGAACCGCCGTCGGGCAAATCATCGCCCCGGCCGCCCCGGCCGCCCCGCTCGCCCTGATCGCCCTGGTCACCCCGCCGTGCGCCCCGCCCCATGCGGAAGCCGTCAGGCCGCAGTCCGTCCGGCGGCGGTCCGGGGGAGTTGGTGAATTGGTTTGGGAAAAATGGGAAAAAAGGCCGCGGCCCGCCCGGCGGCGGACGCAACGAATTGGAGAGCGGGCCGATCCGCCTCTGGAATTCCCCGTCCAGGTGGCGAAGCTGCACATCGCGCAGCAAGGCATACGCCGTCACGCCGAACCCCGAGAGCAGCGCCAGGAAAACCAGGCCGTACCAAACCTGCAGCCGCCAGCGAATGGATTGAAAGATCATTCCGCGCCTCCCACACAGTAGCCGTGCCCGCGGCGGGTGGTGATGAATTCCGCCCCCAACTTCTTGCGGATGTTGGATACATGCACGTCCAGCAAATTGGAGAGCGTGCTTTCGTTCTCGTCGAACAGATGCTCGTAGAGCGTCGTGCGCGTCACCACCCGGCCCTGGTGCAGCGCCAGGAATTCCACCAGCGCGTACTCGCGCGCCGTCAGCGCCACCGCCTGGCCGCCCCGCGAAATCTGGCGCGCGCCGGTGTCAATCACAACGTCGCCCACCGCCAGCACGTTGCTGGTCCGGCCCGCGCTGCGCCTGATGAGCGCGCGCAGCCGGGCGAACAATTCCGCCAGGTCGAACGGCTTGACCACATAATCATCCGCGCCCGTGTCCAGGCCGCGCACCCGGTCCTTGGGCTGGTCGCGCGCGGTCAGCATGAGGACGGGCGTCTTTTTGGTTTTGCGCAGGCGCCGCAGGATTTCCCAGCCGTCCACCTTGGGCAGCATCACGTCCAGCACCACGGCGTCGTAGTCATAATTCTGCGCGTTGAACAGCCCCGTTTCGCCGTCGGCGGCGCCGTCCACGGCGTAGCCCTCCTCCTGCAGGGCCTGCGTCAGGCTGCGCAGCAAATCCGGCTCATCTTCCACAACGAGAACTCTCATACAGGATGTGGCGGCGGGAAGTGTAGCACCCCGCGCCGCGCCGTCACTCTCGCACAGCGCACCTTAAGAACAGATGAAGACTCCCCCCGCGCCGCCGCGGCGGACACAAAGCCGGGACGGCTCCGCCACTTTGCTTTGTTGGCATCCTGGCAGGATGGACAGAGTTTTCATGGTTTTCGGCAGAAAAGTTTTTGGGACTCATGACAGGCCCCCCCCCGGTGGCCGCGAAGTGGAATTAAGTGAAACCAAGTGGAATTAAGTGGAATTAAGTGGAATTAACTGAACAAATTCTTTGGTTGCGGCTTGCCGCGCTGCGCCACAATGGCACAGCCGTCCCGGCTCTGTGTGCCCTTGTGGCCCTCCCCGCCCGCGCTGGACGCCTCCACCCGGAGGCGGCCCTGGCTTGTGCCTTCGTCTCTCACGCTGGCAATAAAATCATAGGCTCTAATTTTTGTCAAGCCCTAAATGAAAAGAAAATGAAAAGAAATCCGACAATGGTGGTTGCACTGTTGGGAACCCTCCATCCCGATTCGGAATCGGGACGCGCGCTCCCCGGAAGCAGGACGCCCAGGATTTGGGATTTTCCCGGCGGCGGGGGAGGCGCGGTTTTGCTTTGTCTGACGGCGGGTTGCTGGTTCAATGTCGGCATGAATTCCAGCGACGATGTTTTTGATTCGGCTTGGCCGGAGATTTATCAAATTCAAACGCAAGCGCCCGGCCCGGCGGGCAGGCTGCCGATCACCGAGGATATGCTGCTGCACCGGCCCAGCGGCGATATTTTCGGATTGTCCCTCAACGCGGGCATGGGATGGAATCCGGCGGAGGCGGGAGGAAAGCAGTTCCTGATTCTGAGCACGCAAGGAGGACTGCGCGCGCCCAACGGCAAACCCATCGCGCTGGGCTATCATACCGGGCATTGGGAAATCGGACTGCTGGTGCAGGCGGCGGCGGAGGAACTGGCCCGGCTGCATACGATTCCCTTCGCCGGGTTTTGCTCCGATCCGTGCGACGGGCGGACGCAAGGGACGACGGGCATGTTTGACAGCCTGCCCTACCGCAACGACGCGGCGGTGGTTTTCCGCAGACTGGCGCGCTCGCTGCCGTTGCGCGCCGGCGTGCTGGGGGTGGCGACTTGCGACAAGGGGTTGCCCGCCATGATGATGGCCCTGGCGGGATTGCCGGATTTGCCGGGCGTGGTCGTCCCCGGCGGCGTGACGCTGCCCGCCACCGGCGGGGAGGACGCGGGGACGGTTCAGACGCTCGGGGTGCGTTACGCGCACGGACTGGTCTCGCTGGACGAGGCGGCCGAACTGGGTTGCCGCGCCTGCGGAACGCCCGGCGGCGGCTGCCAGTTTCTCGGCACGGCGGCCACTGCGCAAGTGGTGGGCGAGGCGCTGGGGCTTTCGTTGCCGCACGCGGCGCTCGCGCCTTCCGGCCAGGCGGTTTGGCTGGACACGGCCCGGCGCTCGGCCCGCGCCCTGGCGGGCCTGGAGAAACGCAAGCTGGCCATGCGCGATGTGCTGACGGCGGAAAGCATTGAAAATGCCATGACGGTTCACGCGGCGTTTGGCGGTTCCACCAATTTGCTGCTGCACATTCCCGCCATCGCCCATGCCGCCGGGTTGAAACCGCCGGCCGTGCAGGATTGGATTGCGGTCAACCGTCGAACGCCCCGCCTGGTGAGCGTGCTGCCCAACGGCCCGGTCCAGCATCCGACGGTGCGGGTGTTTCTGGCGGGGGGAACGCCGGAAGTGATGCTGCACTTGCGGCAATTGGGGTTGCTCCATTTGGAGGCGCTGACGGTTTCCGGCAAGACCCTGGGCGAAAATCTCGCCTGGTGGGAAGGCTCCGAACGCCGCCGGCGTTTCAAGGAATTGTTGCGCCAGTTGGACGGCGTGGAGGCGGATGACGTGATCTTTTCTCCGGAGCGGGCGCGGGCCGCCGGGCTGGCCGGCACGATGGTTTTCCCGCGCGGCAATCTGGCCCCGGAAGGGTCGGTGGTCAAGAGCACCGCGATTGATCCGGCGGTGGTGGGGGCCGATGGCGTCTATCGCAAGGAAGGGCCGGCGCGGGTATTTGTCAATGAGAAAGATGCCATGGCGGCCCTCAAGCGGTGCATCTCCGATTTGTTGGTGAAATAGCTGGACTACCAAGGCGACCTCTGTTGAAATGGGGGGATGGAAGACAAACGATATGTGCAAGGGCGCTGGATCGGGGCCGAGGAGATTCTG
>Ga0182027_10013756_pt1 | contig 11244 bp, 9 predicted proteins | sample 712E1DmetaG_FD_121300 | JGI IMG/M metagenome (GOLD analysis project Ga0182027, IMG submission 121300) | Permafrost microbial communities from Stordalen Mire, Sweden - 712E1D metaG (Illumina Assembly) | ecosystem: Environmental > Terrestrial > Soil > Wetlands > Permafrost | place: Sweden...
ATCAATTGCGTGAAAGAATAAACAACCAAATACGAGCGAAGGAACTTCGGGTTCTGGACAGTGAAAACAAAAATCTTGGTATTTTAAGTATAAAAGATGCCTTAGAATTGGCTCAAAATCAGGGCTTGGACCTGATTGAAATATCCCCGAACAGCAATCCCCCGATTGCGAGGATAATGGATTTTGGCAAGTACCAATATGAAGCAAATAAAAAGCTGAAAAAGGCCAAGTCCGGCGCGAAGCCCACTGAGACCAAATCAATCCAGATAAAAATAGGCACCGGGGATCATGATTTAGAATTAAAAGCGAAAACCGCTTCAAAATGGCTGAAGGAAGGACACAGAATCAAGGTTGAGTTATTCCTGGCCGGACGCGCGAAGTATATGGATGAAAGATTTTTAAAAGAGCGTTTAGACAGAATACTGCATTTGATTACCGAAGATTATAAAATATCAGATTCTTACAAAAAAGGTCCGAAGGGTTTAACAACCACAATCGAAAGAAAATAAGTAAGGTTATGAATCCCGTTAGAAGTTTACTTTCGGGAATAAATTATAAAATTAACAAAGTCACCTAATAATATTTAGTAAATAAGTAAAATTAGTAAAACTTCTAAACGGGATGAAAGGAATGAAAACAAACAAATCATATAGCAAGAGATTAAAACTCACAAAAAACGGCAAGATAATTTCCCGTAAGCCGGGCTTTAACCATTTCAATGCGAAACAGTCCCGCACGAAACAGCTCGCCGGGAAAAAGGGTCAAATTTTTCTTATCAAGAACAAAGACAAAAGCCACTTATTACCATTTAATTAAGACCCCTCCCCAACCCCTCCCCTTGGTAAGGGGAGGGGCGAAGGGGTGAGGTGAATCAAATCTATGACCAGAGTAAAAAAGGGAGTACATGCGTTAAAGAGAAGAAGAAGCGTTCTGAAACAGACGAAGGGTTTTCGTCATGGACGGTCCACCAAGGAGCGTCAGGCAAAAGATGCGCTCCTGCATGCCGGCGCCTATTCTTTCGCACACCGAAAAGATAAGAAATCGCACAATCGAAAACTTTGGAATATTAAAATAAACGCCGGCGCCCGCGAGCTCGGCATGTCTTATTCCAAACTAATCGGCGCGCTGCATAAGAAAAACATAATGCTGGATAGGAAAATACTTTCCGGTTTTGCCGAACATAATCCTAAAACTTTTGCCAGAATTCTAGAAGCGGTTAGTTAGTGTCTGAAACAGAGTCCTTTACAACTTTGTATTCTGATATTTTGTATTTTTTGACGAGAGCGATAACATCGGCCACTATCTTTTTCGGGTCGTTGCTTCTGGTAATTTTCGCGTTGATGCGATGTCCTTTTTCGATGATTTCTTCAAGTTCCCCGCTCATTTCCCAGGGACCTTCAAAGATGCCAATGGGTTTATTGTCTTCAAAAGCAACCGTAAACTCATGAATTGTGCCGATGCGTCCGCAACCGCAAATAACCGCATCTGTACAGCGGGTAAGAAGCAGGTCACGTCCGGGATAACCGAAGCCGGTATACATGATTAGGTCCATATAATCAAGCGGAAGTTTGTAAACTTCCACGTGTTCTTTCTCTGAAGCGGCCGGAGATATGCCGACAGAAATTCCGCCTTCTTCTTTAACCCCCATAGAGGCCCAAAATGGAAAACCAGTCGTTGCTCCTGTCACCAGAACGGCTCCCTGACGGGCTATTTCCTTCCCGAGTTCTTTGGCCAAGTCGAGCGCGCCTACTCCACAGTGACCGGTCTCTGCCGCCCCGGAAACGCAAATCTTTATTTTGTTATGCCCATGCTTCTCGTGGGAATTTAATGATGAATCCATGATTCAATTCTATAGTAAAATATTTTTTATTGCAAAGAATTTTATTCCCCTCTTGAGGGGTGGCGCTTGCGCCGGGGTGGAAAGAAACTCAAATGCGGCCCCCAAGCCCCATCCCAACCTTCCCCAGAGTACTGGAGAAGGAGACCCCCCTCCCCAGTACTCTGGGGAGGGGGCAGGAGGTGAGGTCAGGATGGATTGCATCAACACTCCAAGGTCACGCTACTCCCCTGTTCAGGCACCAAAGCATTAATACCTAAATTGTCCCTTAATTTCTGCGCCAGAAACATTTCCGATTTCGGCTCGCCCATTACCACAAAAACTTTTTTAACTTTGTCCTGCATATCTGCTACAAAATTTAACAAACCATCCGAGTCCTTGTGCCCGGAATATCCTGAAATTGTCACCACGTGCGCCCGGACGATGACATCCTCGCCCGTAATTCGAACCGTTTTGACTCCTTCCTGGATTAAACGCCCGGGCGTGCCGACAGATTGATAGCCGGTCAGAAGCAAGGTGTTGTTCGGGTCCGGCAGATAGTGTCTTTCGTGATGCACAATGCGTCCGCCCGTTGACATACCGCTTCCAGCGATAATTATTTTTGGATTGGGAGTACTGTTAATCATTTGAGATTCTTCGGACCTCAAAGTATTGTGAAGTCCTGGAAAATCAAATATATATTTCTCGTGAATCATCGCCTTTTGCGCCGCCTCGTTAAAATAACTTCTAAATTGCTTAAAAATTTCAGTCAAACGAATTGCCAGAGGAGAATCAAAGAAAATTGGCATGATGGGTATGCGATTATCCTTTACCATTTCATCCAGTTCAAAGAGAAGCTCCTGGGAACGCTCCAGTGAAAAGGTCGGAATAATAAGCGTCCCCTTCCTTTTATAATTATCCTCTATAGTTTCTTCCAGAAATTTTCGGCGATTGTCTCTGGATTCGTGATTTCTATCGCCATAAACACTTTCCATTACCAAATAGTCCACATCCGTAACTTTCTCCGTATCAGGAAGAAGGGGCGAGGGCGAATTGCCTAAATCCCCAGTAAAAAGAATTTTGGTGCTCCGATGATTATCGGAGTCCGATGACCATCGGACCGTAAATTCCACCATGGCAGAACCGAGTATGTGCCCGGCATCCAGGAAGGTTACTTCCAGATTGGGAGTTATGTTTATTTTCTCGTGATATTTAAAACCCTGCCAGAGCGAGAGGGCCAGTTTTATATTCTCCGAGGTATAAATTTTATCCAAACCCAAACTGGAATTATTACTTAAAATACCGGCGGTATCTTCAAGCATCGGCAACGCGAGCCCAAGGGTGGGCTCGGTAGAATAAATTTTACCGCGAAACCCTTCATAGATAAGTTTCGGAATCCGGCCCAAATGGTCCACATGCCCATGGGTGACAAAAAGAATGTCTATTTCTTTCGGATCATAAACAAAAGGATCCCAGTTGATATCATCTGCCAGCTTTTCTCCCTGAGTGAGCCCGCAATCAACCAAGATTTTCTGGCCGTCAATTTCCAAAAGAAAATTCGCGCCCGTCACCGAACCCGTTCCTCCATAAAATGTTATTTTGGCTTTTTTGTCCATGGTTTCAATTATACTTTTAATTTAATTAAATCACCACCCCGAGCCGATGGACATCGGCTCACCCCTCCTCCGAAAGGAGGGGGAGAAATACGGTGAATCTTAAGTGTCCCAAGAAAAGACCCCGCCACGGCGGGGGTTCTTCTTAGGACTATTTCTGATGTATTACCATAGCTTAAAGCTAGGTGGGTGTTAGACGTGTGTAACCAAGGCCACACTCGATCGAAACTCCCATAAATTAGTGTTCTAGGTAATAATCGGAAATAACCCTACTTAAATTCTATTCTCTTTAAAACTTTTGGCAATAGCGTTTTCAAAACAACACAACTTCCCCGGTATTTCAAATAAAATTTTCATCAGGAATTCATCTAGGGAAGATATTTGCTCATTTTTTCCTTAAAATCTTCAAAAGAAGTATATAATTCGGCGTGAATTCCAAACTCTTCCGCTCCTTTTACATTTTCCGCTTTGTCATCCCAAAATAAAATCTCTTCTTTTTTAATATTTCCTAAATCCTTGAATATTTTTTGGTAAAATTCCCGATTCGGCTTTTTGTGGCCCAAATGCGCTGAGCAATATGTCTGGTCGAAGATTTTATTAAAACCCATTTTGTCCAACATGTAAGCATAACGATTTTTTTCTTGGTTTGTTGCGAGAAAACATTTTACGCCTTTCTTTTTTAGGTCTTCTATATACGAAACCATTTCTGTATCTATTTTATGGTCCCGGGCAAACCAATATTCCAACATGGCATCTACCCCTTTGCTCCAACCCCAGGCATCTAAATACGGAGGAAAAATTTCTTTCAGGTCTGCCCTGCCCGCCACGCATTCCTGTAAAGGTCCGGTAAAAAATGGAAGCATTTTTTCCATGGAGAATCCATAATCTCGTACAAGCCCCACACTAAGCGGTTCCTGGTGTGTTATCAAACCAACTCCGTCAAAGATAACTAATTTAATCATAGAATTTTACTTACTATTAAACTTCTCCCAAAGCATCATGGGATATTTTCCATCAATTACCCTATCTTCTTTTTTTATCCCTATGGTACCCAGAAAATCAAATAATTCCTCTTGAATCTTTTTTCTTTCTTCAGGGTCAACGTGAGTCACAATTCTTTCCGCTTCAATAAATTCCCCTAAATCTTTTACGGTATCTATGGCAACTTCAATATCTTTCACGTGTGTTTTTATTCTCTTTTTATCAACCGAGGGTATTTCGTAAAACTTAAGAAGTTTGACTATTTCAATCATTTTGTCTCCATCTTTGATTTCAAGCTCCCGTTCTATGCAATCTTGCCTGCCGGTTTGAGTTATTTTAAGAGTAAATAAAATTTTATCATTTTCTCTGCGTATTCGAAGAGCCGGAGTACCAAGAGGCTCGGGAAATGGCTTTCCTTCTGGGATAAAAATACTATCAACTTGGTGAAGTTCCTCAGAGAATTTACATCCAAAATCTTCAAGCTTTTTTATGACTTCTTTTCTATTGCGTAAGTGGGCTTTTACTTCAACTTCGTACATACCACAATACTACTAGAGGTTTAGAGCTTTCACAAGTTGCTTTATGAGCCCAACTACTACTGGAGGAGCAAGTAAACTATAAGAATCAAGGCCTTCGTCGTCTTTTACAATCCAAGGCTCTTCAGTAATAGTTACTTTACCTGTTTTTTCATCATGCTTAAACACATATTTGGGTGTAATTTCGTATTCATCCACAATGCCATTTTTTATACTATCCACAGGTACAGCATTTCGAAGAAGAATTTTGGGAATTCCATGAAGCGACATTACTTTTTTGATTAATTTTTCATCCAACTCCAGGCGGTCCTTGATGCTTTCGATACCAGCATTATCCCCCTCCTTACCAACCATTCTCGCGCCATTACATTCTGGATTATCGCATTTTAAGAAAAACTTTCCGGTCTTTTCATCATAGCCGGCTTCTTTGGTGGGAAAAGTGGTGAGATTTCTTGGCGCCTGGCATTTCGGACAAACTACGCGATTGCGCATACGCTCATCAATCACCGACAAAGGAATACTGATGGCCACAAATATGTCCGGGTCAAGACGGTAATTTATCAAATCTCTAAAATATAGCGAGTATTGCACTTGGTCCAAATCTCGAGGAAAACCGTCTAAGAAAATGACCTTGCGTCCAAGTTTGTCTATCTCTCTTTTAACCAGCGCCATAATAAACTCGGTTGGTAAAAGAACTTTTTGATTTTTACCAATCAGGGCATCAATAGCATCGTCAATAGAAATATAACCGCGATAGTGTTGTTCTAAATAGTCAGTGATTATCTTTCGTTCTTTTGGATCTTCAATAATTTTGTGCGTTTCCCGGACTAAATCCCCTACGGAAATATGTCCGATTTTATCCGCACCGAAAATTTCTGCCATTAATTTGGTGTAAGTTCCCTTGCCAGAATTTTTCTTGCCGAGAAGGTAGGCAATAAATGTATTCTCTTTCAAATAGTCTTTCAGTTTAGCTATTTCTGGACCGACTTTCGCTTCAAAATACTCCTTGCGGTCCTCTCGGTCGTTAAGGTTGAATTTCTTGGTAACGTTAGGTGTTGTGGTTTTAACAACCGGGAAATGGGTTAATGGTCCTTTCATAAAATTTATTCAAATAAAAAACGACCTGCCTGCCGGCAGGCAGGGCTTCCGCCAATATAATAATATATCCATTCTAGCAGAAAAAATAAATTTTGCAAAATGTTCCCTCCCCTCCTTGATTAAGGAGGGGTTAGGGGTGGTAATTAAGGAGGAGAGGAAACAATTCTATTCCATACTTTGATACCTCCCCATAATTTCGGTTTCCACTTCTTCCCTGTCTCGCCCGTACTTTACATATGAAAGTTCTTTCAAACTGTCCACGATTTCCATATTGCCTTTCTCGGGCGCTAAAGCTCTCATATTAAAGGGTTTAGTCGGTTGGCCATTGACCAGCATGCTCATATACGCGTTGTAGTTATCCAGTTTGGTGATATCCGCCGCGGTAAATTGCGGTTTGAATTTTGGCTCCAGAAACGCCGCATCTTCGGTGCCGACGCGAAATACAGCCATTGAACCGACGTTGCCAAAAACGGCATTTTTAATGTTTTCTTCCAGTTGAGTAATGTATTGATGCGCGATGTTTAAGGATAATCTGTATTTTCTCGCTTCAGACAAAATAGAAGCAATGGAATCAGTCGTCACATTTTGGAACTCGTCAATATAAAGATAAAAATCATTCATCGGCTTGCCGAACATATCCACGCGAGAGAGCGCCGCCATCTGAATCTTGCCGACAAGCACCAGACCGATAAGGTTCGCGTTGATGTCGCCCAAACGCCCCTTGGAGAGATTCACCAAAAGGATTTTCTTCTCGTCCATTATTTTTCGGAAATTGAAAACGGAATTCTGCTGCAACACCACCGGGCGCATAATGTCATTACTGATAAAATTATCAAATTTGGAAGAAATATAGGGCACGAAGTTTGCCAAGGACTGGTCGCCCGTGGTCTGCTCGGCGGAAATCCAGAATTGTTTAATGATTGGATTCTTGCATTTGGCCAATTTCATATCACGAAATTCTTTGTCTCCCAAAACTCTTGTGATTTCAAGCAGGGTGGAGCCGGATTCCGGGTCTTCCATCACTAGAAAGGCGCTATTCCTGAAATATTGCTCAAACATCGCCCCTCCTCCCACTTTCATATCAAAAAGCTTATTGAAAATTCCCATCATTTCGTTTACCACGAAGGTCTTCTGCTCAGGATACTTTGGATCATACTCCAGCATATTGAGCCCCATTGGTCGCGCCGTATAGGCAGGATCAAAGTAGATAACATCATCAATGCGTTCTTTTGGAATACGGGACAAGATGGTCTGGATATCCGTGCCGTGCGGGTCAATATAGCAACAGCCGTCTCCGTTTCGGATGTCCTGCGTAATCATATTGAGCATAACATTCGTCTTACCGGTACCTGTCTGGCCGATAACATAAAAATGTCTCATGCGATCTTCGCGCGCCATGTGAATATCTGTATCTTTGCCTCTGTAACTATTCACTCCCAGAACTATCCCCTCTTGTCCCATCTCTATCGGCGCGGGGGCGATGCCAGCTTTTGCCTCTTTGAGCTGCGGTTGGGAGCCGATACCTACCGGGAAATGAAAAATGGAAGCGAGCTCTTTTAAATTCATGGGCAATATTTTGTCATTGGAAAATGTACGATAAGAAAAATCGTGGAAAAGTTTCTTCAATTCACTACCATGCGCTTCTTCAAAAACAAAAGAGTTGCTGGCCGCCTCTGAAAATTGATTAAAACTCGACTCAATTTCTTTCAGAATTGACTCGGCGCGTTCTTTCGTCTCGCCGGAAGCAATCACGCGAATATTCGCTTTCATAATGGTGCTTTTTATTTTGTTGCCTATTTTTTCGGCCGCCCCTTCGTCCACCGCGCGACGCCCCTTCATATATTTTTCTTTCTTTTCTTGTCCTGAGCTTGTCGAAGGATCTTTTACGCCAAAAATAAGTTCCTTACCGACTTTTAAAAATGCCTTATTGAATTTGTAAAAATTATCCGAAGCATGTTTGACCGAATAACCGTCTTTCACATCGTCCAAAATCTTATGAAAATCATTTATAAACTTGTCGCCAGCCGGGGCTATCACCAGCTGAATCGCCGCGCCTTCGCCGGAAGTTTTCAGTTTGGAAAAAACGTTTAAAATAGGACTCATGGGGTCATGGTCAATGTTGTCATAGGTCTTTATCGGCATCACCCCGCGCTCGGTGAAAGAGGCGTAAGCGCCAACTGAACTTCCTCCAACATTAAAAACATTATAATCATCCTCTACCTCGCGAACTTTGGCATTGTGATAAAAAGCTAAAATTTGTTTTTCAAAAAGGGAGAGGTGCTTGTTCGGAATCGCGGCATAAACAACAACTTCGTCGTGCTGATTACCCAAGGCCACTTCCAGAGTAAAATAGTTTTCTTTTTCATTATACTTTCCTTCTCCGATGGATTGCATGCCGGCATAGAATTGCTCCATCGCGCCGATGAACTCCTTGAAACCTTTTGACTTGTCCGCCTCATCCGTGGGTGGCGGAAGAGTAATTTCAAAGAGGGTCATATTGAGAGCTTTGTAAATAGGCGTCCCCTCTTTGAAATCAAGCATTGCTTGTCCGGTCTTTAAATACTGAATGAGGACACGGTGAAAATCATCGTCTATGTGCGGGCTCCCCATCGCTTCCACCACAGAAAGTGCGTTCCTGACTCCTTTAGTAATGACAATTCCCAGAAGTTCCTCCATTATGCTATCGTGAGATTCAGGTTTTAGTTTAAGTACGATGCCCTCCGCTTCTTTTCCACTGATAACAATATCCTTATGAACCAGTTGCTCGGCCGGTATTTTTTTGTATTCATTGATCACATCTCCCGTTGCTTTCTCTGTCGCATTTTCAAAATGCCCCAGATTAATAAGTTCCTCTTCCCGCTTGGCAACATGAGCGCGCAAATAATCAAGCTCCTCCTCGGGACTTTTAAACTTCGGCATCTCTTTAAAGAAAGAGGGATTCATACTTTATATTATACACCACCCCTAGCCCCTCCTCCACAAGGAGGGGAGGAATTCCCAGACAAAAGTTTAGGAATTGCTTTTTGGAATGGTCTGGCTGGGGAAGGGACCCAGAGAACCGAGGACCTTACAAAAAGGAATTCCTAAACTTTTGTAATGATTTCCGCCTCCCCTTCTGTGATTAAAATAGTATGTTCAAAATGCACGGAGGGCTTGCGGTCCGCGGTGCGGAAAGTCCATTCGTCTTCGTCTATGGTCACATTTTTGGTGCCCAGATTTATCATCGGCTCCAGAGCGATCACCATCCCGGGCACAAGCTTGGCACCTTTTCCACTTTTTCCAAAATTCGGAATATATGGGTCTTCGTGAATAGACCTGCCGACACCATGCCCGGAAAGAACTTCTACGATGCCATATTTGCCCTGTGCATGGACGAAGCTCTCTATGGCAGAACCAATGTCCCCTATCATATTACCAGCCACAGCGGCATCAATACCCGCCTGCAAGGCCCGCTCGGTAACTTGCAGAAGCTTCAGAACGGAGGCGCTCACGGCACCTACGGGCGCCGTGAGCGCCATATCTGTGAAAAGTCCCTTGTGTTTGATTCCCAAATCAAGCGAAACAATATCCCCCTCTTTTAAAATTCTATTTTTGCTTGGAATCCCATGCACCACCTCATCGTTAACAGAAACGCAAAGCGCCGCCGGAAAGGGAGTCTTTGCGCCCTCTGGACGGTAATTTAAAAAGGCCGGAGTGTCTCCCATCTCGCGAATTAATTTCTCCGCGTAAATATCCAAATCCTTTGTGGAAACACCGGGCTTTACCATTTCTTTGACTTTATAAAGCACAGAAGCCAAATGCCTCCCGCCCTCTCGCAGTATTTCTATTTCTTCGGGTGTTTTGATGATAATCATTTAAAATTCAAGAGCTTTTAAAATGTCTTTGTGTACGCTCTCCATGCCTTGCTCGCCATTGATAGTGAAAATTGTATAATTTTCTTTGTCTTTGAAATAATTCATGGCTGGAACAACCTTGTTTATATATTCATTAAACCTCATAGCAATTCCCTCGTCTGTATCGTCATGTCTTCCTCTGAGTTTCAATCTTTTTATAGCTTCCTCTTTAGATATTTCTATATAAATAATTTTTACATCTTTCCGTTCATAAAACTGCATCATTTTTTCGAAACTCATAGATTGTTCTACTTCACGAGGATATCCATCAGCTACCAAATGCTTTTCTGGTGTCAAAAAGGAAATAAAAAGATTGGCCATAATTGCATCGGTTAAAAACCCCGGAAGAAGCTCCCCGCGAGAAAGAGGTCCTTTCACTAAAGAGCCTGTGTAGTTGTCGGATTGTATTAGTTTCCTATACTCATTCCCGGGAGAAGCATATACATGATCTCGTCCATCCTTAGTCTTCAAAAAATCAGTCAGAAGTTTGACTTGCGTCCCCTTGCCGGAACCCACTTGTCCAAAAAATACGAATGTTTTAGGTTGCATATATACACAATACAGAAATTTTACTCAAAAATCAAATAACCTCATCCCCCGCCTTCCCCTGGAATGGGAAGGAGCCAATTCCCCCTCTCCTCTCCAGGAGAGGGCTGGGGTGAGGTTGGGTGGGGTGTATTTTAATTTTAAATATGCTTTAATAGAATTATGGAAAAACTTGGATTTAATATAGTGCTTTTGGGAATGATAGCTTCCGGGAAAGAAACCCAAGCCAACATTTTAAAGAAAAAATACGCTTTAAAATTTGTGGAAACAGGTGTATTTACCCGCAAGCTCCAAAAAGAGAAAAGCAAAGATGGCGACCTGGCTAGACGCACGGCCGCTAAGGGTCTTCCTCTTCCAACCGCCATTATGCAAAAGTTTCTAATAAAAGAAATAAACAATAAACCCAAAAACAAAAATCTTCTTTTTCTGGGAGGAAGACTCAAGCCAGAAGCGCAACTTATAAAAAAATTACTAACTGAAAACAAAGAAGATTTTTTAGCCTTTTATATAACCCTGCCAAACAAAGAAGTATATAGACGTTCACTTTTGCGAAGCAAAGGAAACATGAAAGCAATTTATAAAATATATGACACCAAAAAAATTATCGCGGTAAGAATCGCATGGCACAAAGATCAAGTTGGTAAAACAGTAAAATATTATAAAAGTTTAGGAAAAATAAAAATAGTAAAAGGAAACCAGCCAATTCAAAAAGTCACAAAAGACATCCTGAAAGAAATAGAAGAATATAAAAAGTGGAGAGA
>Ga0182027_10013757_pt1 | contig 11243 bp, 12 predicted proteins | sample 712E1DmetaG_FD_121300 | JGI IMG/M metagenome (GOLD analysis project Ga0182027, IMG submission 121300) | Permafrost microbial communities from Stordalen Mire, Sweden - 712E1D metaG (Illumina Assembly) | ecosystem: Environmental > Terrestrial > Soil > Wetlands > Permafrost | place: Sweden...
CACATGACTGCATTGGACCTCGTAATTCTTCAAGAAACCATTTTTCTCAACTAATTCGTGTGCTAAATCGCGATCCTTAGGATTCACATAGATCTGTCGTTGAATATTTTGAATATTGCTCATTAGTTCTTTAGGTGAATCATATCCGAATATTTTTGCAAGCGCTATATTCAGGTTTATGAATCTACCTTCAGGGGTTGTTTGGAACATCCCCACGATTGAGTTTTGAAAGATTTTTCGATACTGTTCTTCATTGGTTGGCAGTGCATGGTCAATATTTTCCCCTGCAATCCCAGGTTGGTTTGGATCTTCGTGTTGGTACACTTGCTCGCGAATGCAAAACTGATCGCGTTTTGTTTTGACGAGGCTACCCGATTCTTCCCATATTGTTTCTCCGTTATCTCCAACCAATGCGAAATGAGAATGGGAACTATCGTCTGCAAATAGCTCAATAACTTTTGGCTTATTTTTTAACATTTGCATTGCCTTTTGTGTTGCTAAAACAATATAAAAAATAATTCTAATAGTTATTCAATGATTTCCAATATCCGGTGTTTACCCGGCTGCGTATTTCCCGTGAGGCTTGAAAGACGAGTTTGTAACCCGCGGGAACATGGACCGGCTCATTCGTCCGGGGATTGCGGGCCATGCGGGCTTTTTGCTTTTTGATCTTGAATCGCCCGAAATCCCTGATCTCAATGTTGTTTCCCTCCCCCATTGCCCTGGAAAGGGCTTCGAGGAAAGCCTCCATTATAATCAACGTGTCTACCTGGGTCATGCCCGTGGTGCCAGCGATTATTTTAGCGAGGTTTTTTTTCCTAACGTTTGGCATGGCAAGGTTCCGTTATGTCCCCTAATGCAATTCTGACCGCAAGTTTCTCAAGCATCTTTGAAATAACACCCCTATACAAATTCAACAACCAGTTTTTTACCCGCAACATCTGCTATTTTGGAAAGCGTGTCGATTGTGGGATTATCGACCTCCCCGTTTTCAAGCCGAGAGATGACCTGTTGCGTTACGCCCATGCGATGAGCGAACTCTTTTTGAGTGAGGCCGGATTTTTCCCGAGTCTCCCGGATAAGAATCCCTACGGAGAGCGTGTTTGAATAGTGCTCGAATGCCTCCTTGAAAGTTTTATTACGAAGCTTGGCTTGAAGGCTTACGCTGAACGGTTTGTGTACCTTACGGTTTTTCATGGTTATCCTCCCTTACTCATTAAAATATTCCTCATTCTTTTACGGGCTACATCGATCTCATTGGCAGGGGTTTTCTGCGTTTTCTTTAGAAACCCGTGTAAAAGATAAAAGTCTTCCCTGTAATGGAAAAAGAAAAATATTCGATATTGACCTGGCGAAACAGTGATTCTCAGTTCTTTGATCTTGCCCTCAATGGGTTTGACAAAAGGTACGCCAAGTCTGTATCCAAATTCTTCGAGCTTTTTGATATATGCATAAATCTTGGCTTGGTCCGGCATTGAAAGATCGTTAATGTCTTCCTCGACCGGAGAACGACCGCTATCTGTCGTATACCAATAGGCTTTTCCCATAAAAGTTCCTTTGCTCTTAATATACAACATTTATGTTGTTTTTTCAAGAGATACATTTAATGCTGGAACGGTCGCTCGATGCGGCCTCCGTGTTGCTTCCAGTAATTGATGCTCTTGTGTGAGCCGCCGGGGGCCAGGAATGGCCGGATATGACTTGGAAGCAAGTCCCGAAGCTTGGACACGTCCGAAAACGAGGGTATTTGCCCGATAAATTAGTGAACTTTATTTTCTTTTTCGACGACTATTATCGATTAAATGTATATACCAGGTATTTCTATGGTCACAATCCCGAAGGAGGATTTAATATGTCGCTGCTCAAGAAGTTTTTCTTATTTTTTTCACTATCTGTAATAGCCGCTCGCCCATCAATCGCGGCGGATTCACTTGTTGTCAGTCCATTGCACCCGACAACGACGGACTCAATTCGGCTGAGCATCATCATAAAAAACCAAAACTGTTGCATCAGAAATCTTTTTGACTCAACCGCAGTTACCCTTAATGATTCAACCATCACACTTAACTTTACGGATACCGGAGGTATTTGTCCATGCCCCGTTGACCTCAATAATCCAATTACAATAACGGTTCTTACCTACAAAAGAGGGCCTTTGCCGGCGGGAAATTATTCTGTTTATGAAGAATCTCAGTCGTGTAACGGCCTGGTCTGCCCTGAAATTATCATTCGGTCGTTAATCGGCAAGTTTACGGTCTCCAAATCAGCCGTCTCGATCTATCAGAAGAAATCAATGCCACTGGAGAAAATCGGAAAAGCGTCCGGCAATGTGTGCGTTTTTGACACACGAGGAGTAAAAGTAGGCGTTTTGAAACACACGCCGGGAGTATTTTTTATCAAATCCAACGACGATATTTCTTCAAAGCTTAAAATTCTATTTTAACGGCCCGGCATTTTGTCATTTTTTGCTGATAAGCAATTTGATTTTGGGGCAGATGGGTGTATACGAGGGGGATGGTGGATGCGCCAAAATGGAAGGGCGCAGAGCAGGTTGAATACCTGTGACTATTTAACACCTTAAAAGTAGGGCTATTTCAAAATAATTCTGCTATCCGACAGTGTAGAAAATGAGGAATCTGTGAACATTGATAGGGAATCGTTTTTATTCAATAAGTTATTTCGAGGGTAATAAATTATCGGATAAAAGTAATCGTTCTAAAATCCCAGGGGTCTACTAAACATTTACATTAAAAGCAAATATTCGGTGAGCCCATACGGCCCTATTTTTGCCGTTTTGATTATTTTATTATGCAGCCTGTCCATGCTGGGCGACAAGTAGAGGCGGCCATATGGGAGGTCCGGGTAGAGCCCGGATTGCTTCGAAGCCGACATCTCTAAGAAGGGCCTCCGCTTCCGAAATGGAAAGCACTGGTCCGCCCCAAAACTCGTTTACCAAAGCAAAGCCAGCATGTAATCGCTCATCGCCGGCAAAACCACCGATTGGAAAAAGCAACCAGCCACCGGGGTTGAGCGAAACCAGAACACGGGCTAACACTGCTGAAAGAACCGGCATAGGAATGAAGAAGCTTGGTAACCATGCTAAATCGAATGCTCCTTCGTCTTTCAGGTCTTCGGCAGCCATTTTTCGGAGCTCTATTCTATCAACGAGATTTACGCGTTTGATGTTCTCACGTGCCATGGTAAGCGGAGCGTCGAATGGATCAACGCCAACCACATGAAGTTCTGGCCAGATACGACACATGGCGATTGCGAGAGCGGCTACCCCTACCCCTATGTCGAGGAAGCGTGGACAGGGTCCATTGAGACGTACCGCTAGATCGCCTAGGGATGGAACGATGTTCATTTTGAACATAGGAGGAAACATTGCGGAAGAATCACCTTGTGCCTGAAGAAGCGCGGCATCAGTGTGGCTCCAGCCTGTAACAGAACCTTTACCTGCCGCCATATCGAGAAGCAACGACGACTGAATGAGAGTAGACCGGATGTCCCCCTGTAAAGCGGTTCGAAAGGGCTGCTGGGAAAACGGCGTCACACCTTCAACAAGCTGGAAACGTCCTTTTTCCATAGTGACGATACCTGCCGTCACTGCAATGGTCAAACATCGTTCGATGAGGCCTTTTGAAAGCACCGGACAGTGCGCCGAAAGCTCTTCGAGCGACCGGGGCTCACGCATAAATTCAAAAAGGCCTGATTCTATTAGCGCACCGATAGCGCCAAGGGTCCAAACGGAAGCGGTTAGATCTTGTGTAAGCAAGCGCATCTCGATAGCCGTTTTTATCATCTCCGTTTTCTTCCTTTCTTAAACTCTAAGCGCCCCATAAATGCCAGGTATTCATAAAGCGCTTTCTCGGTTAAGGGGGAGTAAATGTCAAATGTTGTGTATGAAAACGTATCCAGAGTATTTGTCAAGCTGCCTTTTTTTAGTTCTCCATCTTTAGCAACCGGAAGTTCATTGCAATTGCTCATTTTAAAAATATCGCCTGTCTGCTGCCAGGCAGGCGACCCGGTTGGCTTGCGCCGCTTCTATGCTTCGCTCCGAGGTCGCGGGAAAATTAAAGAAAATAGTCAATTATCCCTAACTAACCTGACTGAGAAACCACAACTCTTGTAGTCATCGCTCCTGTCAAAGTTCCTGCTGCCATCGTAGAGGTGACTGTACCATGCGGTTGACGCATAGTTCACTGTAGAACTCCACCAGATGCAATCGTAACTCTGGCCCTCGAAACTACCATTGCTATAACGATACCCGCTCGGAAATGCCGAAAAACTACTTCTATTATTTTTTGTCAAGTCATTACCAGGGTAACCTGCTCCTGTAAATGGATACCAATCCGTCTGCGCTGCTAACGCCATTGCTATTTTATTATTTGTCGTATCTGTTGTTCCATCATAATTGTATCCATTTATTACCAAATAACTCTGCATTACTTCCCATTCGGGATCCGAAGGCACATGCCAGCCTTTGGGTGCAAGTTTTCCCGTATTCACAGCATACCAGTTGTAAAGCGCTCCCCATTTTTTAATGCTATCAGTATTGGTCATATTATTGTAATAACAAAATGCTGGATTTGTAAGGCCATTATTATATAGGCTATCCCAGGTTGCTGTTGATGTATCCAATGGAATTGCCGTCCCATCATTAAACCTCGTCACCCTCAAATTCTCCACCGTCCAGATTTGATTCACAATCCTCACCGTCTGATACACATTCCCGTCGGTATCCGTTACCGTTCCGGCACTGGCAATCATCTTTATCTTTAACCCGGTTGTATCGGAAGAATACTGAACGCACCGGTAATTCAAATAATCGGTTTTCGTCACGGCAATAACGTCATTAATGGGGGCCATGGCCTTTTTCGCCAAGCGGCTTGCTGATTGACCTTGAGCGGTTACCCCGCTCCCGGATAATCCCCCGCCAACTGAATTTCCTTTCAGCACCACCTCTCCGTTACCAGATTTCACCCTGTACAAATAAACCCCCGCGCTCCTCTGCGGCAGCGCAATAGTGTGGACGCCCGTTTCCATTGTCTGCCGCACATGGAAAAGCGCCTTGCCGTTAAGATCAAAGGTGGCAATTTCCACCGCTGCCCGTTCCCCAATCGCCACCGTCATCAAATTTCCGGTTATTCCCGCAGACAGACCGTTCGGCAACATCTTGCCCTTAACGGGAAGAATGCCGGCACTTGTGACAAGGGTAAAACTCCCGTCTGCCGCCGTGGTTGCCGTCTGTCCGCCTTTTTCAAGCAGCACCATAGCCCCGGATATTGGCGTAGAACCAGTGTCAGTCACAATCCCGCTGATATTCGCCATACAGAGCGAAACGCCGACCAATCCTGCCAGTAATGCTTTAATAAGGGCCATAAAAACCTCCTACAAGTATTCGTCGAAGTGAAAAGGGAACTGCCTTCCATATTTATTCTAAACCAGCAAGAGGGGTTTAGCATCCTCGTTGCCATTATACTTCATTTCACCTGCAAATAACTCGCTCCCCGATTAATCATTAATCCCGGCGGCAAGGCAGAAAGGCATCGCTGCTGAAACCGCCTGCCTTGAAGATCAAAGATATAGGGGCTTGGAACATTTTGACGAGTTGCTTGAACCGGATTAAATATCTTTGGAGATTGGGTGATGGATGTTGGAGTAATTGAGTAAGAAATAAGCGCCACATAAAACTCCCAGCCCGTCATTCCTCCAGACCATCCTTCAAATAAGCTATCTAATCCGATATTTTGCAAGTATTTTAGGCGATAGTTGTATGGGTATGGGCTAAAACCAATAGAGTCAAATTGAAAAAGTGAATCATTTTTGAAAAGCAATTTTGTGATTCCAGAGTTTTTGGAGTCAATAAGGTGGGTTTTAAATAGAGGTAAAAATCCTGTAGGATTTGAGCTTGAAAATGTAGTTTGATCACCTAATTGCAAAGTATCGTAATAATGATTTTGAATGGCACTTATTTGATTAATTGGGCCATAATTAAATTCCGAATCAATTCCGCTATCAATTACATCAAAAATAATGCGTATATAATCTTGAATAGGTTCTGATTTTATTAATTTAAAAGTTTTCGTAAAATGACTATTGTCATTATAATTAAAATCTTCCCTGTTCAAATTGTCAACCTGGTACTTCCAAACATTTCCAACCTGATCGGGTGCAAAATCCGCGATTGGCTCACTCAATACGGAAACCGAAGTAACAATTAAAAACAAAAGAAAGAAACGCATAAAAACCTCCTTTGAAAAATCGATACTTCCGGCACCGGTTTAAAAATTATCATTCGACAATCTTTTTATACATTATATAATGTACCTCTAGCAATTCAAGAAGTCAATAAGCCACACAAAATTCCGTATTCTGTGAGTAAACAGCTTGCTATAACATGTTGATATTTAAATTGTTACATGGCCTATTGTCAGCCAAACGACGGGCGATTAATTCATTGGAGAGGGGTTTGTTTTGTCGACTGGGCATGTGGCGTCTCTTTGCAATAGTGACAAAGCGATGGAGTTTTCTCCCCGGGTAGTACAAATCCCATTTTAATATTTTTTTTCGAGGATTCAGGCGAAGTCAGAATCGATTGGATTGCTTTAATGGCAAGTTGAATATCTCGTTCATTTTTTCCAACACGGCGTTCCAGTCCTTCGATTGCATACTTGAAATTACACCTTTCCCGCTTGATTTGACATTAATTACGGCAAGGGTTTTCCATGCAATTGGTTATTTATAATTGCATATGTCAATATTGCTATTGGCTTACTGGCAATAATGCTCATATTCGGATTAACGCTCAATAAAGCAGTTTCATTCGCTTGCAAATTACTAACATCTTGTAAATTAATCTCCGTAGAATTATCAAAAGCGGTTAGGGATGCAAATTGAAATTCCGCACCTTTGACGGCGGGTACCGAATATTGGGACAAGCATTCATAATTTGACATCAAATGGAAGCTATCGCTTCCATCCGCTTTTTCTGTTGAGTATACCGCATTTATTTTATGTGAAGCAGTAAATACAATACTGCCATTCAACGGTTCCGCGACAAGTTTATTACCAGCACTCAAATTAAAACTTAGTCCAAAAATAGAAATATCGCTTTGACTGGAAAGCCCCGTTACCTCTAAAACCATGGAGCCAGAATAGCTTTTAATTTCCGGTGCGCAATATACATAGAGCGAATCGGCTTGCGTTGCCTGTTTTTTATTGAGCCCAGTTGTATAAAAATAATTGACATTTTCAACCACTTGCTTTGATTCAAAAGCCCCTGTACTATTATAAAATGATAACGTAATAGACTGACCACCCACCGAAGCAGCATTATTATTCTTGGAACAGTTGGAGACAATTAATACAAATAAAACAACACTTATTTTAAGAGTTAGTTTGTTCATAACAACCCCGTTCTTTTCAAAATGGTATTTTTGATCCCATCAAATAAATTAATTATTTTGAAAACAGAAAGCAATTTTTATTATTATAGTCTTCGAGTTCCTCATTATGGCAAGACCATGCCGGTTACTTTAAGCCCGTCGGCAATTTTTTTCTGCCAGCCCTTGGGCATATCATCGATGAGCTGGTGTAGCCGTTTAATGTGGTGGTCTTTTCCTTTAAAAAATTGAAACATGCCGCGCGCAGCTTCGATATCTTTATCTCTTTTGTCTGGGTCGCTTCGTCGTTGACTGATAATAATTTTATGCAGGGCGAAAGCTTCCGGTTCAGGTATATTAAGCATGAGGTCCTTGTATTGTATGGTCATGTAATGAGCAAGCGGGATATTCATAAAGTGCAGCTCTTGAGCCACAATGTTGAGGTCTTTAATGGTGTGTTGCTTTTCGTCAGCTTTTGCTCCGGCATCGGTGAGAAACTCAAATGTCAAATCCCGGTGGATGAACCTTGCGAAACCGCTATCATAATGCATCTGTGTCACAAATCCGCGTTTACGGAAAATCTCGTGGACATCTACTGGATGGGCGAGCTTAAGCCGTCGAGGAATGAGAATATCAGCATCCATTGTTCTTGTCGCCGGAATTTCAAACGAGTTTTTGAAGTGGTGTCGGTAGAATTCTTGGCACCAACTGCCTACTAAAACAAGGTGTTTGAGTACACCGGCATTTTGCAGGTCTTTAAGGATGATATAGAGGATCTCAAATTTTTCGTCCACGCAAAGCCCTTCTTACTTCTTTGAGGTCATTTTTTATTCCCTTGAGTAATTGTTCGTATTCGCGGCGATTCTTGACGGAGTCGAGCACTTTGCGGGCCTTATCATCGTCGGCACGACCGATATAGCGATATTGAACCTTGTTGCGATTACGCCGGGCAAGATAAAGATATTCCTTATGTCTACCGCGCTTTATTTGCGGTGTACCTTGCTCTTCTCGCTTGATGGCGGCTTCATAGGCTGCCTTCGCCTCGTTAAGCCGTTCAAACTCTTCTTCGATAACATGAAATACGCTGCTCATAATATTATACCTAACGTCAGTATTAATATATATAACATGTTAGGTATAGTCAATTGTTTTTTCCTGACACACACCCCCATTAAACACCGGCCTTTTTGCCTGCCTCGACCGCCTTGCCTTCCTCCGCCCAATATTTCTTGCAAATATCCACGACGTCCTTAACGGTCATCTGCTCGCCCTTGGCCTTAAAGAGCTTCGCCAGATCGCCCCCGGCCTTTGCAAATATCCAAGTTCATAGGTGTTCCCCTACATTGAAAACAGAATATTCTTTACGATCACACTCGAACCTACCTTCATTTTAGCTACATAGCACCCTGCCGCCATACCCTTTGTATCCCATAATAGGCTGTGTTCACCGGCTCCTAGGCTACTATTAACCAGCGTTGCGATTTCCCGACCGGAAAGGCTATAAATCTTTACTGTAACCCGATCTGAATGATTTAAAGTAATATCAATGGAAATATTAGAGTTAGACCTCCTTGAAGAGTCTATTTTCAAACTTATTTGGTTTATCCTCCGATCCTTCGAATTGGGATTAATCACCCCCGATATTTCCGAAAGCGGTCTCCGCCATACCCCTGCCCCCCAAGTGCCTGTAAAAAGATAATCTCCAAAAGTTGCTAACGATAAAGAATAGCCGTTTGTCAGTCCAGTATTGAACGAATTCCAAGTGCCATTATTATCGCTACCGAAAATACCGCCACCATCACCTCCGGCAAATAAGTGATCGCCGCTGGTTGTTAAGGACAGAGCAGTTTCCCTAAATCCAGCAGTATCAGGAGTCCAAGAAGCGCCATTATTTGTGGTGAAGTATACCCCTACAGCAGAAGCAGCGTATAGGAACTGTCCATAAGTGGCCATGCTCCAAACGTAGGCTGGAGGTAACCCGTTGCTAATGTTTTTCCAGGTAATTGCAATAGGGTCAAATAAGTATACAACCCCATTGTTTTCCGCGAAAATGTTGCCGCCACTTTCGATAATACAAAATGTGAACAGGTCGAGCAAGTCACCGTTTACTTGAGCCCAGGACAGTCCACCATTAGTTGATCGGAAAATACCGTTGCCCATTGTTCCAGCGTAAATTGTATTCCCAGCAGAAGCAAGAGATTTTACGTTTAAATTTGTTAACCCGCTATTGGTTTGATGCCAGGTCGCACCCCTATTCGAAGAGATATAAATCCCACTGTCTGCAGAGCCAGCAAAAATGATGCTGTCGGTCGCTATCAGGCAGTTTATGTTAGCGCTCGTGAGGCTCTGATTTACAGATACCCAGGACTTTCCTGTATCCGATGAAATAAAAGCACCTGTTCCTGAAGAGCCAGCAAAGAGGTTATTACCCATTGAAGTAAAGGAAGTGATTGTAGCGTTGGTAAGACCGTTGTCCAGCTGCTTCCATGCTGTTCGAGAATTTGCCAACCCAAAGATGCCTCCACTAGTCCCAGCAAAAGTGTTTGTTTGGCCAACTGCAAGACATTGAATATTGCTATTGGTCAATCCAGTATTTATTGCTGTCCACGCCGATCCACCGCTGTCTAGGTGAAACACTCCATTAGACTTTGTCCCAGCAAATATCCCGTTTCCGTTTACTCCGAGACACTGTATTTGTGAATCATTAAGCCCGACAGGTGCCTTTGCCCAAGAAGATCCATTATCTATCGAGGTAAAAACACCTTGGTTATTTGTACCGGCGAAGTAACTGGCTCCACGCACGGCAAGGCATTGGATATATTTCGCTGACAAACCACTATCTGATTCCTTCCAGGAAACTCCATAATTTGTAGAGCGGAAAATACCCAAGTCAGTTCCAGCAAGAACAGTATCACCTTTTAAAACAAGGCTGAGGATGTTGCTGTTGGGCAACGCGCTATCTCCCTGAGTCCAAGTAACTCCACTGTCTCTGGAGATGACCAAGCCACCCTGAGTACCGGCAAACAAAATATTTCCAGCTGCTGCGATGCATTGAACATTCCCGCTGTTATACTTAATTTGCCCGTTTAAACCAATAACAACACCCGAGAAAATTGGTGTCCAGGAAATTGTTGATTTAGATGATTCATAGATACCAATGATAGTACCTATGAACAGCTTGCCTGCATTTATGGTAACGCACTGAACATATGCCTGTGACAGCCCATTATTTATCGGAACCCAATTGTTGCCATTATCGGTAGAACGAAAGATGCCGCCTCCCCAATAAGTTCCTGCATAAATAACCGCTGAGTCTATTGCTAAACATCGAACATCGCCGCCAAATGGACCTGACGTTTGTACCCATTGAGCTATAAGGACAATAGGAAGAAATACTACAATGGCCAGACCGCCGATCATAATCTTCTTGATCTTTTTCATTTAAGCAGTTCCTTTTTCACTAAGCTATCCGGGTGTTTTTGGGTTAAATACAAACAAAGCTCAGGTTTTCAGATGCAATAATATTCATTTTCCTTGGTCGTTTCTCAAAATGACTAAAAAGCGTCCTAAAGAATCAAATACATTCTGATTAGCTGGTTATTAGAATTCTGTTTTCTTTTGGTTATAGGAAAAGATTTGAGGTAGGCCCCTACTGGAAACGATTATCCTCCCCCATTACCCTGCCCGCCCCAACACCCTCCTCCCATACTCCCGAATCTTCCCATCCGGCCCCACATACCGGTAAATCGTCGGCCGGGTAATCCCGAGCTCCTTGCACAAATCTCCTACCACGGTCTCTTTCTTCCCCATTGCAACCTGGGCTAGGCGGACCTGTGCCTTGGTAAGCGCAAACCTCCG
>Ga0182027_10013759_pt1 | contig 11242 bp, 7 predicted proteins | sample 712E1DmetaG_FD_121300 | JGI IMG/M metagenome (GOLD analysis project Ga0182027, IMG submission 121300) | Permafrost microbial communities from Stordalen Mire, Sweden - 712E1D metaG (Illumina Assembly) | ecosystem: Environmental > Terrestrial > Soil > Wetlands > Permafrost | place: Sweden...
AGCATTTGCTTTCTGCATTAGAACGAATTCTTCGAGTAACTGAAGGTCAAGGGTAGAGGGAAGTACCAGCGGCACCGAAGCCGATTCATAACTTCGAAATGCCTGCGGCTTCTTTTGCTCCTGTGCAGACAGGGGGCGTTGAACAAATAACAATAGAAAAACCGCAGTGATTGATGCAAGGAAAATTTTTTTTTGGATTGCGAACCTCATTTTAGTTACTCACGATACAATTTCGCATATTGTCGTCATAAATTCCACTTCCGAATATTGTAGGTTGATGAGCTATTGATTTAAACCTACGAGTCAGAAACGCTGAATGGCACACGTCGATAATCTCCTTGTGTTTTTTCAATGCCTTGGATTATGGATTATCCGACAAATTTGTATCCAAATCCATGAACGGTGAGAATGTACTTAGGAAATTTCGGGTTCTCTTCTAATTTTTGCCGAAGCCAAGCAATATGGGTGTCGATAGTCCTTGTGGTGGGCATTGCATCGTAGCCCCACACATCGTTAAGAATAGTTTCCCGAGATAAGACGCTGCCACGATGCTCAATGAAGTAATGAAGCAGCTGGAATTCGCGCGCTGAAAGTTCGGTCTGTTTGCCTTTACGTCTTATTTCCATCTTCGTAAAATCAATTTTTATTGGTCCAAAAGAATATGATGCAAGTTCCAAAACAGGAACTATTAACGGTGCAGGTCGCCGTAGGAGTGATTCGATCCGCGCAAGCAGTTCTAACATTTCAAACGGCTTTGTGAGATAATCATCAGCACCAAGTTTTAGCCCGACAACCTTTTCGTTTAGTTGTCCCCGAGCAGTTAGCATCAAAACTGGCGTTGTAACTCCTCGTTTGCGCAGATCCCTGATAATATCAAATCCATTTTTCTTCGGCAGCATTACATCCAGAAGAATTACATCGAAATGTCCTTCAGATGCCATTCTTTCACCTTTCTCTCCATCTCCGGCATGCGTTACTGAATATCCTTCGCTCATAAGTCTATCTGTCAACGTCAGAACCAAACCGGTTTCGTCTTCCACTAAAAGAATTCTTTTTCGGCCAGAACTCATTTGCTTTCTTCATCCCGTACTATTGATGGAAGAAGAATTGTAAACACACTTCCTTCTTTGAAAGAACTTCTTACAGAAATTGTTCCCCCGTGCGATACAATAATATGTTTCGTAATGCTCAATCCTAGTCCGCTGCCCTGGATTTGTCTATCTATTGCATTTCGCCCTCGATAGAATGGTTTAAATATATTAGAAATATCTGCTGCCGCAATACCAATGCCGTGGTCCTTAACTTTGATTTCCACAAACCATAGATTTTGGTTCTTCGTTTGATGCGCTTCGATACGGATCCACTTGTTTTCTGAACTATATTTTATTCCGTTAATGATTAAGTTCTCAAATGCTGATTGTAAAGCAGTTGCATCTCCGAGCACCTGTAGAAGGTCTTGATCAACATCTGTTTCAATCACAAAGTCGTATAACGGCAAGAGTTTCTTTGTGTCTCGGGTTGCTTCTGTGATGATAGGAGCAATATCGATAGGATGAAGTTCGTAGGTCTGTCTTCCGGATTGGATGCCGGCGTATGCTAACGCTTTTTCAACCATCTCAGAGAGCCGGATGACTTCATTCTTAATCAACTCTCCATACTTTCGAGTCCGGTCTTTTTCCTGTATTACGCCGTCTGCAAGATTTTCGCCGGCAGATTTAAGAACTGCGAGCGGAGTTCGCAATTCGTGCGATACACCAGCAACGAATTCTAATTGCTGTAGTGCAAGCTGCCGCGCTCTATGTGTTGAAAGAAGAAGAAATACAATACTTGCTCCAAGCAATAGTAAGACACCAAAACCGAGTCCAAGGTTTAGTAGCCGGCTATTATTTACTGCCACCTCTAACGAACCCTCGCGGTGTTTCACACGCAATTCAAATAAGCCGTATTCTCTCATTCTTGGTTCATGTTCTTCGAATTCCATTTTTTCCTGTGGTGGAGGGAAGTTATGACCTCTTTCATACTCATGAGGATTTCTTTCGGACGGCTCGGGTGGCCTCTCTCGATCTAGACGCCTTCGATCAATATTCGGTCGTTCGGGCGGCATTGAAGAAAATGGCGGCACCAGCGGGAAGTTCAAAAACGGTGCAATAATATCAGCTTTTTCAAAAATACGACGCTCGGATGAATCAACAGAACTATAGATAACATTCCCCTTATCGTTGGCAATGACAATATCGTATTCAGATCTCGTGCTGGATGAAAAGTTTGTTTCTATGACCTTTGGGAGAATTGTTGATGAGATGAAATTGCCGTTCAGAGAAACGCAAACAAATTGATGAGGACGATTTTTAATTGGAAGTGCAATCGCGGATAAATTTTTATAAAGCAGAAGAGTCGTTTCCTCGTTTATTTTAATAGAAACGGTTTGTTCGGATTCAGGGAATGAAACAATTGTGATCTCTCCAGAAAGTATGGCAGGATAAGAGGATGTGGATTTCCACTTTATAATCCTCTCGTGCATTATTTTTTGCACGTTGTCATCAGAGCCAGTAAGGTTTCCGCTAAGGGATTTCATCAAGTCCGTTATTTCGCGGCTGAAATCCATGGAACAATGAAATGCAGCCGTCTGCAGATTGCCCTTCATTCGTTCATATTCTTGTTCGCTAATTTGTCCGAGCCAGGTGTATTGCAAATACGCAAGAAGCGGAAGGATAATCATCATTGCAATGACGACCATGATGACTGCACTGCCATATGTTTGTCGGATTTTCATAGTTTAAATATACACATCCATTTACTCTCCTTCATGGTTTCTTAACAATTTTAACAAACTCTTTTCAACCTTAGCAAAGATTTATCTTGCTCTTAACTCAAGGGAACGAAGATAGCTATAGATTATGTATGCAAGTTAGCATTGTTAAAAATCACCGGTCATTCAATTGGAGGTCTTATGAAACACCGTATTATTTTAAAAACGTTAGAATTTTTTATCGTTGCGTTCATTTGTCAATCGTTTACAATCGCTCAACCAAAAGATCATCCTATGCCACCCATGCCGGGTCCTGTGCCGCCGGAAGAAATTGTGAAAGATTTAAAGAAGGAGTTAAATCTCACAAGTGAACAGGAAGCGAAAATACAGAAAATCTTTGAAACCCAGAGTGAAGAAATGGAAAGAATGTTCGAGTCCGCAAAGAAAGAGCGTGAGCTAAAATGCGAAGAGATGAAAAAAGAACATGAAGCAATGCGTGAGAAAATGGAAAAGCAGCGGAAGGAAACCGATACAAAAATATCCGCTGTGCTGACAGATGAACAGAAAAATTTTTTTGAAGAACTGCAAAAAGAACATTCTCAAAAACCGCCGCGTATGCCAAAACCTGAGAATGAAAATGATCAACCGATGCGCGAAGAATGTCCCGATCATTAAGAATAGTGGAAACTATTTTGTATCACACATTATCTGTGATATAAAAAATTACATAGTTTGTTTTAAGATATAGCGTGGAAGTCACTGGCGGAGATTTCGATTGCTTGGCATCAAGTAATCAAATCCAAACAAGCAGTTATACCCCTCTTGAATTGCTTGTTTATCCGCCATACTTCCATATTAGAAGAGCATAACCTTTGTATCATAAAAGGTTTTTAGTGAAAAACAGAATTGGTTTTGTGTGTTCTTATGTTTGCATATTGCATAAATGGACATAACAAGACACCATTAAACGGGGAAGAACATGAAAAAGGAAATTTTGTACACAGCCGTACTCCTTCTTGTATTACCATTGTTAGCAGTTGCTTCCAATCCGGGTGATACAGTTTTCGCAGGAATAAAAATTCACACTATCAATATACGATTTCCGCGCGCAGATTATTGGGATTCACTTGCATACTATTATGCGCAAGGCAATGAACAGGAAATTATGGCTACCGCTATTGTCAATGGTGTCGTATATGATAGTATCGGTGTCCGGTTTAAGGGAAACTCTTCATACAGCTATCCTAACAATAAAAAATCCTTCAAGATTAACTTTGATCAATACAAAGCTAATCCTATTCTTTGGGACAATCTAAAAGCGGTTCACCTGAATAATATGTACGCCGACCCAAGCTTTATGAGGGAAAAGATCCATCTCGATTTTTGCCGCGATGCAGGTGTTACTGCGCCTCGAGCTAATTATGCTATGTTGTACATCAACGATACTTTATTTGCCTTCTATTCGCTTGTTGAGCATGTCGACAAGACATTTTTGACTACTCAATACGCAAATAAAAAGGGTGATTTATTCAAGGCGGTGGATGGTATTGTTAATGCGGATTACATATCTGATTTTTGTCGGTATGGAGGAGCGGATAGTTGCTATTACAATCTATATGAATTGAAAACAGATGGATCTACCACAGCATGGCCTTATCTTCGAGCCGTAATTGATACGTTGGCTTATAGCAGTAAAATAGCGACATTACTTTCAGCACTTGTGAACATGAATTCTCTTTACAAAGCAATTGCAACTGACATACTTTTCAGCAATCTGGATTCTTATATTAACAGCGGAAGAAATTTCTATATGTATTTCTTACCAACGACCAATAAAATGCAGTGGATTTGCTGGGATGTAGGATTAAGTTTTGGCGCATATACAGGCGGCGTGACGACTCCGGAAATAATGAGCGCGACATACTGCATTAGCAGAACAGATAGGCCTCTTGTTGGAAAAATCTTTAATACAGATACTTTAAAGTCGGCATATCTGCATGTGCTAGACACGCTTTATAAAAACTATTTTTCGGTATCACGAATTTCTGCTCATATAGATAGTGTTGCCGGTTTTATAAGAGCTTATGTTGATGCTGATGCGAGAAAAATGTATACCACCGCTCAGTTTACAACGAACATTACATCTGACATTACAGTCAGCGATGGTACTGGAACGCGCAAACCCGGATTGAAATCATTCCTTTCAGCGCGTTCATCAAGTATCGCAACACAATTAGCATTACTTATTACATCTATTAAACAAAGTTCTGCAAACACCGTTCCTTCTTCGTTTGCATTAGCACAAAATTATCCGAATCCATTTAATCCCTCGACAACAATAATGTTTTCCTTACCAGAACAAAGCGAAGTAAGACTTGAAGTATTCAACCTGCTTGGCGAGCAAGTTGCAATGCTTATGAATTCGCGATGCTCAGCAGGAATGCATTCGATCGTGTTCAATGCGCCTCAACTTTCCAGCGGTCTTTATTTTTACAAATTGAGCGCTGGTGCATTTTCTAGTACGCGAAAACTAGTCCTGCTTAAATAGAAGATGTTAGAAAAGGGTGATCATATTCAATATTAAATATTTTATAGAGGGTGAAAGCAATGATACAATTGAAGAATTCAATAACCATCACAATGGTGCTATCCATTGCAATAGTAATTCAAAGCCAAGCACAGACAGGAACATACTCGTTAAATGGTGGAACGGCTACACAGACCGGTCAGACTTTCATTTCTTCTACAACTGATCAGTCTGGTGTTTACGTTCTCAATTTTGGCAATCTCACTTTAACAAATTGCACAGTTACAACGAGTGGCAACACGAGCTCCACCGATAACAGCAGTTTTTACGGCCTTAATGCTGGCGTACTAGCAACTTCTGCCGGCAAAATAACTCTTTCAGGATGCAAGATAAACACTACAGGCACAGGAGCAAACGGCATTTTTGCTTATGGAACAGCCAGCATTACAAGTACGGGGAATAAATATACTATGACAGGTGGTGGAGGTCATGCCATTATGTGCAGCGGCGGAGGAACTATCGCGGTTACTAATGATACAGCTGTTACTTCTGGCGGCAGTTCAAGTAACATAGCAACAGACAGGGGTGGAGGAACCATAACAGTAAACGGTGGATCGTATACCTCGAACGGAAACAATTCGGCTGCTGTCTATTCCACGGGTACAATTACTTGTAACAATGCAACACTCATAGCAAATGGAGCCGAAGCGCTTGTCATAGAGGGCTCAAATAAGATTGTGCTGAACAATTGTACTGTAAAATGCACGTACAACAAATGGGGATCATTACTGTATCAAAGTATGTCGGGTGATGCTACCGGAGTTAATGGATATTTAACGATGACCGGCGGTTCGTTCACTTACACTGGCAAAGCAGGCGGTATATTTTATAATACCAATTCAACAGCAAATTATACGTTGAACGGCGTAACTCTTATTAATAGTTGCGATACATTAATCAGATGCATCAAAGGAAGCTGGGGTGGTTCCTCAGCTTCAAGTGGAGGTATTACGAATTTTATTGCTAAAAATCAAACCCTGTCTGGCCTGATTCATGTGGACGCCAATAGTCAGGCATATATTACATTACAAGACACCTCGGTATTTACCGGTGCAATTAATAAAACAAATATTGCCAATACAGCAACTCTGACCCTCGATGCAAGTAGTAAATGGATTGTTACAGCAACTTCGTATTTATCTACGTTAAGTGACGCAAGCGGAATTTCAGGAACCTCTATTACCAATATAACCGGCAATGGATACAATGTTTATTATGATGCTACACTTTCTGCGAACAGTACGCTTGGCGGTAAAACCTATTCTCTAGTCAATGGTGGTGTCTAGGCCCCCAAAGGTTCAACCGCAGTTGATCGACAAGAAAGTGAACGACCTATCGGTTATATGCTTGATCAAAATTATCCCAATCCATTTAATCCAACAACAGTGATTAGCTACCAGTTACCGGTTGGTAATCATGTGATTTTGAGGGTGTACGACATGACCGGTAGGGAATTATCGACGCTTGTTGATGAATATCAAACGGCGGGAAAATATACCATTACCTTTAATGCAGCATCGCTGCCAAGTGGAGTGTACTACTATAAAATCATTTCAAATACATTCGCACAGACAAAGCAAATGGTGCTGTTGAAGTGACCGAGGAGCACATAATTGAATAAGGAAGCACACATGAAAACGACTTTCTATTTTTTATCATGGCTTTTCATAATAATATCATATTCTTTTGCGCAGCAATGGTCATGGCAAAATCCTTTGCCGCAGGGGAATATATTGAATGCGGTAAAGATGGTTACGCAAAGTGTCGGTTATGCAGCGGGCGATGCAGGCACGGTACTGAAAACAACCGATAGTGGTGCAAGTTGGACTATCCTCAAAAGCGGAACAACCGAACAACTAATGTCTATTTCTTTCTGCGATGTTAACGCCGGATATGCCGCCGGCAGTTCTGGAGTAATAATCAAAACTACAGATGGCGGAACTAATTGGACACTATTATCCAGTGGTTCGTATAATTTGCTGTATTCAGTTTTTTGTGTGGATGTAAATAATTGCTATGTGGTTGGTGATGGAGGTATTGTTTTAAAAACTGTAAATGGTGGAGTTAATTGGACAAATAAAACAACAGCCGCTTACTATGCATTAACTGCCGTGTGTTTTGTAAGTTCGAATATCGGATATATGGTAGACGTTAGTGGCAGTATTTATAAAACCATAAATGCTGGAACAGATTGGACAGCACAAACAAGCGGAACAACAAATAGTCTTTATACGGTCTGTTTTGCTAGTGCGACAATGGGTTATTGCGTTGGTGATAACGGAACAATTTTAAAAACGTCTAATGGTGGTGCAAATTGGATAACTCAAATAAGTGGGATTACGAATCAGTTAACAGCCATGAGTCTTACAGACAGTGCGACTGGAATTACTGTTGGACATAACGGCACTATTTTGAGAACCATTAATGGTGGCTCGACATGGGCAAGTAAAACAAGCGGAGTAACTGCCGATCTTTATTCTATCTCGTTTGCAGGTAGTGCTGTTGGTGTTGCAGTGGGAATGGGAGGAATAATATTATCTTCTACCGACGGTGAATCTATCTGGACTGCTAAGACAAGCGGTATCAACGTAAGCCTTTACTCTCTATTTTTTTCAAATGCATCAGTTGGGTATGTTGTTGGCGAAAGCGGAACTATTTTGAAAACGACAAATGGCGGAACGAATTGGACAAATCAAACCAGCGGTACAACAAATATTCTGTATGGTGTTTGTTTCCTTAGTACTACAGTTGGATATGCTGTCGGCGAAATGGGCACAATCTTAAAAACAACCAATAGTGGGTCAAGCTGGACGGCATTGACCAGCGGAATAGATTATAACCTTTATGCAATAGACTTTATCGATGCCGACACCGGCTACGTTACAGGGTTCTACGGTGCAATTTTGAAAACGACAAACGGTGGTACAAGTTGGGTAAGCAAAACAAGCGGGACAAAGAGCACTCAGTTCTCTTCATTATGTTTTCCTAGCGCATCTGTTGGATATATGGTTGGCGGAAACGGTTACGGCACGTACGGCAAAGTGTATAAGACAACAGATAACGGCAATTCTTGGGTAAATCAATATTCTTATTCATCGGCAATGTTTTTATCAGTTCGGTTCTTAAATGATACAATAGGTTATATTGCCGGGTACTATGGCACTATCATGAAAACTATTGATGGTGGAAGTAGCTGGACCAATGAAACAAGCAGTACATCGAACACGTTAAATTCTATCTTCTTCGTTGACACAAATACCGGTTATGCTGTCGGTTATAATGGTACTATTGTAAAAACGACGGACGGCGGTAACAATTGGACATCTCAAAATAGTGGGACCGCAAATCAATTGACCTCAGCATATTTTACTAGCTCTAATGTTGGATATGCTGCGGGCGGCGGCGGAACAATTATGAAGACGAGCACCGGTGGATCGACATCTGTTGAAATGTCGTCTTCGAGATTGCAGTCAAGTGAATTTCTTTTGGCACAAAACTATCCAAATCCATTTAATCCTGAAACAGTCATCAGCTTTCAAATACCATCTCATGGCTTCACAACGTTAAAAGTGTATGATTTATTAGGACGTGAAGTTGCAACCCTTGTTAATGAAGTAAAAACTGCCGGCAGCTATTCAGTAACCTTTAATGCCAGAGCTGTTGCAAGCGCGGTGTATTTTTATCAGTTACGGACCTCTGCGCGTGTACAGACAAAAAGAATGATTCTTATAAAATAGGGTAAAGATTACATTGATTATATTTTCTACCAATAAGCAAGAAAGTATCATTATGGATTTACAACGGCGACTTATTCTTTCAGCAGTAATATCTATAATGTTTTTTGAATTTGTTTTTGCTCAGGCATATAACGGCTATACGTTATATAGTCCCAACAACTCAAACTATACGTATCTGATCGACATGAACAATACGGTTGTCCATAAATGGACTCATACGAGAAGCGGAGGATATGCAGCTTATTTACTTACTGACGGTTCGGTACTTCGGACAGCAAACGCAAGCAATGCAAGCCTTATGGATGGAGGAGCGACAGGTGTTGTGCAAAAGGTTTCGTGGAGCGGCACGGTGACATGGGAATACACATACAGCTCCTCTTCGTATATTTCGCATCATGACATTGAGCCGATGCCGAATGGTAATGTCCTTATTCTTGCCTGGGAAGTAAAAAGCGCTGCTGCCTGTGTGGCGGCCGGATTAAATCGCAACACGTCTCTCTATATCGATTATATTATTGAAGTGCAACCTTCCGGAAGTACCGGCGGCACCATTGTGTGGCAATGGCATGCCTGGGATCATCTTATACAGAATTACAATTCTACAAAAAGCAATTATGGAGTTGTCAGCGAACATCCTGAATTATTAAATATCAATATGGGAATTACCGCAAACACAGGTGGCGATGATTGGATGCATTTGAATTCTGTAAAGTACGATTCAACAAAAGATCAGATTGTTGTTTCATCACATACAGTAAATGAAATATATGTGATCGATCATAGTACGACCACCGCGCAAGCTGTTACACATACGGGCGGTAAGAGCGGCAAAGGTGGAGATATTTTATACCGCTGGGGATATCCAACGAATTATGCTTTGTCTGGAACAAATTATTTTAGCATTGTCCATTGTGCTACCTGGGTTCCTCCTGGTTGCCCAGGTGCTGGGCATATTCTGGCATTTAATAACGGATATATTAATGAAATGTCAGGGACATCTTCGATTGTTGAAATTATTCCGCCTGCTAACGATTCGGGAAGTTACACCCACGCTTCGGGTTCAGCATTTGGGCCTAGTGCACCCACATGGACATATACATTAGCGAACAATATCTATTCATATCATCTTGGTGCATGTCAACGTTTGCCGAATGGCAACACGCTGATTGTTTCCTCTATTGTCGGCAAATTGTTAGAAGTAGATGCTAACGGTAATACCGTGTGGAGTTTTAGTCCGGGTGTAGAAACATCCCGAGCGCTCCGATATTCCGCTGATTATGTAGGCTTAAAACCCTTAGCTGTGAGTCAAAGCAGCAGTGGTGTCCCGTCTGAATTTATTTTACATCAAAATTATCCCAATCCGTTCAATCCAACAACGAATATTTCGTTTACATTGGCAAAAGAGAGCGATGTGAAATTAGAAGTACTTAACATTCTTGGTGAGCATGTCACAACACTTGTTCAAGAACGGCGGAGTGCTGGGCAATATTCAGTCACATTCAATGCTTCGTCTCTTTCCAGTGGAGTATATTTATGCAAAATGTCTGCTGACAATTTTGTTGAAATAAAAAAAATAATTCTGATGAAATAAGGAATCATCTTAATGGAATAACAGGCACAGGGTAGAACACGTTTCTTTTATGGTGGAAGAAGGCAATGTGGTTCACCCCACCCTGTGCCAATAATTTAAAAATGCATGTTGTTTACATTAATGCATAGCCATAGCATGGAAGTTGCTGGCGGAGATTTGCATTACTTGGCATCGGATAATCAAATACAAACAAGCAATTAACCCCCTCCTTCTTGAATTGCTTGTTTATCCGCCATACTTCCTTAAACAATGAACCTGTAATTAAATATTTGTAACAGATGTAACACACAGTGTCAATTGTGCATTGTAATAGCCAGCGCCGCAACGAAAAATAGTCGCCGTTGAATTTCCAGTCTCCTATAAACAACCTTCCGTACAATTACGTATATTGTCATTGCAACCGCACAACTCTGAAGCAGATTAAAATATTTTAGAATGATATGGATTATCATAAACCGCGAGTAAAAATCTGTTGTATCAGCAGTATTGAAGAAGCACAAACAGCAATTCGCTTTGGCGCATCGGCGATCGGCTTAGTATCCGAAATGCCAAGCGGTCCGGGCGTGATTTCGGAAGAA
>Ga0182027_10013761_pt1 | contig 11242 bp, 9 predicted proteins | sample 712E1DmetaG_FD_121300 | JGI IMG/M metagenome (GOLD analysis project Ga0182027, IMG submission 121300) | Permafrost microbial communities from Stordalen Mire, Sweden - 712E1D metaG (Illumina Assembly) | ecosystem: Environmental > Terrestrial > Soil > Wetlands > Permafrost | place: Sweden...
TAGACTCCAGCGCATGAAGACTCAGTGTCGCAGATGCGTTGCGCGGGGCGCAACGACGGCGGCCCTGGCGAACATGGCGGCGAAGAATCGGGCCGTCGCTGATACCATGTGGATATGACGTTTCTTCGCAGCCTTTGTTTGCTTCTTGCCCCGGCGTGCCTGCTGGCGCAGACCTTCCCGCTGGGCGCCCAGCCCGGCGCCCAGCCGCCTCTGACGGCAGCCGGTCCGGTTGCGGTTCCTCCCGACAGAGTCGTCATTTCGGTGGAAGGATTGAATATCACCGCCGGGGAATACGATCACATCATCGACTCGATGCCGGCGCAGTACCAGACGGCGGCTCGGGGGCCAAACCGCACGCAGTTTGTGAGCACGGTGGTGCAAATGCTGGTTTTGGCCCAGGAGGGCCGGCGGCAGAAGTTGGAGCAGGACCCGCAGTTCCAATCGCTGGTGCGATTCCAGACCGACAACATGCTGGCGACCGCCGTGGCGAGCCAGTTGGGCAAGTCTAATAAGCCGGACGAGGCGCAGCTTAAGCAGTACTACGACGACCACAAGGCGGACTACGAGCAGGCCAAGGCGAGCCACATTCTGGTGCGCTTCCAGGGATCGCAGGCGACCGTCAGGCCGGGCCAGAAGGACCTGACGGAGGCCGAAGCGCTGGCCAAGATCCAGGCGTTGCGCCAGAGGATCGAAGGCGGCGAAGACTTCGCCAAGGTGGCGGCCGCGGAATCCGACGACGTCGGCAGCGGCGCCAAGGGCGGCGATCTCGGCACGGTCGGTCATGGACAGACCGTCGCCCCTTTCGATCTGGCCATGTTCGCCCTGAAGCCCGGCGAATTGAGTCAACCCGTGAAGACGGCCTTCGGATATCACCTCATCAAGGCGACCTCCTTCGAATCCAAGAGTTTTGAGTCGGTGCGGTCCGAAATCGAGGCCAAGTTAGCTCCACCGTTGATGCAAAAGGTCATCGGCGACCTGGTGAAGAAGGCTTCGGTGACGCTCGATCCGGATTACTTCCCGCCTGTCCCGCCGGCCAAGTAGCGTGCGGACGCGCGACCTTCGAGCCGGCCACGCGGCCGGCCGGGGGCGCTGGAAACGCAGGCTAGGGTCTTCCCTGCCCGTACCAGTGCCGCAGCCACGCCAGCGCCAGCATGGCAAGGCCCCAACCGCAGACGCCGTTCCATTGCCAGCGGCTCCAAGCGACGGCGGAAAGCGCCGATCCCAGCGCGCCGCCCAGGAAGAAGACGATCATGTAGACGGTGTTGATCCGGCTTTTCGCGGTGGAGGAAAGCGCGAAGATGCGCGTCTGGTTGGAGATCTGCATGGTCTGTTGTCCCACATCGAGCACAATCACGCCCGCGATCAGGCCCACGATGCGGTATCCGAAACCCCAGAGAATCGCGTAGCCTCCACTCAACAGCGCGAGGGCCAGGGTGAGGGTCACGCGCGGTCCGTAGCGGTCCGCCAGCTTTCCGGCCGGGGAGGCGATCAAGGCGCCGCCCGCGCCCAGCAGACCGAAGCTGCCGGCGACGCCCGCCCCCAAGTGGTATTGCGCGCCGAGGAAGAACGCGAGATTCGTCCAGAACGCGATAAACGCGCCAAAGGCGAGAAAGCTAACCGCCGAGGCTTCGCGCAGCACGGGTTGCCGGCGCGCCAGATCCCACAGGGAGCGCAGCGCCGCGCCATAGCGCATGGGAAGGGGCGGCGGCAGGGCGGGCATGCGCCACCAGAGCAGCGGCACAAAGGCGGCGGTAAAAGCCGCGGCCAGCAGGAAGACGGCGCGCCATCCCAGCGCCTGCGCCACGGCGCCGGAGGCCACGCGACCCAACAGGACGCCGAGCAGCAGGCCGGTCATCACCGTACCGACGGCGCGTCCCCCCTCGCCGGGACCGGCCAATTCCGGGGCGATGGGGACCAGGACGTGGGTCACCGAGGCGGTCATCCCGATGGCCGCGCTGGCGGCTACCAGGAACCAGAACGAAGGCGCCAGGCCGGCCGCGGCCAGAGCCAGCGTCACGGCTGCGAACATCCGCAAGATCAGCCCGCGGCGCTCCAAGACGTCGCCCAGCGGAACGAAGAACAGAATTCCGGCGGCGTAGCCAAGCTGCGTGGCCACGGAAACCGCTCCAGCCCTGCCATGCGACACATGCAACGTGCGGGCGATCTCAAGCAGCAGCGGTTGATTGTAATAGATGGTTGCGACGCTGGCCCCGCTGGACAGCCCGAGAAACGGCAACAGTCCCCGGCTCGCCTTCACGATTTCAGGGATGCCATGTCGATAACGAAGCGGTATCGCACGTCGCCTTTCAACATACGCTCATAGGCCTCGTTAATCTGCTGGATGCCGATGATTTCAATGTCGCTGACAATGCCGCGCCCGGCGCAGAAATCGAGCATCTCCTGAGTCTCGGCGAGGCCGCCGATCAAGGAACCGGCGAACTGGCGCCGCCCGAAGATCAGGCTGAACACGGACACCGGCAGGGGCGCTTCCGGGGCGCCCACCTGGGTCAGGGTCCCGTCCACCTTGAGCAGGCCGAGGTAGGCGTTGATGTCGTGGGCGGCGGATACCGCGTCGAGGATGAAATCGAAGCTATTGGCGTGCTTCCGCATTTCGTCGGCGTTCTTCGAGAGCACGACTTCATGCGCGCCCAGCCGCAGCGCATCGGCGGCCTTGCCCGGCGAGGTGGTAAACAACACCACGTGCGCCCCGAGTGCGTGCGCCAGCTTGACGCCCATGTGTCCGAGGCCGCCCAGGCCCACGATGCCGACCTTCTGGCCGGGGCCGACCTTCCAGTGGCGCAGCGGCGAATAGGTGGTGATCCCCGCGCACAGCAGCGGCGCCGTGGCAGCCAGATCGGCGTTGGCGGCGACCTTGAGAGTGAAGGCCTCGTCCACTACGACGCTCTCCGAGTAACCGCCGAAGGTGGGGCCGCCCAGGTACTTATCGGGCGAGTTATAGGTAAACGTGGCGGACGCTTCGCAGAACTGCTCCAATCCGCGCCGGCAACTGGGGCAGACGCGGCAGGAATCGACCAGGCAGCCGACGGCGGCGATATCGCCTTCCTTGAACTTCTTCACGCCGCGCCCCACCTTCACCACGCGGCCGACAATCTCATGTCCAGGAACCACGGGGTACATGGAGTTGCCCCACTCATTGCGGACGGTATGCAGATCCGAGTGGCAGACGCCGCAATAGAGGATGTCGATGACTACGTCGCCGGGTTGGGGGTCGCGGCGCCGTACGGAAAACGGCGCGAGCCGGGACGCAGCGGTTTGGGCCGACCAGGCTCTTACGGTCCTGGGCGCCGCGGATGCCGTTGCAGTATCAGTGTTTGCAGTCATAGTTAGTTACTCCTCGATTTACTCACTCTTCGGCCGTGAAATAGGCGCAATCCGGGTGATGAAACACCAGTGCGCTGACGCTTGCCTCGGGGTCCATCATCATGCCTTCGGTGAGACTGACGCCGATATCCCCGGGACTGAGCAGGGCGAAGAGGCCCTGCTGATCGTCCAGATTGGGACAGGCGGGATAGCCGAAGCTGTAGCGCTTGCCGCGATACTTCGAGGTGAAGCGGTCGTGCATGGTGAGGGTAGGCGGATCGGGGAAGCCCCAATCCTCGCGGATGCGGCGGTGCAGCCACTCGGCGGCGCCTTCGGCGGTCTCGATGGCCAGCGCCTGAATGGCGTGCGCCTTAAAGAACTCACCGGCCTGCTTCCACTCTTCGGACTTCTGGCGGACGCCGGCGCCGGCGGTCACCACGAAAAGGGCCAGGTGGTCGCGGCGTCCGTCCTCCGCATCGAGAATGTAGTCGCTCAGGCAGAGCCCGTTTTCACGGCGCTGGCGGCCAAACCGGAAGGTATGGATGGGCGCCTCGCCCGCGGGCGCGAACAGGTGGACGGCGTTGCCGTCGCGCACGGCCTCGAAGAAGCGCCAGACGGCGCGCACCCGCATGAAGCGCGCGGCTTCCCGCTTGACGGCTTCCATATTGTGGAATAGCTCGAGGGCTTTCGGGTCGTGCCCCGCCAGCGCCTGCTCGAAGTTACCCTTGTACCCCAAGTGGCGGCCGTACAGCATGAAGGGATTGATGTAACTCCACACCTCCGCCAGATGCGGCACGTCGCGCAGCTTGCGTTCCAGATAGGGCGCCGGCGGGATGGGGATATCGAGGCGCACCTTGGCGCTGCGGACCAGCGCCGGCGCCGGCGGTTCCGCCTCGGGTGCAGAGACGACGCCCGCGAGATCGGCCGTGGCGCGGTGCGCGGCCAGAGTGGCTTCGCGGCTGGCCGGGTCCATGAGTTGGTTCATCAGCGCCAGGCCGGTCATGGCGTCTTTGGCGTAGCACACGGCCTCGCCATAAGCGGGCGCGATGCGGTTGGTGGTGAATTTCTGGGAAAGCGCCGCGCCGCCCACCAGGAGCGGAACGGCGATGCCGGCGGCCTTCAAATCGCCGGCCGCGACAACCATCTGCTGGGCGCTCTTCACGAGCAGGCCGGAGAGGCCGATGACGTCCGGCTGGTGCTCCAGGCAGGCCTGGATGAGAATGTCGGAGGGGACTTTGATCCCCAGGTTAATCACGCGGTAGCCGTTGTTGGAGAGAATAATCTCCACCAGGTTCTTGCCGATATCGTGGACATCGCCCTTGACGGTGGCCAGCACCACCTTGGCGCGCGCGGCCGATTCGGATTTCTCCATGAACCGCTCGAGGTAGCTGACCGCGGCCTTCATGGCCTCGGCCGATTGCAGCACTTCCGCCACGATCAGCTCGTTGTTATTGAACAGCCGGCCGACCTCGGCCATGCCGGCCATCAACGGTCCGTTGACCACGCCGAGGGGCGCGGCGCCCTCGGCCAGCTTGCGGTCGAGGTCCGCCACGAGCCCGTCCTTAGTGCCTTCGATAATGTAGTTGGCCAGGCGCGCATCGAGCGGCAGGTCTTCGGGACGCGCCTTGACGCGGGCGCCGGACTTGCGAAAATGCTCGGCCACGGCCGCAATGTGGAACTGGTTGATGGCGGCGCGCTGCTGGGGCGTCTGCTCGCGCCAATCCTCCGGCGCGGCGCGCAGATCAGGCTCCACGGCGTCCACGGGCGGGCGGTTGAACAGGAGGTCCTCCGCCAGCCGCCGCTCCTCTTCGGGAATCGACGCGAACCGCTCCAGCTTCTCGGCGTTGACGATGGCCAGGTCCAGCCCCGCCTTGGTGCAGTGATACAAGAAGACGGAGTTCACCACCTCCCGCGCGGCCGCCGGCAATCCGAACGAGACGTTCGAGATGCCCAGCACGGTCTTGGCGTACGGCAGATTTTGCTTCACCAGACGCACGCCTTCGATGGTTTCGACGGCGGCGCCGATGTAGTTGGCGTCGCCGGTGGCGCACGGAAACACCAGCGGGTCGACGATAATATCTTCGGGCGCGATGCCGTACTTGCCGGTCAGCAGATCGTACGACCGCCGCGCCACGGCCAGCTTGCGCTCGCGCGTGAAGGCCTGGGCCTGCAGCTTGTCTTCGTCGATCGATCCCACAATGAGCGCCGCGCCATAGCGTTTGGCTATGGGGCAGACGCGCTCGAATTTCTCCTCGCCGTTTTCCAGGTTGATGGAGTTGATAATGCTCTTACCCTGGCAGTAAGTCAGCGACAATTCGAGCGCGCGCGGATCGGTGGTATCGACCATGACCGGCGCCTTGATCTTACGGATCAGCTTGTCGTAGAACGGCGGGATGTCGCCCAGTTCGTCGCGGTCCGTGCTCTGCAGGCACACGTCCACGATCTGCGCGCCGTTGCGAACCTGCCGGCGCGCGATTTCGGTGGCTTCCTCCCATTTCTCCTCCGCCACCAGGTTCTTGAACAGCCGCGAGCCGATGATGTTGGTGCGTTCGCCGACAATCAGCGGACGCGCGCTCTCTTCGGCCTCGACGAGGTCGATGCCCGAATAGTAGGCGCGGTGCGACCGCCCCGGAATGCGCCGCCCGCGCTTGCCCTCGGCCATCTGGGCGATGGCGCGAATGTGCGCGTCGGTGGTGCCGCAGCAGCCGCCGACGATGTTAAGCCACCCGTTTTCGACGAACCGTTCGAGCTGCGCCGCCAGGGACGTGGGCGTTTCCAGGTACTTGCCGTCCGCATCGGGCATGCCGGCGTTGGGATAGCAGGAAACCCGCACGGGGCTCATCTCGGCGATGGTGCGTATATGGTCCGTCATGAACTCGGGGCCAGTGCCGCAGTTCAAGCCGATGGACAGCAAATCGGCGTGAGCGATCGAGGCGCAGAAGGCGTCCGCGGTCTGGCCGGCCAGCATGGTGCCGATGCTCTCGATGGTGCCGGAGACCATTGCCGGGATGCGCCATCCGATCTCGTCGCGCACGCGGTCGATGGCCAGCAGCGCGGCCTTGACGTTGCGGGTATCCTGCGCGGTTTCGACCAGCAGGATATCCACGCCGCCCTCGGCCAGACCCTTGGCCTGGATGTAGAAGCTCTCCACAAGCCGCGGAAAGGTGACGCCGCCGGTTACGGTAATGGCCTTGGTGGTAGGGCCTATGGAGCCGGCGACGAAACGCGGCTTGGCGGCGGTGGAGAACTCGGCCGCGGCCTGGCGCGCCAAACGCGCCGCGGTGAAGTTCAACTCGCGGGCGCAGTGCTCCAAGCCGTATTCGGCCAGCACCAGGGGCGTGCCGCCGAAGGAATTGGTCTCGACCACATCCGAGCCGGCCGCGAAGTAGGCGCGGTGAATGTCGAGCACCACGTCGGGCCGCGTGCGGACCAGGTTCTCGTTGCATCCTTCGAGCGCCGCGCCGCCGAAATCTTCCGCCGTGAGGCTGCGCTGTTGCAGCATGGTCCCCATGGCGCCGTCGAGGACGAGGATGCGCTGGTCGAGGATTTCGGTAAGCGCTTGCAGGCGCTCTTGGGGTGTGGTCATAGGGGAGTGCTAACTTCATCATAACAAGGCCGCCGGAAAGGGCTTGCCCCATCCGGGATCTGGCGCGGGATGGGCGGCGGCCCGGAAGCGGGGCCGGCCCCTCACCCACGAGGCTCGATGCGGAGTATCCACGGCATGCCCACTTCCTGGCGCACACCCCTGCGCTAGCAGGCTGCCGAAAAGGCAATTCAGCCGCCGATGAACACGGATGAACGCGGATAAGTCATGTGTTTTCAATCAGCGTTGATCGGCGGCCTGCGGCTTTTTCGGGTTTTTCAGCATCCTGTTAGTGGCTGGATTGACAACTTTTTAGTTGCGTGAGAGCATGGAGGGGAACTGAAGAAGGAGGTGGTCCAAAGACATGGATAGCAATATACGACCGCGAGAGGTGGCCGACTGTTAGAGTCGACCTTCTTAACGTAGCGATTCCGTTCAGTCGCGGAATCAGGTTCCTGTGGACCGGCTGCCTCTCTAGCGTCAGCTAAGCCTCAGGTTTACTTCGAAGGCTACTGCCCCCGTGGGTCTTCCAGGCCCACGGGGGTTTGTGTGTTTGGTATACTGAGAGTTCTCGAAAGGATTGCCCGTGAAGGTCGGTATTCACCCCGCTTATAATGAAATCAACGTCACTTGCGCCTGTGCCCACACGTTCAAGACGCGCTCCACGCACAAGGGCGACATCCGCGTGGAAATTTGCTCCTCTTGCCACCCGTTTTTTACGGGAAAGCAGAAGCTGATCGATACGGCTGGCCGCGTGGAGCGGTTTGAGAGGAAGTACAAGGCAACGCGCGGCGCGAAGGCGACTCTGCCCGCGGCGTAGGCCAAGCCGGCGCCAGGGCGGCTACCGGTTATCCGGAGGCGGCGGTCCACCGGGACCGCCTGGCCCCCCTTGCGGGCCTTGCATCTTGCGGCGTTCGCGTTCTTTTTCGCGCTCCGCCCGGTATTGCTTATAGAGTTGCTGCTGTTCGGGCCGGAGCATGCCGAGGATCTTCCCCGCCAGGGCATCTTGCAGGGCTTGGTTCTGGCTGTCCCGCTTGGTGCGGAGGTCGCGGACCTCGACGTCCATCTCATCGAAGATCTGGTTGAGTTGGGTTGCTTGGGCGTCATCCAGCTTGAGCTTCGTCCGCATATCGCCCAGGACGTGCTTACGCCAGTCGGCGGGACTGGGTTTGCGCGTGCCTTCGGGATTCACGGATGCCGCGCGAACGATGTAAGCGCGGTGGGCCAGTACTCCGACGAGCGCGCCGCTGACGAACACCAAAGCTAACGAAAGTATCGCGGACAGTTTGGTTTTCAACATCGTCGGGTCACCGGCCTGGATCGGAGAGATCCGAAAGCACCGGGCCAACGATATCCGCGGTATTGAGGCTGCTGGTTGCAGCCACGGCCTCAATGTAGGTCTGGGAGTAGTACGCCTGGTTGGACTGAGGAACCGCTAGATAGACTCCCAACGCCACCGAAAGCGCCAGGGCGGCCGTGACAAAAACGCCGGCCATGCGTCGGAACGAAAAGGCAAACCGTTGACGAGCCTCGATCCTAGCCCACAAAGTGGGCATGAAGTTCACGCTCGGTTCCGGCGTAGGACAATCGCGAAACGCCCGGAACAACGCATCGAGTCTCTCTTCGTTGCTGCCACGCATTGCGTCCATAGCTCCTCTACTTGCCGGCGTTATCCGGCGCCTTGCCTTTTTCCGCCGCTCCAAAGGCCTTCAGAACCCGCTGCCGGGCCCGAAACAACCTGACCTTAAGAGCATTTTCGTTGACCTTGTAAATCTTTTCAAGCTCTTTCAACGAAAGCCCGTCAACTTCTTTCAGCATCAGCAAGATTCGGTCCGCCTCGGAGACCGCCCCTAAGAGTGAATCCACGGATTCCCGGATCTTCTTCTGATACCGCACATCCCGTTCGACCTTGCCGCCCGCCACGGCATCCGCCATGACGACCTGCTGCTCGGACAGGTCGGACATCCGGAATTCCATCCGGCGCCGCTGCTTGCGCAGGTAATCGTACGCCGCGTTCACCGTCAAACGATACAGCCAAGGTTCGAAAACCTCCGGCGCACGAAGCTGCCCAAGCGAAAAATACAACCGCAAAAACACTTCCTGAGCGACGTCTTCAACGTCCTCGGAACGGGCAATCGACCGCGCAATGGTCCCTAAGACACGCCGCCGATAGGCCAGGACTACCTCATTAAACGCCGCGTTATCGCCAGCTTGCGCGCGCTTAATCACCTCGAAGTCTACCAGCATGGCCATCCCGGTGCGCCAGCGCCCGCAGACTTCTCTATCGCTTTGAAAGGCGTAGCGGCAATCAAGCAGGTTACAAAGCCGGCGGCGAAAACGAAAGTCCCCGCCACAGGCGCCCCACGGGGCGCAATAGCTCTAAAGAGCCATTCGGAACGCGCAAAATGAGGCCTTCGAGCGATCATCCTTTCAGCCTATTGTCGCAGGTCAGTGGATCATGCCCAGCAGGGCGTTGATCAAAATGGCCGCCATGCCCACTGGAATTGCAATCTTCCAACCGATGTTCATCAGTTGGTCGTAGCGGAAACGCGGGAAGGTTCCCCGGAACCAGATGAGCAGGTAAACCAGGCACGAAACCTTGAGCAGGAACCAGAAAAGGCCGCTCACAGCCTGGCTTACGGCCGGCGCCAGGAAGGCGGCGCCGAAGACGATCAGGGCTCCGGCCAGGACCGCCAGCACCTTCTTTTGCGACGGGTCCTTCAACTTGCCGATCAACGGCACGGTCAGCGCGCCGCAGCCGGCGAACAGGACCGCCGGGAAGGCCGCGTTGAAGACCCAGGCCAGCCAGCCCACATTGGGGAACGGCCGCAGCCAGCCGCCCAGAAAGAGCGTCACCGCCACCGAAGACACCACGAAGATGTTGGTGTACTCGGCCAGGAAGAAGAGCGCCCAGCGAAATCCGCTGTATTCCGTGTGGAAGCCGGCCACCAGCTCCGATTCGGCTTCGGGCAGGTCGAAGGGCGCGCGATTGGTTTCCGCCGTGGCGGCGATGACGTACACGGCGAACGGAACCAGCATGAAGCCATAGTTGCCGAACACGCCCCAGACGCGATGGTCGAACTGCGCCTTGACGATCCCCTGCATGCTCAGCGTGCCCGCCAGCATGACGCCCGAAAGGAGCGCGAATGCCAGCGCCACCTCGTAGCTGACGAGCTGCGCCGCGCTGCGCAACGCCCCCAGCAGCGAGTAATGGCTATTCGACGACCAGCCGCCCAAGATGATTCCCAGGATCCCCACGGCCGACATCGACGAAACCACCAGCAGCCCCACGTTGACGTCCGCCACCGCGATATTCCGGGCGAACGGCAATACGGAAAACGCCGTCAGCGCGGCGAAGGTCGAAATGCACGGCGCCAGCCAGAACAGAACTTTGTCCGAATCCGCCGGGATGATGTCTTCCTTGAGCAGCAGCTTGAGGGCGTCGGCGATGGGTTGGAGGATGCCGTTCGGCCCCACCCGCATAGGTCCCAGGCGCACCTGGAAATCCGCCAGTATCTTGCGCTCGACCAGGGTGAGGTAGCCGGCCACCAGCGGAAAGACCCCGATAATCACCAGGGTGATCAGGACGGGCGCGAATAAGGGATGGGAAATAATCGCGTTCATATGGTCCTTACCGCATCAGCGAAGTCTGCGCCAGCCTCAGAAACGGCTCCGGGTAGACGCCGATCAAGAGCGTCATCACGCCCGTCACGCCCACCGCCAGCCGCAGGCCGAAGCCCGAGGCCACCGGAGACGCCTCGACCTCCTCGCGCGTAAACATGCTCTTCACGATCTTGAAGTAGTAATAAATCGCCACGGCTACATATAACGTGGCTATGACCGCCAGCGTGTAGTGCCCCGTCTGGATCAAGGCCAGGAAAATATAATACTTCCCCAGGAAGCCCGCGGTCGGCGGGATGCCCGACAGAGAGAGCAGGAAAATCAGCATCAGCACGGCGTAGCCGGGGCTCTTGTGCATGAGGCCCGCGAAATCGTCCAAGTCCTCTCCGATTATGTTCTTGCGGCGCAGCGCCACCACCACCAGGAACGCCCCGAGCGTCATGAACGTGTAGACCATGACGTAGACCGCGATGCCGTTGATGCCGGTCTGGTTGCCGGCCACCAGGCCGAGCAGCATGTAGCCCGCGTGGGAGATGGAACTATAGGCCAGCAGGCGCTTGATGTTGGTCTGGTTGATGGCGGCCAGGTTGCCGACCGTCAAGGTGAGCACCGCCAGCACGGCCAGCAGCGGCTCCCAGGCCTGCCGCGCGGATGCCAGCGGTCCCAGGAAGATGCGCAGCAGGAATGCGATGGAGGCGGCCTTCGACGCCACCGAGA
>Ga0182027_10013762_pt1 | contig 11242 bp, 6 predicted proteins | sample 712E1DmetaG_FD_121300 | JGI IMG/M metagenome (GOLD analysis project Ga0182027, IMG submission 121300) | Permafrost microbial communities from Stordalen Mire, Sweden - 712E1D metaG (Illumina Assembly) | ecosystem: Environmental > Terrestrial > Soil > Wetlands > Permafrost | place: Sweden...
CTTCAGCATAAAAGAGCAATTAAAAACGAAAAAACGGATAAACCCAATGTTGGGCAAAACATTTCGAACCATGAAGTTGTTCAAAATACAATGGCAAATAATCAGGTTACAATGGGCTATGTATATCCGCAGAAGAATGATGTTAATGAAATTGTCAAACAGATTGTTACTGCAAACATTGGAGAACCGGATAACAATAAGGTTGTTGTCATAACAAAATCTGATACGATAAGCATTCAGAAACAAAAAGTCCGGGAAATTGCAGAAGTTATGATCACAAAACCACCGGAAAAACCATCAGATACACTTAAAACAAAAAAAGATTCTGTAATTACCAGGAATGCAAGCCAGAGTATATTAAATAAAATAGTCGAGAAGAGCAGGGTATCCATTTTAGTGGGAGGTTCAGTAATGAAAGGATTCTCCAACACTACAAACTCTTCAGGCCAAAACCTGAATTTCGTTGCAGGGCTAGGTTATCAGTATAAATATAACGAAAGATTGAGTTTCAGCCTTGACGGCAATTACATCCGTAGAAACGGAAGCACACTTTTCAGGTCGTCAGTCAAAACATCTTATTTTCTTTATAAGGAAACAGATTCAATCAGTTTAACAACCAAATCAATTGACTTTCTTGATTTTCATTTGAATGTGCAGAGAAAATTCTTTGACAGGCATTATTTATCGGGTGGGCTTTTCTTCTCAACGGTTATTAACAGCCTGAGCGAAAAGAATGAGATGACAGAAAGTCCCTTCTACACCATTATCAAAACAACTGAAGTAAAAGGATACAGGGAAGGATTGTCTGCATTCAGTTATGGAATTAACATTGATTACAATTACCATTTGCTGAAGAACGGATATATAGGCCTGAGGTTCAATCAAAGTTTTAATGATCTGATCGATAATAAGATATATAATTCCAATAAGAAGGATTATATATCAGAGTTCCAGTTCTATATTAAATGGATGATTTATTAAAAATAATTAAATTTAAAATGATGAAAATCAAATCTATAAATTCTTTTCTGGCACTCCTTGGAATATTGAGCCTGACATCATGTGAAAAAAACAAATTGGAGCCGTCAGGTATTGAAGCACCGAGGATTTATTTCGAAGCATTATACAATGGGGTGCCATTCAGTTATAAGGCAGGCGAAAAAACTTACCTGGCAAATTCTTATCGTTTATTAAACAATCACGACAGTCTTTTGATTTATACATTTGCCATTGAGGATTATGTTAATTCAAGCAGGAAATATGTTGAAATTTCGATCAATAATTTCTGTGCCCCATACATAAGTGAAGACAACGATATCGACAGCACCATTAAAGCCGGTTCTTTCAAATATAACGCTCCTGTACCTAATCCAAAAAATCCCAAGCATTTATCAGAAGTAACTATAGACTGGTACAACGACCTACAGGAAAGATACAGCACCTATAGCATCGATCAAAAATACAGTTGGTTCACTATTGTAAGTGTTACCGACACTTTATATAAGGGTTTAAGTGGCAGTGTAAACCTAAAAAAGGTGGTAATCGATTTTAACTGTCTTCTGTTAAACGAATCATTTGGTGATACCCTAAGATTATCACAAGGCAGGGCGGTAGGGATATTTTAATTATGTATGTAATAGATAATGAACTATAGATTTATGTCTGATTTCTTTAATTTGATTCAAGTTATTCAAAAAGATAAAAATACTCAGGACGATTTTATAGCCATGGTTGTCATGGGTTTTATTCCACTTTTTAATTTAACATGTTTTTCTCGCAGAAACCTTTATTAAGTGGATTTTAGGAGGCCTTCAAAGTAGTAATTTTGTTAGTTTTAGTACTTTTGGAGGTCTCCTTTTTTAAACTTTAATAAATTAGCGGTAAATAGATTCCGGAATAGTGTAACCTATACTGAAGCCATACCATGGCATGAAATAGCCGGTATTATTAAAGCCATCCTGCACATATGGGAATTGATAAAAGGGTATAAATCCTACCCTGAAAAACAGGCCACCTTCGGGTAGTTGATATCTGAAACCGATTCGTATATAACATTTGGAAGATTTGTAGCTTCCACCAACCAAAGGTGTATATCCAAATCCAATTTCCGTATGGCAAGCTGGATTTTTGCCATTCCAGATGCAATTCAGTTCAAGTGGCAGCAATGCACCAACAGGAGCCTGAAAATAACCTATCCTGAATGATGACATAAAATCATTTTGATGGTAGAATATCCGGTCATAATTGATTGACCATAGGATTCCACTACCAAATACTTCAAAGAAAACAGTGTTATTGGAATAACCTTTGTATTTTTCTTTTTGATCTCTCCTGTAAGCCTTTTTATCTGCAATCTTATAGTCAACAACATCTAACAAGGGAATTTTTGATATAGCACTATCGCGGTACAAAATAGTAATCTCACTATGGCCAATTTCAATAATCTTACATTCAATTATAATGCTGTCGTTCAGTACTACCCTGTCGGAGTATTTTTTTTGCTGTGCCTTGATTTGGGAATAAGAAAGCAGCAGTAAAAAAAGAATAAGTACAGGTTTAAACCTCATTTAATTAAGAATTAATACAAATCTCAATCAACTAATAAACATCCATACCTAATTATAACGGGCATCCATTCCAAAATATTGTATCAGAGTAGATCAAGCCCAATATATCAGGTTCATATCGCAGGAATCCTCCAGCATCATATGGTGCGGCAGTACCCTGATGCCATAATTGAATTTGCCAGACTCTGTCGCCTTATATTTGCAATGATAGGTTAATATGTTATCATTTTCTTCACTGAAGGAAAGTCCGATATATTCAATTGCTTCGTCATAAAACTCAGGTCTTTCGCTGTATTCGATGGAATCATCGGAGGTATCATGTATTACTACCATTTGAACCCTTATTTCATCTCTTGTGAGTTTGCCTTTATCGAGCTCTATGATCACTTCCAATTCGTCATTTACATTCATAACATCGCCATGGGATCCTCTTACAATCACATTATGGATGTGAATGGTAGAAAACCTGTTGCGAATATTATTTACCCATTGAGTAATCTCATTGGCTTTTTCAAAGTTGTTTTCCGACATCATATGGTATTTCCTTGCTGCAGGTACATACATGTCGGTAACATAATCCTTTAGCATACGGTGGGTATTATATTCTGTAATAACCGAAATAATTGAACTTCTTAGCATTTTCAACCATTTTTCGGGTATTCCGCTGGTATTCCGGGAATAATAGGATGGGATGATTTCATTTTCCAATAAATCGTAAAACGAATCTGTATCCGACTGGTTCTGTGTTTCCGGATTTTTATATTGTTTACGGTCGCCTATAGCCCAGCCATTGGTCGTGTTGTACCCTTCCTCCCACCAGCCGTCAAGGATACTGCAGTTCAGTACACCATTGATTCCGGCCTTCATTCCGCTGGTACCTGAGGCTTCCATAGGCCTCACAGGATTATTGAGCCAGACATCCACACCGGCTACCATTTTCCTTGCCATAGCTATGTTGTAATCCTCAAGGAAGATAATTTTTCCGAGGAATTCTTCCTGCTTCGATAGCTTAACGATTTCCTTTATAAGCCTGGCGCCTTCTATATCGTCGGGATGTGCTTTTCCGGCAAATACCATCTGAAGTGGGAATTTTTTATTCAACAGGTTCCGCTTCATCCTTTCGAAGTCGGAGAGGAACATGGTTGCCCTTTTGTAAGTGGCAAAGCGGCGGGCAAAGCCTATGGTCAGCGGACTTGGATTTAGATTGATGAGGAAGCGGTCTAATAAAGCAGGATCCTCCCCTTCCCTTGTCCAACTGCTTGAAATTCTTTCCTTTACGAAGTTAAAAAATTTGTTTTTAAGATTATTGTGCGCATACCATAGTTCTTTATCTGGAATATTGTTGATTTTAATCCACAGGTTTTTGTCCATCAGATCGTCACTATAGTTAACCGAACAATATTTATCGAAAAGGTTTTTCATTTCAGTTGAGAGCCACGATCCAACATGAACACCATTGGTAATATGTTTAATGGGCACTTCTTCCTGAAGATAACTCTTCCAAAGAGTCATCCACATTTTACGGCTTACAATGCCATGTAATTTACTTACTCCGTTTCGTTTACACGAATTTTTCAATGCGAGCACTGTCATTTCGTATGGTCCGGTTTCGGAGTAGGAGCTTTGTCCAAGTTCAACAAAATCCTGCCACTTGATATCATTTGACTCAACATAAGACTTGAGGTAATTTTCTACCAGGGTCATATCGAATGTTTCATTCCCTGCTGCCACGGGTGTGTGAGTGGTAAAAACGGTGCTTGACCTGATGACATTTCTTGCCGTTTCAAAATCGAGGTGATTGTATCTCATCTGGTTGATGATCCTTTCGAGTATGAGGAAAGCAGAATGCCCTTCATTCATATGATAAACTGATGGAGTAATATTCAGTTCCTGTAACAGCCTTATGCCACCAATGCCCAACAGGATTTCCTGTTCTATCCTGACCTTTTTTCCTCCACCATACAGCCTGGATGTTATTTCCCTGTCGGCAGGACTGTTTTTCAGGATATTCGTATCGAGGAAGTAAATTGTCACCCTGCCAACATTTGCCTTCCATGCTTTGGCGTAAACGACACGGCCGGGTAATTCAACTGATATTTCAATTCGTTTGCCACCCTTGAATACTTCTTCAACTGGCATCCTGTAAAAATCGTTTGTAAAATATTCGGTTTTCTGATCGCCATCTTTGGATATTCCCTGTTTAAAATATCCTTTCTTATATAAAAGGCCAATACCAATGAGATGCAAATTAACGTCGGATGCCGATTTCATATGATCGCCGGAAAGTATACCCAAACCTCCTGAATAAATTGGCAATGATTCATGTAAACCAAACTCCATTGAAAAATATGCTACCGGCCTATCCTTAGTAATTACCTTATGCATATCGACCAGCGATTTCTTTTCAGTAATATATTTATGAAACTTTTTGATCACATTTTCATACAACAACATGTATGATTCAGTTTCTGTAATTTCTTTAAGTTTTTGAGGAGGTATTGTTTCAAGAAGGTTAACCGGATTGTTACCTAATTTATCATATAACAATGGATCCAACCTGCTGAAAAGGTGATGGGCCTCCGGCATCCATGACCACCATAAATTATAAGCCAAAGTTCTCAATTCCTGAAGTTCAACAGGTATTGATGTTTTAACTGAAAAGCTTCTTAATCGTGGACGGGAACTGTCTGTTCCCCTGTAAAAACTTTCATCAATAGGTTCTATGTCTTCCCTGACTATTCCCTTCAGCCTGTTATAACATTCCTTCGAAGCTTGCTGATATGCTTTAATATAATAAGAATAGAAAAGCTCCCACTCTGCTTTCATAGCAAAATTGCGTACCTCTTTTCTCATTTTATTCAGACTACTGATATCGGTAACGATAAACTGGGTTAATAAATTTTTCAAATCGTTTAAATTAACCTCATAGGTATTTTTAGATCTGTTCATGACCTTTATACCATTGATATCAATTTTTTCTGATAAGACCCATTGGCCAAATCCTGCCAAATCGGAGGTAATGGTGGGTACACCATAGGCAATACTTTCCAAAGGTGTATATCCCCATGGTTCATAATAAGAAGGATAAATGGTCAGATCACAACCTGATAAAGCATCATAATACGGCATATTGAGAATTCCATCGTGACCGTTCAGATAAACAGGAATAAATATGACATTTATCTTATCGTTGTCGTCATTCTGAAGTTCAAACCGTTTACAGGTAGTTAAAATCGGGTCATCCTGATAATTCCACAACGGATGGGTAGCCACTTCAGAATACCTGGTATAATGTTCCCTTGTAGAAACATTATTCGTATTTACATCAATGGAACCGGCTATTACAAATAAAAACAAAACAACATTTTTATCAGGATTGAAAGCAGGGTCATTATTTAATTCACAAATTGCATTGATCAGAACATCAATTCCTTTGTTGTGGAATTCATATCTGCCGGAAGTTGACATGATGAAAGTATTGTCAGCCCGGAGATCTTTATCAAGAAATTTGGAGGCAAATGCCAAAAGTTTTTCCCGGTTGTTAGTAAAATAATCGGGATTTGTCTGGAAATCCGGACTTCCCTTTACATTAAAACCATTAGGGAGGATAACATCGGGTTTATTGTTCAGTAACTTAAGGGCTTCAATAGCTGTAACATGACTTACAGTTGTAAAACAATCGGCTTCCCTTGCAGAAGCCCTTTCCATGGAATACTTTGCAAGAACATTATACTTTGAGGCATCTTTCTCCGGAGTCAAATCTATAAGATTGTAAATATCAATACCATTACCAGCCATTGACCGGCCAAGTATGGTTGCATGAGTAGTAAATACGGTAGCTACTTCAGGAACTTTTTGTTTGAGGTAGAGTAATCCGGCTCCGGTCATCCATTCATGAAAGTGAGCTATAATATCATGATTTTCATAAACCTCGGTCATAGCCTCAATAACCTTACCTGCTACGGTTGAGAACATGACGGGTTCGAGATAATCCCAGCTTCCGGTCATTGAATCAACTGCAAAAAATTCCCAGAGTTCATATAATAATTTATCTTTATCGAGAACATCGGTATATTTAATGAGAATAACCTTGGGTCTTTCAGGTGTATTCCATCTGCCAATTTTGCAGTGGATGCCACGGCTTTCGAGTTTATGTTTAATGTTGAGCACCTCATCACTTGATTCCTCAACAAAACCTTCATTCTTATCTAATAATGGTCCGATAAGACAATAATTACCGCCGAATTCCTTAACTACTTCAGCCAGTTTACTTACAATAACTGTGTAAATACCTCCAACTTTGTTGCAAACCTCCCAGGATACTTCAAATAAAAATTTGTTTTTTTCAGACATGACTTAATTTTTTAAAATCTCTAACAGTGAACCGGATTAAATGTCCGGCAATTTAGTATTAATTAAATTGCTTTTTTAAGCAATCCTCTCTTTTTAATCGTTTCCATAAGGTCATTCATCACATTGGAATATATCAGGAATGCATCGTAGGGGGTATCGTATGGATTAAAATATTTGTGTACATCGCCATCGGAAAACCATTTGGTACACATGTAATAGAAATGGTCGGATGTCAGTAATTTTCTCCAGGTATGAATCAGATCGAGATCCTTGGATGATTTTATGGCATTCTCCATTGAATAAATCATTTCGATGGCAGAATCCTGAAGGGGGTTACCTAACCATGCGGTAAGGTCTCTTTCAACATCTGCCCAGGATATAAAATAGGGAACATCAATTTTTGCCAAGGGAGTATAGTGCTGGCTTGCTTCTTTAGGCATTAAAAATTCATAATCGGGATGCTTCAGCACTTCATAAGGTAAAGCACGCATAAATTCAAATATTCCCGTATCTTTCCACTGATGTTCCCCAAAGGTTTCGTAGTCCATAAACAGGTTGATAACCTCTCCATTTCCATTTATGCTATGTAGCCATCCGGCAAATTTTTCAGCACGCAGCGGGAAATCATCCCAATCAGTGTTTGAAAATCGGAAAGCTATATCGTCGGATAATTTAAAGTTCTTGAGTAACAGGTTCAGTTTATAACATCCAATGGGCTGATAGAGATAATTCGGGCTTCGCCAACCCAAAACCTGGTTTGCACCTTCAGCGAGTATGGTTTTATAACCCATTTTTTCAATAAACTCCGCTATATCGTTATTGTAAATAAGCTCTGTATTTCGGAAAGTAGTGGGTGTTTGTCCAAAAAGATCTTTTATCTTCTTTTTGTGTGCCAGAACCTGTTCCTTGAATTCTTTCCTGGAAAAAAGGAATGAAAGTGAATGATAGTAAGTTTCATTAATAAATTCAACACAACCGGTGCGGGCAAGTTGCTGAAATGATTCAAGTACTTGCGGATTGTATTTTTCAAATTGTTCCAGTACCACACCACTAATCGAAAAAGATACTTTAAATTTACCGTCGTACCTGTCTATCAGTTCCAGCAATAAATTATTTGTAGGCAGATATGATTTTTCAGCTACTTTATTCAAAATACCTTCATTCGCTTCAAGGTCCTCATAAAAATGATTTGCCCCGATATCGAAAAATCTGTAGTCCCTTCTTAACCTGAACGGTTGGTGTACCTGAAAATAGAATATTACTGCAACCATATTAAAATTAAATTTTAGAATTGTTAATTACAGACTCGTAAATTTCTTTGATTTTGAACCCGGCGCTATCCCAACCAACTGTTTCAAGGTCCTGCTGACTGGCTTCTACCACAGATTTTGCCAGATTTTCATCTTCGAGAAGTTTTATCATCCAGTCGGCCATTTTATTTACATCCCAGAAATCGATTTTTATAGCATTTTTCAATACTTCTGCTACTCCCGATTGTCGGGATATAATGATGGGAACATCGTATAAAAGTGCCTCAAAAGGGGCGATGCCAAATGGTTCCGATACTGAAGGCATCACATAAAGGTCGCTCATTGCATACATACGTTCGACATCCAGTCCTTGCAAAAACCCGGTAAAATGAAAACGGTCAAGCATTCTTAAGGTCGACATTCTAAGAATCATACGGGGCAACATATCGCCACTCCCGGCCATTACAAACCGCACATTCTTAATCTTTTTATAAACCTGGTAGGCTGCCTCAATAAAATAATCAGGCCCTTTTTGCATGGTTACCCGCCCAAGGAACAGAACAATCTTTTCGTTGAAATGACTCTTAATAGTTAACTGATCGAGATTTCTATGTTTATTAACGGCATTATGAACCACATCTACCTTATCAGGATCGATACCGTACCTGTTTACGATAATATTTTTTGTATAATAACTCACCGCAATAATCCGATCGGCATTTTCCATTCCGTAGCGCTCAATATCATATACCTGTTGATTGGTATTTTCACCACTTCTGTCAAATTCTGTTGCATGCACATGAATAACAAGAGGTTTACCACTAGATCTTTTTGCAGCCACCCCGGCAATATAGGTTAGCCAGTCGTGAGCATGAATTATATCAAAATCTTCAATTGTACCTAGTAATTCACCGACAAAACCATAGCGGTTAACTTCATCCATCAGGTCGCTACCATAATTACCAGTGAATTGCAGTACACCGTGATATTCTTCCAGGAGATTTTTCGATTCAATTACCTGCTGAAAATGATGCCAGAACTCCCTGTAAGTTTCAGATGTATAATATGGTGAAATTGAGAAAACACTATCCAGTTCCAGAAATTCAGTCTTATTTGTATTCCTTACTGCCTGCTGATATTTTTCAATATGAGGTACTTCATCGGCTGCTATGATGTTAAGTGAAGTGTTAAGTTCCTTGCCTCTTTTTGTAGGCATTACAAAGCTGAGCTCGACATTATTATGGAGCAGGCCATTTGTAATACCATGACATGCTGTTCCCAGGCCACCGCTTATAAAAGGGGGAAATTCCCAACCAAACATTAATACTTTCATAGGATGTACTTTTGAATTATCGAACTTTATTTTAACATTTCTATCATTCTGATCACCTCGGCAATACTCCATGCCTGTGCAATACAACCTTTTGCAACATAAGGTGGATTTGGCCTGATCAGTTCGGAAATATGATTCAATCCATAGGTTTGAGGATGCTCATTAATTAAAACGCTGAAATTTGCCAATATATTTTTCTTCACCTGGCTGTTTTTCCCCCTGACCTTTAATACGGCATCGGTATAAATTCCAACAAGCCATGGCCAAACCATTCCCTGGTGATATGCAAGGTCACGGAGACTTTGTTCGCCTTTATATTCGCCCCTGAACCTTGGATTACGTTGCGACAATGTCCTCAGGCCATAAGGTGTTAATAAATGCAGATCAACCGTATCGAGTGTTATCAATGCTTTTTCTTTGCTGATACAGGTATAGGGTAATCCAATGGCAAATAACTGGTTAGGCCTGATAAATAATTCGCGGTACTCATGAGTAACCACACGGTCGCAAAGGCATTGGTCAACCTCGGCCCAGAAAAAGTTTTCAAAATTGATCTCAAATAGTTCTTTTGCCTGTTTGATTCTTTCCAGAAGTTCCGGATGAAGGCTTGAAGGGAAGTCATTCATCAGGAAGCATAAAGCATTGTACCAAAGGGCATTGATTTCAATTGCAGCTCCATTTCGTGGTGTAACCGGATTGCCATCCACAACTGCATCCATCCATGTTAAATTGGTTCGTTCATTACCAGCATAAATAAATCCATCCAATCCACCATGTGAACAATAAGGCACCCTGTTATCGAGAAAAGCGGTTATTATTTTGATTAATACAGGCACAATATGTTTTTTCACTCCTTCAATATCCCCGGTGTAAGAAATGTAGTGTTGAACAGCCCAAAAATAAAGTAAAGGGGTATCGATTGAATTGTAAGCATGATTGCCATTTTCGGAAATGATATTAGGCAACAGGCCATCTTTTTCAAGACTGGTATATTTTTTCAGGATATCGAAAGCCTCTTTAAAATTTCCGGTACACATAGTAAGTCCTGCTAATGAAATAAGTGTATCCCTGCCCCACTCACCAAACCAATGATAACCGGCAACGATTCCTTTTTGGCCCTTATCATAAGTGATAACATAATGCGAAGCAGCAGTTTTTAAGGTTTTCAGGGGTTCCTGATCATCATTAAATTTTTCAGTTAGTTGGGTAATTCTTTTAATTTCATTGTTCCATTCCGTAGAAATCTTTTTTTCGGCAGGGGTTAAGGATGCCCTGAATATAACTGAATCGCCCTGTTTAAGTTTAAGTTCGAACTTTCCCGGTAAAAAAAGATCTTCGTGATATTCATAGCCTCTTTTACGTTCCTTTGTATATTCAAAGTTCTTCCACCATTGAGGTGCAGGATAAAATGTAGACTTTACGGATGTTTGAACATAAACGGGTGGAACCCCCTGATATGGATCAAACTTAAAACCATTTTCCTCAAAATAAGCCCTTGGCTTTATATCCATATTTTCTTTCGATAAGCTATTGATTTCCCTGAAGGCCATAAAAGGTGTTACCTTTAAAAGAACCGGCACTTCTGATTTAAGCAGGTCGTATTTTACAAGAACGGTATCTTCCCCAAAAGGCATCAGGATCGATTTCACAAATGTAATATCCCCTATCATATAGGTAGTTACCGGATAATAATCAAGTTCAAAGCTATTGATATATTTATGTCCTGTAGGATCATAAAC
>Ga0182027_10013764_pt1 | contig 11241 bp, 10 predicted proteins | sample 712E1DmetaG_FD_121300 | JGI IMG/M metagenome (GOLD analysis project Ga0182027, IMG submission 121300) | Permafrost microbial communities from Stordalen Mire, Sweden - 712E1D metaG (Illumina Assembly) | ecosystem: Environmental > Terrestrial > Soil > Wetlands > Permafrost | place: Sweden...
ATCAAAGTTTAAATCAATTTCAGCGGGTTTGGTGAGTGGGTTGTAGGTGCCAATTCTTTCGATGAATCTTCCTTCCCGTGGTGCACGACCATCCGCAATGACAATGTGGTAAAAAGGTTGTCCTCTTTTCCCTTTTCTCTGCAATCTGATTTTCGCTGGCATTTTTGAATCTTAATTAATGTTTATTGATCTGTTTAATTTCAGGGGTGCAAATGTCGGAATTATTTTTGAATCGGCAAAGAAAAGAATTGATAATTGATAATGGTGGATAATGGATAATGGAAACTTTACAAACTTTATGAACTTTATAAACTAAATTCTGCATTCTCTTATTTTTTAAATCCAGCGCTCACCTCATCCAACAATCGCATATCCTCTGATGAAAGTCTGAATTTCATGGTGCCGGTATTTTCTTCTGCATGTCTCGCTTTAGTGGCGCCAGGGATAGCAACAACAGTATCGCCATGAAAATGGATCAACCAGTTTAATGCAACCTGTGAAGAAGTCGCCCCGTATTTTACAGCAAGATTCTTCACCATTTCTGTCACTGGCCGACTTTTCTCCAGCCCCTTGGGCTTAAACAATGAAGTATGTTTACGGTAGCCTATGTTTTTCAACAGTTCCGGGTTATCGTGGAATTTGCCGGTAACAAGCCCCTGCGCCAGCGGAGAGTAGGCAATGATAGTGATCCCGAGCTCTTTCGCGGTATCCAGTATACCGTTGGTTTCGATTTTCCGGTTGAGCAGGCTGTATTGTACCTGGTTCGATAGCAGGTTAATCCCCGACTTTTGAAGGGTTTCCCAGGCCCTGCGCATTTTCGAAGCCGAAAAGTTGCTTACACCAACTTGCCGGATCTTATTTGCCTTGACCAACTTCGCCATTGCTTCCATCTCACTGACCTCAGATGAAAAACCATAGGGTTGATGAACCTGGTAAAGATCGATCGGAAAAGGGTTTAAACAAGCCAGCCGCACATCAATGGTTTTCGTAATGTTTGAAGCCCAGCGGAACATCGGCCACCATTTGGTTGCAATAAGCACATCCCCCGGCTTTTTCCCCAATGAGACCAGCGATTTCGCCAGGATCTTCTCTGAAGCGCCCTTGCCGTATACTTCCGCAGTATCAAACCAGTTGATGCCTCCCTCCAGGCTGATCCGTATAATATCCAGGATCAGTTCATCTTCAAGTGAAGGCCAGAATTTTCCTGCCAGATTACCTTTTTTGCTGAACTGCCAGCATCCCAGTCCGATGGGTGTGATTTTTATATCAGACTTCCCAAGATTTCTTAAAATGATTTGATCTTCCATAATGATTTTATATTAATGCAGAATGCAGGAATGATTATTGATATGTATTTCGCCATTTCGTTCTTTCACTTGTCCGCTTGTCCGCCTGTCCGCTTGTTATATATTGCCGTACACTACCATTCCACCGAAATAGCCGGTAATTCCCACAAATACAAATGCGAGGAAAAAGATTCCCATCGCAACATATTTCAGGTAGGTTTCACCTTTATTAAGGTAAATGATGAGTATCCTGAAAAATCCGGCAAAGATGATGGTGATCAGGGTCAACGTTGCAAAAAGTTTATGCATTTCCCCCAAATGGCCGGCTCCTTCAAGCGTATCGCCAGTAAGGAAATATCCTGTACCGAAAGCAACAATGGCCGCCAGTATGCCCAGCATCTCAAGATATAATCCCATGGTAGAAAGGCATCTTTCTTTTTTAAAGATCAGGCTCGCCAGGTCTGCAAGAAAACCGACTATAATTATCGCGACCGGGAAATGTACCACCATCGGGTGGAGATGACTGATATCGAACATCGTTATGAATTTTAAAACAAAAGTATATAAAAACCGCCTTGTTTAAAAATATTAATGAAGAAAATTCAATCATACGCAGTGCTAAAGTGTTACATAAAATCGCAAATAATAGTTTTCAACAAACGGGATTAAAGCCCGATTTTCTGTAATTTTACCATTCCGGAAAAACAAGAAATTTTCCTTTGAGATTCTCTCAGATCCATTACCAGGAAAGGTTTAAGGAAAGGCATTATGGTTGATTTCGTTCATCTTCATGTTCATTCGCAGTACTCCATTCTTGATGGCGCATGCAAGCTTCCTGATATGATAGAGAAAGCGATTGCCGACGGGATGCAGGGAGTTGCTGTGACCGACCATGGTAATATGTTCGGCATCAAGGAATTTCATGATGAAGCCTGTAAACATCCTGGATTTAAACCGATTATCGGGTGTGAAACTTATGTAGCCCGCCGGAGTCACAAAGAAAAAAGCGAAATTATAGACCGTAAAGGGGACCATCTTATCCTCCTGGCTAAAAATTTTATTGGCTATCAGAACCTGAGCCGGCTGATCTCACTCTCCTGGATCGACGGGCATTATTATAAACCGAGGGTTGACAAGGAACTCCTGAAACTTTACAGTGAAGGACTCATCGTATCCTCCGCTTGCCTGGCTGGAGAAATCGCTCGCGCTATCCTTGCGGGCACTCCTGATAAAGCGTTACAAGCCATAAATGAATACAAAGAGATCTTCGGGGAGGATTTCTACCTTGAGATGATGCGCCACCCGGCGACTGATCCTACCCGGGACGCCAGTGTTTATAAACGCCAGGAAATCGTGAACAAGGCTCTTCTGGAACTTTCACGGAAAACGGGGGTAAAACTTATTGCAACGAATGATGCTCATTTCCTCAATGGACAGGATGCCGATGCACACGACCGCCTCCTTTGCCTGAATACCGGGAAGGACCTTGATGACCCGACCCGGCTGCGTTATACAGGACAGGAATGGTTCAAGACCCGTGTTGAGATGCAGGAATTGTTCAGGGATATTCCTGAAGCACTCGAAAATACCATGGAGATCTTTGGAAAAATTGAATTTTATCCGCTGAACAGGGACCCGATCATGCCTGATTTTCCCATTCCGGAAGGGCATGGCGATGCAGACGAATACCTTCGGTCTCTCACCTACGAAGGGGCTAAAATTCGTTATCCTGTGATCACTCCTGAAATCACCGAACGGATAGAGTTCGAGCTGCAAACCATCAAGGAAATGGGTTACCCCGGGTATTTCCTTATCGTACAGGATTTCCTGAGAGCTGCCAGGGAAATGGATGTCTCGGTAGGACCCGGCCGCGGTTCTGCAGCAGGTTCGGTCGTTGCCTATTGTACCCATATCACCGACATTGATCCCCTGAAATATGACCTTCTCTTCGAACGCTTCCTGAGCCTTGATCGTATATCCCTGCCGGATATTGATATCGATTTTGACGAGGATGGAAGGGACAAAGTATTGAAATGGGTGGTTGAAAAATATGGTAAAGACAAAGTTGCCCAGGTTATCACCTTCGGTACCATGGCAGCGAAAATGGCTATCAAAGACATCTCCCGGGTTCAGAAACTCCCGTTGGCCGAGGCCAACATGCTTGCAAAACTGGTTCCTGATAAGGTCAAGATCACATTGAAACAAGCCTATAAAGAAGTCCAGGAACTGGATGAGGCCAGACGATCGAATAACCCATTGGTAGCTGAGACCCTCAAATTTGCAGAGATTCTCGAAGGTTCAGTTCGCCATACCGGTCTCCATGCCTGCGGGATCATCATCGGAAAATACAGCCTGATCGACCATATCCCCGTGACCACCTCCAAAGATTCTCAAACGCAGTTGGTTACCCAATACGACGGGGATCATATCGAAAAGGTCGGCATGCTTAAGATGGATTTCCTGGGATTGAAGACATTAGCCATCATCAAAGATGCTCTCAGGAACATCCAGCAATCAAGATCACTCGTCGTGGATATCGATACCATCCCCTTCGACGATTCCCTGACCTACCAGCTTTTCAGCCAGGGTAAGACTACCGGTATTTTCCAGTTTGAATCGGATGGGATGAAGAAATACCTGAAGGAACTCAAGCCCAACAGGATCGAAGACCTCATTGCCATGAACGCCCTTTACCGCCCGGGGCCCATGGAATATATTCCAAAGTTCATCAACCGGAAACATGGCCGGGAAAAGATCGAGTATGATGTGCCTCTCATGGAAAAGTATTTGAAAGACACTTATGGCGTTACTGTTTATCAGGAACAAGTGATGTTGCTCTCTATGGAGCTGGCTGGTTTTTCGAGGGCTCAGGCCGATTTCCTGAGAAAAGCCATGTCAAAGAAGATCGAATCGGATATGGCGAAACTTCAGCCCATGTTCTTTGATGGATGCAAGAATAAAGGGATCTCGGAAGATGTTGCCCGGAAAATATGGACTGATTGGGAATCCTTTGCCAAGTATGCATTCAATAAATCACACTCCACCTGTTATGCCTATGTCGCATACAGGATGGCCTACCTAAAAGCACATTTTCCCGGGGAATTCATGGCTGCTGTATTGAGCCGTAATATGCATGACATAAAGGAAATCACGAATTTCATTGAAGAATGCAAACGCATGGCCATTGATGTACTCGGACCCGACATCAATGAAAGTGAACAGCACTTCGTGGTGAATAAAAAAGGTCAGATCCGTTTCGGCATGGCCGGGATTAAAAATGTCGGGGAAAATGCCGTTCAAAGCATCATCGAGGAACGAAAACAAAACGGCCCATTCAGGGACATCTTCGACTTCCTGGCACGCGTCGACCTGCGATCGGTCAACAAAAGAAGTCTTGAATCCCTTGCAAAAGCAGGTGGTTTCGATAGTTTCCCCGGTACCCATCGTGCTCAATATTTTTATAAAATTCCGGGCGAAGAGATCCTTTTCATTGAGAAGTTGCTCAGGTACGCAAATGATGTTCAGTCAAGAGCATCTTCCAGACAACATTCACTCTTCGGGGGCGACCAGGAGATCATGCTTCCCAGGATTGAACTTCCGGCATGTCCACCGCTGAGAAAAATAGATCAGCTGAAATTCGAAAAAGAGATCATCGGCTTTTATATGTCAGGACATCCACTGGATGATTACAGACTTGAAATAGAAAACTTCTGTTCGGTATCGATAGGGGAATTGAAGACAGATATGAAATTATTTAAGGGCAGGGAGGTTGTTTTTGCAGGGATCATAACGGAAGCTACCCAGCGTACAGGGAAAACAGGTAAGCTTTTTGGCTCTTTTATGGTGGAAGACTATTTTGATTCTATTCAGATCATGTTGTTCTCCGAAGAATTCCTGAAGGTGAAACATTTTCTTGACGTCGATTCCTTCGTTTACATCAAAGCCAAGGTGGAGTCAAGGTACAATGCTCCCGAACAAATGAACCTGAGAGTTAATTCTGTGACATTGCTCCAGGAAGTTTTTGAGAAGTTCGCCAAAAGCATCACGGTGACCCTGTCCCTGCAGGATGTGACGCAGGAAAATATTGATTTTCTTCATTCTTTAGCAAAAAAACATAAAGGGAAAAACCTCCTGCGCATCCAGGTGAAGGATGAAAAAGAGAAGCTCAGCATTGAGCTTCCTTCAAAAAAATTCCGGGTTGAAGCAAAAGAGTTCTCCCGGGGATTGGCCGAAGCACCGGAGTTCAGTTTTAAAATCAATTGATTACAAAATTTAAATCGTACATTTGTTGTTTCGTTTTCAGAGACCGTAACTCAACCATTTCATTCAAAAAATTATTTTAAAATCAGGTATTATGTTTCACACGCTCACAGATTCCACATTTGAGGAACAGGTTATCCGGTCAGATAAACTGGTTGTAATTGACTTCTCGGCCGAATGGTGCGGTCCCTGCCGTATGGTCTCACCTATCATCCATGAACTGGCTGATGAATATGAAGGCCGTATCGTGACAGGCGAAGTAAACGTTGATGAGAATCCGCAGGTTACAATGAAATATAAAGTCAGGAATATCCCAACCGTTATCTTTTTCAAGAACGGGGAAGTCGTCAACAAACAGGTCGGCGCTGTCCCCAAGTCGATTTATAAAAATTTGGTAGAAAAATACATCTGATTTGGTTTCTGTCATGAAGTAACAGAATTCCGAGAACACCTCTCTTTTATAAACCCCCCGGTAAAATGCCAGGAAGCATAGAACAATCCAGGGTCCAGTCATTCGGTTCACTTGAATTCATCGCAAGGCAGGTAGTGGAAGGATTTATCACCGGACTTCATAAAAGTCCCTTTCATGGTTTTTCTGTTGAATTTGCCGAGCATCGCCAGTATAATGTGGGAGAATCGGTAAAGAATATCGACTGGAAACTATATGGAAGGACCGACAGGCTTTATTCAAAACGTTATGAAGAGGAAACAAACCTCCGTTGCCAGATCCTTATCGACAATTCCTCTTCGATGTATTATCCGGTCATTGAAAAGCCCTCCATCGATCATCCGAACAAGATCACATTTTCGATCTATGTTGCTGCCGCGTTAATCTATCTCTTCCGTAAACAGCGGGATGCAGCCGGCATCAGCATATTTTCAGACACTATCGAACTTCATACCCTGGCCAAATCAAGCTCAGTTCATCACAAATACCTTTACGGGGAACTGGAACGGATGCTGAAACCTATCTCCCCTGATCAGCATAAGAAAACTGCAGCTGCCGAGGCACTTCACCAACTGGCTGAACAGATTCACAAACGGTCGCTCGTGATCATTCTCAGCGACATGATGGAAAGCAATGCACGGACGGAAGAATTATTTTCTTCCCTTCAACACCTCAAACACAACAAACACGAAGTCGTTTTATTTCATGTCACCGATAAAAAGAAAGAATTCGATTTTGATTTCGAAAATCGTCCCTACCGTTTCATCGATCTTGAAAGCGGTGAAGACCTGAAAGTTTTTCCGGCTAAGGTCAGGGAACAATATATCGAAGCCATTGGCAGGTATAAGACCGAACTCAGGCTTCGCTGCGCACAGTACCACATTGATTTCGTTGAGGCAGATATCAACTCCGGTTTTGAGCATGTACTGCTTCCTTACTTAGTAAAAAGAAGCAAATTGTTCTGAATCATCCGTTTCTGGTTTTTAAAATCCTTATCATATGAAAAAGATCATTTATTGTTTTCTTACGACAATCTTCTTTATGAGTGTAACTATTTCCCCTGACAACCTGGTGGCACAGGACGTGATTCCCTTACTTCCACCACAGACCGATGGCGGGATGCCATTGATGAAAGCCCTGAAAAACCGTAAAACCAGCCGTGAATTCGCAGGCAAAGACATTACGGCCCAGCAATTGTCGAACCTGCTTTGGGCTGCCTGTGGTATCAACCGGCCGGATGAAAAAAAGAGGACGGCCCCCTCGGCCATGAATTACCAGGAAGTCGATGTTTATGTTTCTACGGCAAAGGGATTATTCCTTTACAATCCCGAAAAACATAATCTTGCAGAGATCGTGAAAGAAGATATCCGCGCAGTAACAGGGAAACAGGATTTCGTGAAGACTGCTCCATTGACACTTGTTTTTGTTGCTGATTATTCGAAGATGGCCAGATCCGATGAAAAGACGAAAGAGGTATATGCCATGGCTGATGCTTCATTTATCAGTGAAAACGTTTACTTGTTTTGCGCTTCGGAAGGTCTGGTTACGGGTGTGCGAGCCATGATAGACAAAGATGCTCTCGGCAAGGCCATGAAATTAACACCGGACAAGCACATCGTCCTTGCGCAATCGATTGGATTCCCAGCAGGGAAATAGAGAAGTAATAAATCTGGGAATATTACGGAATAAGATCAGGCCGTATGATGTTTCCTGATCACTTTTGCCATCCGGAGAATGACCTGGTTGGCAATACCCACGAGTTTATAATGGGCCTGGAAGATCAGCTTCCCATGATGTTCGCACCGTACATAAGCTCCATAAAGTTTGCAAAGTTTCTCCCGCTCGAAATGAATGAAATAATCCAGCTCTCCAACCGGATCGAATACCGGAAAGGGATGTGGAATACGGATATCAAGCGTATGATAGAAGGGTGAAATAGTGCTATTTTTATTGATCGTCTCATCAATTTCTTTCTCGATTTCTGTCTCCGGCTGGTTAATGCTCCTGATCAATGCCTGGGACGCATAAGAAACAGCAAAGAGGAAATGAGCTACATCCTTGTCTTCAGCCCCGATCAATTGTATGAATTTTCCGATCTGTTCCGGTTTCACCTCCAACCTGCGAAGAATGCCTTTATGATCAGTATTGAAAACGGTTTCCTTGACCGAGAGTCGCGTATATTCGTTATTTGAGGTCAGTGTGTCCCTGTAATTGATGGCCGAAAGCCTGATCTCGGAAGGATCGTTGTCTGAGGAGGAAGAGCAGAGTGTAACAAATTCCCCGGAACTTAGCAGGGAATTGAATAAAACCTTCATGGAGTTTGCATGATTTTTCAGGAAATCCGCAGAAAAATTAACGGTCTTTGACAATGTAAACATGCCCGGGACGATGACGCGCTTATCCAGTTTTGCCATGAATATCGGATCATGGATCTCATTGCTGTCTAACGTGACACGACAAAACTCGATGATTTCCGTATCCCGGAAAATAATTTTTATTTTCTTCATTTACTTAAGTACGATATCTTCTATTACATCCGCTTTCACTTCATCATTCAATGCACCGACGATCCTGGTCCGGGAAAAAGACAATTCCTGCCGCAAGGCAGCCGAATCGACCTTCACAAAAAGGATCCGGTTCCGGATATACAATCCATGGGTATGCTTTTCTACCATCGGCCCTACGATCTTTCCCCACGACTGAATCACCCTGGTTTCATTCAGTTTATCTTCAAGATGATAAGAATGCAGGAATTCGCGGATAGCGTCTCCCAGCGACTGGTCGTTTGATCTTGGCATGGTTAATTTTTGGCAGTCAAAGGTACAACATTCAGACCGGGCCATTAGAAGAAATTCTGAATATTTTATGATCGATTTCCATGCCGTCAAAGATCTTTCGGATGCGGTCTTCCGATGTGTCGGTAATGAATACCTGTCCGAAATTATTCTCACTTACTAAGCTGATCAGCTGCTGCACCCGGATGTCGTCAAGTTTGTCAAACACATCGTCAAAGAGTAATACCGGTTTGTATCCTTTAATACCTTTCATGTAATCGAATTGCGCCAGTTTGATCGCAATTACAAACGATTTTTGCTGTCCCTGTGATCCAAACCGCTTGACAGGATATCCCAAAATCATAAATTCCAGGTCATCTTTGTGAATCCCTACAGTAGAGAATTGCGCAGAACGGTCACGGGAGAGGGCATCTGCCAGCAGGGCGCTGAATCCGCCTTCACTCAATTGCGACACATACCGGATATCAACAGATTCATCGGCACAGCTTATAAAACTGAAATAATGACGGAAGATGGGAATGAACCGTCCTAGGAAATCCTTCCGTTTTTCATAAATGCCTGTTCCCAGCCGGATCAACTGTTCATCCCAGATTTCAAGTTCTACGGAATCGTAATAACGTTTCTCTGAAAAAGCTTTCAGCAATGCATTCCGCTGAAACAGGGCCTTGTGATAATTGATCAGGTCGTCGAGGTAAAATTTATCAAATTGAGAGATCACGCTGTCGATGTATTTCCTCCGGATCTCGCTGCCATCATTGATCAGGTCTCTGTCATAGGGAGAGATCATCACCAGCGGAAACTGCCCGATGTGATCAGCCAGCCGCTCATACTCTTTTGTGTTCAGGAGAAACTTCTTACGGTGGTTCCGTTTCTGGATACATTGAATATGGTCGGTCGAATTGTCATTACGGATGCAGGTCCCATTAATGGCGAAATAATCTTCCTGGTGGCGGATATTCTGGCTGTCGATCGGGTTGAAATAACTCTTGCAGAATGAAAGGTAATAAATGGCATCCATCAGGTTGGTCTTCCCTACTCCGTTGTTCCCGACAAAACAGTTGATCTTATCCGAGAACTGGTAATCAGCCTGTGAATAATTTTTAAAGTTCGTTAACGAAAGTTTTTTCAGGTACATAGTCAGACATTAATGGTACGGATTTCGGCTGCAACTTCCTCCATCAGCCACATCGGGGTGGAAGTTGCACCGCAAACGCCGACCTTGCCGACACCGGAAAACCATTCACCGCGAAGGTCTTCCTTACCGGATATAAGGTGCGTATTGGGATTCATATCTTTACAAACCTGGTAAAGAACCATCCCGTTTGAGCTTTTCTTTCCACTGACGAAGATCACAACTTCAAATTTCCCGGCAAATTCCTGCAGTTTCCCCGAACGGTTGGATACCTGCCGGCAGATTGTGTCATTCCAGCGGAAATTGATTTTCCCTCCGGGAGTTATCGCTTCCATTTTTTGCCGGATCTTTTCAACGATCATCCGGAAGCCGCTGACACTCTTGGTTGTCTGAGCATACAGGTGGACAGGCCTGCTGAAATCGATCTTGTCAAGGTCATTCTCACTTGCGATTACAATGGCTTTTCCCAGTGTCTGCCCCCGTAATCCGTTGACCTCGGCATGGCCGTCTTTTCCATAGATCACTATTTGCCCGTTCTTTTCCTGAATCTCTTCGAATCCATAACGAATCTCGTTCTGGAGGTTCAGTACGATGGGACAGGACGCATCGATCAGCTTCAGGTTGTTTTTCAAAGCGATACGGTAAGTCTCGGGAGGCTCGCCATGAGCGCGGATCAGGACTTTACAATTGCTCAGTTGGTCGAGTTCATCGTGTTCAATGATAATAAGGCCCATATCTTTCAGCCTTTTCACCTCCATATTGTTATGAACAAGATCACCCAGGCAATAGAGTTTATCACTCTTTGCCAGTTCCCGTTCGGCAATTTCAATGGCATAAACAACACCAAAGCAAAACCCGGAATGAGGATCTATTGTTACATTCATAGCCAGAAAATGGTACAGCAAAGGTACAAAAACAAGTTGGACAGGCGGACAGGTTGAACAGGCGGACAGGTTGAACAGGCGGACAAGTTGAACAGGCGGACAAGTTAGACAAGTTGAACGAGTCGGAGAAGCAATGCTAATCTCCTGCATATAACTTCTTTCCCCTGGTTTCGGGGAAGGTCCAGATCCAGGCGCCGGTAAGCAAGGCAAACAGAGCTGCCAACGATATTCCACCACCCATTCCGTATTTGATTGCTATGATGGAAATGATGACAGGCGTGAAGAATTGGATCCCTCTTGCAAGATTGAAAGCAGACCCCATGGCTGTACTGCGGACGGAAGTCGGAAAAAGTTCTGAAAACAGTGAACCGAATCCACCGAACATTCCTGTACCAAATCCAACCATGAACATGAAGCCAAGAATAATAAAAGGGTA
>Ga0182027_10013765_pt1 | contig 11240 bp, 11 predicted proteins | sample 712E1DmetaG_FD_121300 | JGI IMG/M metagenome (GOLD analysis project Ga0182027, IMG submission 121300) | Permafrost microbial communities from Stordalen Mire, Sweden - 712E1D metaG (Illumina Assembly) | ecosystem: Environmental > Terrestrial > Soil > Wetlands > Permafrost | place: Sweden...
GCAGTTATGGCATTGGCCCGGCTCGGATAGCAGCCGCGGCCATCGAGCAGGGAAACGATGCAAATGGCATCGTCTGGCCGCTATCGATAGCCCCTTTCCATGTTCTGATTGTCTCGGTGAGCGTTAAAGATGCAAAGTCCATGGATGTTGCGGAGGAGATATGCGCGGCTTTAGAGGGCAACGGTTTTGAGGTCTTGATGGACGACCGCGATGAACGTGCGGGAGTAAAGTTTAAGGATGCTGACCTCATCGGGATACCGTACCGCATCATCATCGGAGAAAAGAACCTGCAGGAAGGTCTAGTAGAATTAAGGGAACGCAAGAGCGGACATGTCGAGAAGGTGAAGGTCGAAGGAGCAGTGGAAACGATGGCGAAGAAGTTAGTGATGGAATGATTGGGAGTGCGGCGAGACCCCTGCGTTCCTTATAAAGCGATGCTGCCATAGCCGAAAAAGAGCTTGAATATCCGCAATGGAATGCCTATAATCAGCCGTCAGAGGGGGTGCGTTCAATGGAAGAAGTCGTTAAACTTGAATTGACGGAACAGCAGAGCACTGATATTAAAAAACAGATCGGTTTTGAGCTTAGCGAAATATACCTCACGAAACGTTCATTGAACAAACTTCGAGTTTTTCGACTGCGCCTCAACGAAAAGCAGCAGGAACTTCTGGCAGAGAAACTTGGTCAGCAGGTTAGAGAGCTGACTGTTACTCGATCGGTTGCCACGCGGATCCTTTAGCACTTCCCAAGGGGCAGAAGAGGGGCAGTACGAGGCTTTTTTTCATTCATAAGCGGATGAATGCATATCTTTGATAGGATGAAAGGAGGTGAATACTCGTGAAAAAATTTTTTATTTTTACACTGGTTCTCGCTTTCTCGTTTAGTATTGCTTTGATCGGCTGTGAAAAGAAGGCAGAGGCTCCGAAGCCTGCTTCTGCACCGACGATAACAGCGCCGACCGCAACGGCACCAGCTCCAGCCCCGGCGCCAAAGCCAGCTCCAGCCCCGGCAAAACCGGCAAAGAAGTAGTTATGGATTCAATAAATACCTGGTATTCAAAGCCCGGCCCCCTGCCTGTGGGGGGCCCTTTTATATTTAGCCCATATTTCGTGAAAGTGAGACGCCAGATGTTTATATGGTGTATAATTATGCATGAGGTCGCAGAACTGTTGCTGCGTTCTGAATGGCCCCGCAGGCTGAGCGATAGCATACCAGTTTTGCAGTCTTGGGATCACTGGTTGGAGGAAGGCATCTTCTTACGGTAATTTTATGACAAAGCTGACGACTGATTTTCTTTGCGACATTTTGATGAAGTCGGGAAAACTGAGCGCTGAGCAGGCTACAGAAATCAAGGTGAAGCAGGATGTTCAACGGATGAAATTGCTGAAGGCCAGGGGTGACACCCTGCAGCGGGGAAGAGTGCGCATTGAGGACGAAGTATCAGCAATCGAAGTGGCTGCATCTTTAGGCCTAGAAATTCCTGGCACGCAGGGCCAGGTCTTGACCGAAGATGTTATCACCGAACTTGTGGCAAAGCATGCCGCGTTACCCTTTCAAAAAATTGATCCCCTCAAGCTCAATCCTGAGGTCACATCGCAGATTCTTTCTCGAGCGTTTGCTCGCAGGAGTGTCTCGGTTCCTATTGCGCGAGAGGACGATAGTATCACGCTTGCCGTGGCAGACCCCTATAACATCGAGATTGTTGAAAATGTGGAGCGCATGGGATATAGGGTCAAGCGCATAGTGTCTCCGAAGACCGACATTCTCAGAATCATCACAGAATTCTACGGATTTCGATCGTCAGTAACCGCTGCCGCTAAAGAACTGTCGTCCGACGTCGATCTCGGTAACCTTGAGCAGTTGGTCAAGATGAAATCTGTGGCGGAGATTGAAGCAACGGATAAACATGTGGTGAACGCTGTCGAGTTTTTGCTGCGCTACGCGTTTGACCAACGAGCAAGCGATATTCACATTGAGCCGAAGCGCGATGCAGGGGAAGTGCGTCTCCGTATCGATGGCATGCTTAATACCGTTCATAAGATCCCCAAGGCCGTGCACCCGGCCTTTGTCTCACGCATTAAGATGCTCTCCCGCATGGACATCGCAGAAAAGCGTCGGCCACAGGATGGAAGGATTAAAACTGAATTTAATACACGCGAGGTAGAACTCCGCGTGTCCACCATGCCGACGGCATTCGGTGAAAAAGTAGTGATCAGGATATTCGATCCGGACATTCTTCTCCAAGATCTGGAGGAGCTAGGTTTCTCGCCTCGTGAGTATGAATTGTTCCGTTCCTTTATTGCTCGACCTCATGGTATCATTCTGGTGACGGGTCCGACCGGTAGCGGAAAAACCACAACACTCTACTCAGCGCTGAAAACGATCGCCCTGCCTGCCGTCAATGTTGTGACTATCGAGGACCCTATAGAAATGGTATATGACAGATTCAACCAGGTGAATGTCCAACCGCAGATCGGTATAACTTTTGGGAGTACTCTCCGCACCATCCTGCGCCAGGATCCCGATATCATCATGGTAGGCGAAATACGCGACCTTGAGACCGCAGAAAACGCGGTACAAGCCGCCCTTACCGGACACCTTGTTTTCTCAACGCTCCATACAAACGATGCCCCAAGTGCAATCACCCGGCTCCTCGATCTTGGCGTTCCAGCGTACCTGATTTCATCTACCGTCATCGGTGTTATGGCGCAGCGACTGGTAAGAACAATCTGCCGTGATTGCGAAAAAATATACGAACTGCTGCCTGAAGAAGCCCTGGCAGTGGGGCTTGTTTCTGACAAAGGACAGAAAATTGTTGTGAAGTACGGCGAAGGGTGCCCGCTCTGCCGGGGAACTGGCTATAAGGGACGAAGCGGTATCTTCGAGGTGATGGAAGTGAATGAACAGATCAGGGACATCATCCGGGAAAAACCGGATTCTGAACAGATCGGAAAAGCGGCAGCCTCAGACGGCATGGTCTGCCTTCGTGAGGCTGCAGTGCAGAAGATGCTCAAAGGTGAAACTACCTTTGATGAAGTTATCCGTGTGACGGGAGAAAAGATATAAATTGTGGACATTAAACCCTGGTTCTGAGAGCTCCAGCGTTCGGTCGTAATATGGATACCAATACTACATTGCTGTATTCCATTTGGCTTCCGCTGGCTGTAGCTGGCATAAGTGTTCTTCTCGCCGCATTTTTTGCGGCAGCGGAAACAGCCGCTATTTTTTCAAATAAAATACATTTACGCCAATTATCTGAATCTGGTGATGCGAACGCCAAGACAGTACTGGCCTTACTGGAACAACCCAACCTTTTTCATTCCACGCTTTTGCTGGCAGAAAATTTTTTCATTATCCTCTCCGTGGTGCTCGGAAGTCTGGTCGTTATTGACCTGATGGCACGAATGTATCTAGCGGTGGCAATCACAACACTATCCATGTCAGTGATCGTCGTTTTATTTGCCAAACTTGCTCCAAAAAGCATTGCCTGCCGAAATCCTGAACACTTTGCGATGGCTACCGCCCCCTTTCTGCAGCCGTTAGTGAAACTTCTGTCACCCGTGTCCCGCCTCCTGACCATGATTGCGGATCTGATGCTGGGCCCGGGGCCTCAGGGCATGTCGTGTGCAACCGTTATCACGGAAGAAGACATCAAAGACATGATCAACTTGGGGGAGGAACGTGGCTCACTCAAGGAAGAAGAGAAGGAACTGCTCCATAAGGTCTTCGAATTTGGTGATACCGTGGCATCACAGGCAATGCGTCCGCGAACTGAAATTATTAGTGTATCGGCGAATGTGAAGCTTCGGGAAGTTTATTCCCTCGTGTCTGAGTATGGGTACTCACGCTACCCCGTCATTGAGGAGACCGTGGATACGGTCATTGGTATTCTCTACATCAAAGATATCCTTGTCGCCATGTCATCCGGTGAAGTCAGTCGTGAGAGCGGCATTCAGCAATTCGTCAGACCGGCCTATTTTATTCCTGAAAACAAGCGGGTCAGCGAACTCTTATCCGAAATGCAGCGGGAACGGTTCCAGATCGCCATTGTCATCGATGAGTATGGGGGCACATCGGGGCTTGTAACGCTCGAAGATCTTATCGAGGAGATTGTGGGTAGTATTCACGATGAACTGGAAGCGGAGGAGAAGGATGTCCAGGTTGTAGATGAAAAAAATTTTGTGGTCTCCGGTCAATCTCCTCTTGATGAAGTGAACGAGTTACTCGGTTCTGAACTTCAATCGAAAGACTTTAACACGCTGGGCGGCTTCGTATTCGGTCTTTTTGGACGGATGCCAAAAATAGGTGAACAGCTGAAGTATAAGAATCTTAAGTTGGAAGTCCTCGATCTTGAGGGAAGAAAAATCAGCAAGGTAAAGATAACGAAGCTGTGAACCATGCTCAGTTCCAGGTGCCAAGAAAAAGCAGTGAATAAAAAAAAGAGATGATCAAGCCAGTTATCACGCAGTTGCTGTGGCGAGGCAAGGATGCGCGAAATTCACGTAGACGAAATACGAGATAAGGTGGCGCAGATGTGCATCGATGCTGCGTACGTCTTAGGCGAAGATGTACTTTCTGCATTGAATCGCGCAGGCGAAATCGAGACATCCCCCGCTGCCAGAGAAATTATTGGGATCATCAAAGAGAATGCACGCATCGCTCGGGAAGAGCATATCCCGATTTGCCAGGACACAGGCATTGCCATCTTCTTTGTGGAGATCGGCCAAGATCTACGGATCAAAAATGGCTTTCTAGTGGATGCAATCAATGAAGGAGTGCGCAAGGGGTATCGTGACGGGTACCTCCGCAAGTCTGTCGTCGATCCGCTTACCAGGAAGAACACCGGTGATAATACTCCTGCAATCATCTATACGGAACTCGTGCCTGGCGACAAGCTCAAGATCTCATTCACGCCTAAAGGTGGGGGGAGCGAGAATATGAGCGTAATCCGCATGCTGAGCCCGACCGAGGGGATGGACGGCATCAGAAATTTTGTTCTCGAGTGTGTACAAAAGGCAGGCGCAAATGCGTGCCCTCCCGTTGTCATCGGTGTGGGGCTTGGTGGAGATTTTGAGAAGGCCGCGATGCTCGCCAAGAAAGCGCTTCTTCGGCCTGTGGGGAGTCCGAATCTCAGGCTGGAGCTCGCCTCACTAGAGGAAATGCTTCTCAGAGCAGTAAACAAGACCGGCATTGGGCCAGAGGGACTTGGGGGCAAGGTGACCGCCTTAGCAATTCACGTCGAAAGTTTCCCCTGTCATATGGCGAGCCTGCCCGTAGCAGTGAATATCAATTGCCATGCGTCAAGGCAAAAGACGATCATACTGTAGTCATGACAGAAGTAACGACACGGCAACACGAGTGAATAGAGAATAAGGCCAACGCCAATTTCCTGGTTTGCCCGGTGACAGGCAGCGAAAACGCGAGTGCGACATATGACTCACCCAGTCACAATATACCCACCCTTGACGGACGCCGCTATTGAGAAGCTTCATGCCGGTGACCGCGTAGTTATCACTGGCGTTATATACACAGCCAGGGATCGTGCCCATCAATACATGGTGGAGCAGCACAAACACGGCAGGAAGCTTCCGTTTAATCTTACGGGTCAGATACTCTACTACACAGGGCCGACTCCGACTCCACCGGGTAGGACCATCGGCTCTGCAGGCCCCACGACAAGCTATCGCATGGACCGGTATACGATTCCCCTGCTTGAACAGGGGCTTAAGGGGATGATAGGCAAAGGGCCACGCGGCAAGGATGTCAAAGATGCTATTACGAGGCACAAGGCAGTTTATTTTGTGACCATTGGTGGAGCTGGTGCGCTTATTTCCAAGGCTATCAAAAAGGCAGAAGTATTTGCCTTCGCAGAGCTCGGGGCAGAGGCGGTGATGCGTCTCGAGATTCAGGATTTTCCTGCGATTGTAGTAAATGACGCGTATGGTGAAGACCTCTACCGAATCGGCGCGGAGCAGTATAAAGAGATAACGGATGTTGGTGACGACTGCTTGTGATTGCGTATAGAAGTTAACCACCGCAGGAGATACACAGGACGTTACGATAAAAATTCACGTTCAACAATTAAGATGTACATCCTTCTGAAGTTTGCGGCTCTGCGGGATACAGGAAATAAAGGAGAACAAGATCATGCCGATTAAATCCAAGATCAGAACGATACCGAATTACCCTAAAAAAGGTATCATGTTTCGAGACATAACCACGCTGATCAAAGATCCCGTTGGCTTCAGGCTGGTCATTGACAGCTTGACTCAGCGGTATATCCAATCACATTACAGTGTTGATTCCATAGTGGGAATCGAGTCGCGGGGCTTCATCGTTGGTTCAGCGCTGGCATACACGCTCGGGAAAGGTTTCATTCCCATTCGTAAGAAGGGGAAACTGCCTGCTGAAGTTGCGACACAGGAGTACGAATTAGAGTATGGCACAGACAGGATCGAAATCCACAAGGATGCTTTGAGAAAAGGCGAGCGGGTGATTCTGGTGGACGACCTTTTGGCCACCGGCGGGACGGCCCTAGCGTCTGCAGCACTGATCGAAAAGCTGGGCGGAGTGGTGGAGGAAATGGCCTTCATTATTGACCTCAAGGATGTGGGTGGGAAAAAGAAGATTCTGAATAAAGGATATAAGGTTTTTGCCCTCGTGGAATTTGAGGGAGAGTAAGTTGGTGATAACTGCATAAAAGTTCTGAACCCAGAAAAAAATCTTTTCCCGCGGCCTTCTTAAAGAGACTTGAAACGAGACGGGCGTTGCGTTCGGTAGATATGCTGGGGTGCATAGTTCATCTGCCCCAGAGTCGTGCATTGACCGTGGACGATTTTTTACAGGGTATTATGGCAGAGAACCGGCATACCTGATCAGCGATTTCAGGTGCGCGGAATGAGTCAGCAAAGAGAAAAAGGATGATGTGCAGTAATGGATAAATTGCTAAGACATATTTTAACGTCGAAGGTATACGAAGCGGCTATTGAAACGCCTCTTGATATTGCACGACAGCTTTCGAGATCAACGAGGAATCGTGTGTTGCTCAAGAGAGAGGATTTGCAGCCGGTTTTTTCTTTCAAATTGCGGGGCGCATACAACAAGATTGCGCACTTATCTGATGCTGAACGCAGCAGAGGGATCATTACAGCGTCAGCCGGAAATCATGCGCAGGGTGTAGCCTATTCAGCCATGAAACTTGGTATCCGGTCAGTGATTGTCATGCCGCGCACTACACCGGAAATCAAGGTGACCGCTGTAAAGCATTACGGTGCCGATGTGATTTTGCATGGAGATAATTATTCAGACGCGGCCGAACATTGTCAAGACCTCATGAGTAAAAATTCCATGACGTTTGTCCATCCCTTCGACGATGAACTGGTTATAGCGGGACAGGGGACCATAGCTGTCGAAATATTGCGCCAATGCAGGGAAAGAGTTGATACGATTTTTGTGCCTATTGGAGGCGGGGGGCTTATTGCCGGTATTGCGGCCTATATAAAATTAATTTGCCCCGAAATACGTGTGATCGGTGTTGAGCCTGTTGACAGCAATGCCATGACGCAATCGTTGGAAGCAGGACATCGCATAACGCTCAATGAAGTAGGGATCTTTGCCGATGGTGTTGCCGTGAAAAAAGTGGGGAGCTTGACCTTTGGTTTGTGTCGACGCTTTGTCGACGAGATTGTGCTTGTTGATACCGATGAAATATGCAGCGCGATTAAAAGTATTTATCAGGACACCCGCTCCATCGTTGAGCCGGCAGGCGCTCTTGCCGTAGCAGGCCTCATTAAGCACGTAAAAAGGGGGGGGCTGACCGGTCAAGTTCTCGTTGCAGTTAATTCCGGCGCAAACATGAACTTTGAGCGCCTAAGTTACGTGGCTGAACGCGCACAGATTGGAGAGAAGCATGAAGCGCTTTTTGCTGTCACGATACCTGAAAGGCCGGGTTCTCTGAAACGATTCTGCTTGGATATCGTTAAGGAAAGCAATATTACAGAATTTAATTATCGACTCGACAGTCGTGAGAAGGCACATATTCTCGTGGGGTTAGCAATACGAGATGAACGGGAACGTGTAGCATTTTCTTTACAAATGTCACAAAATGGTTTCGACAACATTGACCTAACTGATGACGACTTGGCCAAAACGCATGTCAGGTACATGGTGGGGGGACGCTCATCAGAGGCCAACAGGGAAGTTCTTTACCGTTTTTTGTTTCCCGAACGTTCAGGAGCACTGCGCGGTTTTCTTGAGGCTATGAGTGAAAATTGGAATATTTCTCTTTTCCATTATCGCATGCAGGGGGGAGATTATGGAAGCGTTTTGATCGGCCTGGAAATCCCCCTTGAAGAAGATAAAAAATTCCATCGTTTTCTTGACAAGGTAGGTTATCATTATCTTGAGGAAACGAACAATGATGCCTATAAACTGTTTATGTGAAATTTTGTCAGTTCCTGACAAAAAAGCGTTTTCTGCTTCCGTTTACACTTCGCATTAAGATTTTTGCTGGCGGGTTCTTTTATGCTTCTCTGCTTGTGATTACCCTATTCAGTTGATCAGCGTGCTTCCGTGAAGCCACTGCCTATCCCAACTACAGCTCAAAGAGGACGATCAGTCCAATAGACGCTAGCAAGTCGGAGGTTTTGATGGCTTTGAGCTTTATCAGGCTTGAACCCGATATCGACAATGATCGTTGCCCACATTGCGGTTTGTTCCTGCACGGAGATGTGAACGCTGCGAGGAACATCCTCGTCAGAGCGTGTACCGTGCCCGGATCAGGCAAACGGTTCTGAAGCAGGGAGTCGGTTGCCAAGAAGCCGTCTGCTTGCGGTGACGGAGTGGTCACTCAGGTTTATCTTGATGCCCGCAAAAATGGTTGCCATACCAAGTACGGTACACACCGCATCTTTTTTCTTACGGTGATGTTTCCTGCGCACCAAAAGGCCGAATATGATGCCCCCAGCAACCAATAGTACATTGAAACAACGATATCCCTTCATGCTCATATATAATATTAGGTTTCAATGCAGCATGGAATACGGCAACGTGGCAGAGTCGCCAGCGAAAGTTCTTGATTTCGCCGGAAGTTTTGTCTATTATGGTGGTTCATAAGAAGCGCTCGGAACGAGAGAACGCGTTCTTCATCCCAAGGAGGAGCATACGGTGATCAAGGTGAATCAGGAAGAGCTTCAGGATAAAATCAATAAGCTGAAACAGAAAGCAGCCGAAAAGAGTGCAAAAGCTGCCGGAAAAAAAAGCGACCCGGAGGCACGCAAGGCGCGCAAGAAAGTTAAACGCGCGCAGCGAAAACTGCGTGCTGCCAAGTCATACAAGTTCTCAAGTAAAAAAGCAGCTGATGCTAAGCCTGCTGAAGAAAAGGCATCTGCATAAACAAGAAAACAGGATGCATTTCTGCTATCCTTGTCATATGATGCGGTCACACAAAATTATTGCGCTAGTGGCGTTTTTACTGCTTGCAACTGCATGTGCAGAACATAAAGTTAAAGCGCCGACCGTCCCTCCGGCTCAAACGGCTCCCTCCGTTTCGGCGCCGGAAGTGCAGGAAGAGTTCTACCGCGAGGTAGGAACTGCTTCTTGGTATGGCGGAGAATATCACGGTAAAAAAACAGCAAACGGTGAAGTCTTCGATATGTACGGCATCTCGGCAGCCCATCGAATCCTGCCGTTCGGCACCATGATCCGCGTTACCAACCTCGATAATGCAAAAAGCATTAACGTACGGATAAACGACCGTGGGCCGCTTATCAAGAGCAGGATACTAGAACTGTCATATGGCGGAGCCAAAGAGCTTGGTTTCGTGGAACGGGGTACCGCTCGCGTAGTGTTAGAGACTGCGGACGTGGTGCGTGGCCCTGCCCAGTATACTGTGTTGGCGGCTGTATATACGGAGGAGGAGAACGCACAAACGCTGAAATATCGACTTTCGCGGAAGTTCGAGACAGTCACTATAGCACAGCTCGAAACTAACATCACCACGTTTTATACTGTACGGGTAGGTGCCTATGCAACGCGAGAGCGGGCTGAGCAAATAATAAGCAGGCTGAGGCTCGAAGGGCTGGAGCCCATGGTTATAAGAAAAGATTGAACATAATAAAACATAAAGCAAGATGAACAACGTGACAGGTGTCTATGAAAATCAACGTCATAGCAGGAACAATTGAGAACATTAAGGCCGATGGAGCGATCATCCCGTGTTTTGATGAGGAAAAGCAGGGAGAAAGCGTGGAACGAGTTGACCGAATACTCGGTGGCATCATTGCGCGCCTCATAAAGCGAGATGATTTCAAACCGAAGCCCGGTGCTGTCCACATGCTGTACCCCGAAGGCAAGATTGCAGCGGAGCGCCTGTTACTCGTTGGACTTGGCAAGCGGAGTGAGTTCTCTCTGAATAAGCTTCGACAGATCGCGGGCAAAGCATCTCCATCTCTGCGAGCAGTCGGTGCAAGGAACATCACGTTTGCTTCAGATGGGTTTGGCCTGGACGCTGAAGAGCTTGCCCAAGCCGTGACAGAGGGGAGCAAGCTCGGGCTTTACCGGTTTTTGAAATATAAGACGAATGAGGAGAACGACCGCAGGAAAGACATACACACCATAACTATCGTAACGAAAAATGCATCAGCCATCAGTGCACTACTCCAGGGAATAAGTGTCGGCGAAATAATTGCTGACGCAACCAGTATGGTACGGGATATGGTGAGCTCTCCGTCGATCGACATGACTCCAGCGATTATTGCCGCGAAAGCGCGTACCATTGCGAAAGAATACGGGCTGAAACTGCATGTGCTTGAGCGTAGACAAATGGAGAAACTCGGAATGGGTGCGCTTCTTGGTGTGGCATCGGGAAGTGTGCAGCCTCCTAAATTTATTGTCCTTGAACACCGCCGTGGCGGGAAAAAACCATTCATAGCGCTGGTGGGCAAGACGATCACTTTTGATTCGGGTGGAATATCCATCAAGCCTGCTGAAAACATGGATCGGATGAAGGACGACATGTCCGGCGGGGCGGCGGTGCTTGGCACGTTGCGTACTGCAGCTGCGCTTAAACTACCGCTAAACATCGTAGGTTTGATGCCAGCTACTGAGAATATGCCGAGCGGCAGTGCGTATAAGCCCGGGGATGTTCTTTGCACGATGTCAGGACAGACGATCGAGATTATGAACACCGACGCTGAAGGAAGGCTCATACTTTCTGACGCGTTATCATATGCATGCACGTA
>Ga0182027_10013767_pt1 | contig 11240 bp, 11 predicted proteins | sample 712E1DmetaG_FD_121300 | JGI IMG/M metagenome (GOLD analysis project Ga0182027, IMG submission 121300) | Permafrost microbial communities from Stordalen Mire, Sweden - 712E1D metaG (Illumina Assembly) | ecosystem: Environmental > Terrestrial > Soil > Wetlands > Permafrost | place: Sweden...
AGTCGCGCCGAAGCCCGGCACGCCCGATTTCGAGCCCCCGGCCGGCTTCGACCTGGCCGCGTACGCGCGCCGCTCGCCATGGGTGTTCCAGGCCGGCGAAGGCAGCGCAACCCTGGACGTCGTACTGGATGTCGGCCCCGAGCGCGCGTGGATGGCCGAGGAAAACTTCGGCGCCGACGCGACAGTGCAGCCGGTGCCCGAGGCTGAGGAAGGCCAGGCGGGCTGGGTGCGCGTGCGCTTCCGCTCGGGCAATCCGGGCTACATCGTGACCCGCGTGCTGGACGCTGCCGGCAACATGAAGGTCGTCGCGCCGCCCGAGTTGCGCGCGCGAGTGCGAGAGATCGCGGGCGCTGTCGCCACCGCGTGTCGCGCCGAAGGGGGCACGCCATGAAGAAGCGCGAGCAACGGCTGCGGCGCGCTCTGTTCCTGGTGCCGTACCTAGCGAAGAAGGGGTACGAGGGTGCGATGGTGTCCGAGGCGGCCGCGGCCATCGGCACCACGCCCGAGGAACTTCGCAACGACGTCGAGCGCCTGAAAATGGTGGGCGTGCCCGACGGAGATCCCGGCCAGTACCTGACGTTTTGGTTTCACGGCAGCGGAGCGAACGCGCGCATCAGCGCCGACACGATCTGCCGGCTGAAGAAACCGCCGCGCCTGAGCTTGCAAGAGGCGCTGGCCCTGCTGGTCGGTGCAGCAGCCGTGAAGACGACCGGCATCGCCCCCTACGACGAAGCCATCGCCCGCGCCAGCAAGAAGCTTCGCGACGTGCTCGACCGCAGCTCGCGCAGCGAGGCCGACCGTGGCGCGCACATCGTGTTGAAGACCGCGAGCGCCGAGCACCGGGACACGCTGACCAGCCTGTCGCGCGCATGCAGCGATCACCGCGCCGTCGAACTGGACTACGCTTCGTTGGCCGCGCAAAAGCGCAGGAAGATCCGCGTCCACCCCTATGGCCTGCTCAATCACCGGGGCATCTGGTATGTGCTGGCCAAGAGCCTGAGCGACAAAGAGGGCCGCATCCTCATATTCCGCGCCGAGCGCATCCTGGGCGCCACCGTCCTCGACGAGACCTTCACTGTCCCCGCTGACTTCAACCTGCGCGACTACATGGGCGACCGGATGTTCATCACCGACGCGAAGCCCACCCAGATCGTGCTACGCCTGCGCGAGCCCGCAGCCGCGCGTCTGCGCCCCTGGTTCAAGCAGCAGAAGCGCCTGCGCGACGGCGCAATCGAGGTGAAATTCAAAGGCCACGCCACCGGCTATTTGGCCGCGTGGCTGCTACGCCAAGGCGAGGGCGTGGAAGTCGTCGCGCCGGCGGGATTGCGGAAGTGGGTGTGCGGGATCGCGGAGAGGGTCTTGGAGGGGCATGGGTGATGATGCAGGGTTCGGCGAGAGCACTGGAATCTGTCGTCCTCGGAGGTCCTTCCACGAACAGATGCTGCAAATCGTGTCAGAGGGCGGGGGTACGATAGGACATGATCGACACTGAACCGCAGATTCAGCCGCCCGAAGTTCTCACCGCCTTTTTTGTCGATTGGCTGCGCAGCCGTCCCGGCGTCAAAGTAGAGCTACAGCGGGGCGAGGGGCTCGGCGCCGAGTTTCAGTTCCAGAACTCGGCCTTCGGCTGGAAAGAACTGGCGCAGTTCTACCGGGCCTGCGCCGGGCTCGAGTTCTCATGGAGCCTAAATCGTCGACCCAAGGGTACTTTCTCGATGGACTCCTACGTGCCGATCGTTCCTCGCACAGAGGGCGGATACCATAACCCCGATGACGACCCCAATCCCGCGGCTCACATCGGACTTGAGGACCCAGAGGGGAAATTCGTACTCGACTCTGACGAGCCGATTCTTCTGTGTGCCGGTGCTGTGGGTTTGTACGACGGCGATTACGTCATCGGCTGGTGCGACACCCTAGCCCGGGCCATCGCGCTCGGAATTCGGCTTCTTTTCGTGCGAGGCTGGAAGAACTACCTCAGCGACGAAACGGTAACCGAGGACGGGGACTTCGAGGAGAGGGCGAACGCACTCTGGGCCAAGCTCGGGCCGCCGCCAGAGCGGATCGCGGCCTTCCTGGGGCGGCATGTTCCACATGCTCCCCTGCTTTTTCCAGCACCCGAAACCGGAACGCAGCCATGAGTTTCCAGAGGCATCCGCGATTTGACCGTGACCGCGCCCGTGGCTGCCTGCTGGGGCTGGCGGTCGGGGATGCGCTCGGCACCACGCTCGAGTTCGAGGAACTGGACGCGCCCACGTTTCCTCAGATGGCCACAGGCCCTCACGTGGACATCACGGGCCGAGGGCCGTTCGACCTGCTGCCCGGCCAGGTGACCGACGACACCGAGATGGCCTGTTGCTTGGCCGAGTCGCTGCGACAGAAGGGCCAGCTCGATGTCGAAGATGTGGCCCGGCGATATATCGTGTGGAGCAAGCATGCGTTCGACGTCGGGAGCCAGATTTCGGAGGTGCTGGGGGCAATTGCGTCGGGCAAGCAGGGCGCCAGCCGGGAATTCTGGCTGGCCCGCGACAAGCGGCCGGCGGCAAATGGCTCGCTGATGCGGACCGCCCCGATCGGCGTGGCGTTGGCGGGCTGCGATGGCCAACGGCTGGCCTGGGCATCGATCGCGGAATCCTCGATCACCCACTACGACCCGTGCTGCTCGCTGGCGTGCGCGGTCCTCAATGGCGCAATCGCAGCCGCGCTGACTGACAACAAGGATCGCGACCCGTTCCGGCTGCGGGAGGCCGCGTACGAGGCCAAAAGCTACGCGCTGGCGTGTCTGCTGGGGCAACTTGTGCCTCAGGAAGCCTTGTCAGAGGTGGCCAATCTCGTGCCGGCTGCCGACGCTGTCACGTCAGACATCGCAGCATCGACCGCCAACGATCCTGGACTGTACGGCCCCGAACTGTTTCTGAACCGTGCCGATGGTGGAGGGTTTGTCCGCGTCGCGCTCCGGCTGGCGTTCTGGGAGCTGTTCCACGCAAAGACCTTCGAGGCTGGCCTGATCGACGTCGTCAACCGCGGCGGCGATGCCGACACCAACGGAGCCATAGCCGGCGCGTTGCTGGGGGCTTTCTACGGCGAATCCGCAATACCCGCCCGATGGCGAGAGCTCGTGCTAGCGGCAGAACCAGCCCGGCCCCACCTCTCCCGCAAGAACCTACGGGCCTCACGCTTGGTCGAATTTGCCGACTTCATCGCGAGCAGCGAACCTGCTGCTGAAGAGATGTCCGATGAGTAGGGGGAGTTATCTGTTCACGAGCGAATCGGTTTCCGAGGGTCATCCCGACAAGGTTGCCGACCGCATCTCCGACGAGATCCTGGACGGCCTCCTGGCCCGCGACCCGCGCGCGCGGGTGGCGGTCAAGACGCTTGTGACCACGAACTACTGCCTCATCGCGGGCGAGGTCACGGGACCGGCAGTGGACTATGCCGCCCTCGCTCGCAAGGCGATTCGCGAGATCGGCTACGGCAGCCCCGGCTTCGATCCAGCAACGTTGGAGGTGAACGTTCGTGTACACGCACAATCCCGTGAAATTGCCACCGCCGTTGAGGCGGACACCAATCTGGGTGCGGGCGACCAGGGCATCATGTTCGGCTTCGCCTGCAACGAGACGCCCACGCTGATGCCCGCCCCCATCCATTACGCGCACCGGATTGTCGAGCACCTGGCAGAACGCCGGCATGCGGGTCTGCGCCAGCTCGGCCCGGACGCCAAGTCGCAGGTCACGGTCGAGTATCGCAACGGCCGTCCCGCTCGCGCCCACACCGTTGTCGTCTCGCACATGCACGCCGAGGGACTCTTGCAGGCCGCCCTGGCGGAGATCGTGCGCGAAAGTCTGAACGCCGTCCTGCCGACAGGATGGCTGGATGCGAACACGCGCATCCTCGTGAATCCGTCGGGCTCGTTCATTTACGGCGGGCCGGCGGCCGATACCGGGCTCACGGGCCGCAAGATCATCGTGGACACCTACGGCGGCGCCGCGCCTCACGGTGGAGGCGCCTTCTCGGGCAAAGACCCGACCAAGGTGGACCGTTCGGCTGCGTATGCTGCGCGCCACCTGGCGAAGAACGTGGTCGCGGCCGGCCTTGCCGAACGTTGTCTGATCCAACTCGCCTACGCCATCGGCGTCGCCGAGCCGCTGGCCTTGTACGTCGACACCCAGGGCACTGGTAGGGCGGACGACGCCCGCATTGAAGCGGCCATCCGCGCGACGGCGTCGCTCACGCCGCGGGCCATCCGCGACCGTTTGGGACTGGACCGGCCCATCTACGCCCGCACGGCCGCCTATGGACATTTCGGGCGCGCCCCCGACGCTGACGGCGGCTTCTCCTGGGAGAAGACCGACCTCGGCTTGGCACTACGGGCCGCGCTCGGATAGTCCGTGGCAGTCCGTCGCGTAGACTGACGTCCCAACTTGTCTGTCCTCCGCCGACGCCCAGATCTCCGTCGCCGAGGTCACACCCCCGGCGGACGCTCGATGATGCGGCCACCGTAGAAGACAACGATGCAGCGTCTGGCGGCGCTCTCGAAGAGCGATATGCCCGCGTACCCCGCATTGAAACACGAGCAATACACGACGGCGTGCAGACGAGCCGATTCCAGGATGGTCGAGTATTGTGGCCGGCAGAGTTCCGGCCCGGTGAGTGACGAGCCACAGGACAACCAGACGATGCTCGGGTCCTTCGATACCAGCGCAAACAATTCCTCGCTGGTGGCGTAGCGGAAACGCGCAACAAGGGCGTCAATGTCGGGGAAGAGGTCGGGGCATCGGCGCGCGTAAATGATGCCGTTTTGGGCGGCAAGAACGCGCGCGCTCGAGTCGGCGATCACCGGACGTCCTTCGAGCGGCGGCCAGTCGAGAAGGTTGCCCCAGTCGCGCGGAAACCACTCCTTGGTCACCGAAAAGCCAGAAAGGTCGGGCCTCCAGTCGCTCATTGTCCTCCCCTTGTCAGGCGCCGCGGTAGTTCCGCCATCAGGTCGGCAGCGGTAGCGCGGGCCAGGTAGTATTCGTTCGGCATTCCGTTCTGTCCTTTCTGATGTGAGGCTCGCGGCGCCTACGCAGCCGGGAGCGTCTCGATCGCGACGGCCATCGTGTCGTGGTCGACGCCAAGTCGGCGCGCGACGGACGTGACCACACCCAAGACAGCGGCTCGCCAGGCGAAGGCCGTAGACACGGCCACGCCATTGTCGTTGGCCACGTCGGTCAGGCTGTGCCCGGCGCAGGTCAGCGCCAGCACGTGGCGCTGGCGCTCGTCGAGATCGCGCCACACTTCGGCGGCAGCAGCGCGGCCGTCGATGTGACGCTGGACCAGTTCGTCTGGACCCGGCGCCTGCGATGCGGTCTCGCGAATTCCGTCGACCGACGGCTCGGCCCCGAAGTAATGGTACAGCAACTTCGAGGAGAGACTGTCGACTGTCGCAGGTGTTCCCTGGGCCACGAAGTGTGCGGCCGCCTTGGCTACCGCCCCCGGCTCGAGCCGGAAGTGCTGCTCCAGCGACGCAGGCAACGCGCCCGGCCCGGGCAACCCAGCGGCCAGCACAGCCCTAACCTGTCCGCGCAGGGCACGCACCAGCGGCCAGCGCGGACGGTCCTCTAGGGCGATCTGGCGCAATCGGAAGCGAAGCACGCGCTCCAGATCGGCCTCAGTGAATCTGGCCAAATCGTTGCGCAGAAGGCGCATGTCGTTCTCCAGCAGGCGCCGCAGCAGTTCCGCCACCAGATCGTCAGCGGTGGCGCGGGTCAAGCCGTCGTACCGCAAGACGTACTCGGCGAGTCTCGTCAGCTTGGCGGGAATGCCCCTCGCGGCGTGATTCCCGGACACGAGCGCGGCAAAGAAGGCCCGGATGTCGCAATGGTCGTTCGGCATTTCGTTTTGTCCTTTCTGTTGGGACCCCATCGCTCCACGTTTTCCGTGGCCGGCTTTGCCACCGCGTCCGCCGAAACGGCTCGGATGGCTGAAGGATCAAAGGCCCGTTGCCTCCCCTTCATCTCGATGGTGGTTTTTGGTTTGTTTAGTGATTGTCCTACGTTTCAGCACATCAGGCAATAGCTACCTGGCTCTACGGTGCTTCTTTCCAGGTTTCTTCTTGGCCCATTCGACCAAACCGATCTGCTTCGGGGGCTCGTCCTTGGGTGCCAGCCGATCTACCTGCCGCTGTTCCAGCCACTGCCACAGTTCGTCGAAGTCGTGCCCCTCCTCGATCCGGATGTACCCGGCCATGTAACCGGTGCCGGGGCCGCCCTCGCAGCCTCTCTCTGGTCCGGCCCACTCCGGGTACTCCAACGCCTCGACGGCCTCGCCTAACATGCCGTCGTCGTCGACGGTCCAGTAACTGCCCTCCGAGCCTGGCAACCCGAACAGGACGTCGACGTCGAACCGCTCGAGCCAGAGCGACCGCTGCTTTCTCTCGCTCATCTGCAGCTCCCCTTCCCTCACCCCGTACCACTTCCTTACCTGCCGCTCGACGATCCTTGCGAGCCTCGAACCCTCTTTGCAGGCTCTCGTCATGCTCATCTTCCCAGCTCTGATCTCCTCTATCAGATGCGCCTCATCGTCAGCGCTGCTCCAAAAGTGATAGCTGGACGAATTGATCAAGCTCCACCTGGTGCCCGGCGGCCCGGCGTACCGACAGAGGTTCTCCACGATGATTCCATAGAGGACGCCTCCGGTTTCCGACACCTCGTCGGCAAAATTGACCTGCGCGATGGCCATGGTCAAGCCTCCGCCCGGTGGCCGCTCTGGGCGGGCCACGCAGGCGCGGGCCGGGCGGCGGTGAGTGCGCGGGCTTCCATCTCGACGGCCAGCGTTTCGTTCCGGGCTCGTCGAGCCACGTCGGCCTTCAGCCGCCACGCCTCGGGCCATCCGGGAGAAAGCAGCACCAAGGCGTCCGCAAGCTTGCTGGCGGCTTCCACGTTGTCGGATGCCAGGTGGCACCGCGCCGCTGCCAAGTGCGAGCTGCTGTCGGCCTCGCCGTGGAGGAGAAGCAACTCGTAGATGCGCAGGCCGGCAATGTCGCCAGCGGCTGCCCGGTCGCTCAGGAGGGACCGCGCGTGATGGAAGATGACCTGCTCGGAACGGATGAAGTCGGTCTGAAAACGGTCGATGGCGCGCGCCTGGCGCACAAACGCCACCGCCTCCTCCGGGTTCCCGGTCATGTCAGCGGCCACGGCCGACAGCCACAGCACGTACGCGCTGCTGACGCACAGATGGTCCAGGTGACGGCGCGTCTCGGCCAGCCGTTCCCGCACCTCAGGCCACTCGGCCTTGTCGGCGCTGGCTCGAATCTTGTCCAGTTGCCCTTGGATGTCGTCGAGATCGATCTGTTGGTCTTCTGTCATTTGTCCTCCTTGTTTGGTTCAGATGGCATCGATGGTCTGTTTTTCGATGCGTTTGTTGAAGATGATTTTCGCACGGCGGACTGACACGAAATCGCAACCCGCCCCGCCGAACCCACCATTCGGCCACCTCTTCGACGTCCGCGCGACGCCGGTGCCGAAAGAACCTGTCGGGACGCCATCTGTCTTCACATGCCGGAACTCAACAATACGCCCATCGACGATCCCTGGCTCGACGAACTCAACCGCCTGCTGGCCGCCACGCCCGACCTTGGCCCTGCCCAGTGGGTGGCGCGGGGCGAGGGGCTGTTGCGGCTGATCACGCCCCGACCACACGGCCAGGTGGTGTGCGCCACGCTCAACCGGAACGAAGAAGTTCTGGAGCACCTGGCAAGCTGGCGCGACACCCCCAAGTTGCGCGTCCTGGTCGCGCAGACCGACTTTGACTCGGAAGGCTCGCCCGCGATCGTCGTGCGCGACGGAAGACTCTGCATCTTCTGCGGTGACGACCCGGCAGCCGCAGTCCCCGCCACCTTCGACGGATGGTTCAAGTCTTTGCTCGGCCGCCCGTTCCCGCTGTCGGGTTGGGGCAACAAGCTGCGGACAATCGGCCAGCACCAGTGGGTCACGCCCGGCGTGGCCGAGCGGGACATCCAGGGATTCCCCCACCCGCTGTCGGTGGCCGGCCGAACCACGTACCGCCTTGCGGCCTTCGGCGTCCACGGCATGAACAGCTACGCCATCTATCTCACCGACGTTCGCCCGGGCCTGAGCCTGCGTCTGCGCCTGTCGTTCGGTGGGGTCTATGGAGACGCAGAACGCGACAGCGCCGCCGTGGTGACAACCGTGCAGCGGCTGTACGCGCTGGTCGACGCGGTCGGTGCGCGACTGGCGCACTTCGAACTCGAATCCGACATGGAAAGGCACCGCGCCCGCCTGCGCAGCACAGCCGGAGAATGGGAAGGATGGGTCGATAACATCGAGGATCTGGAAAGCGTCGCGCGAGAGGTGGCAGAAGGCGGCATGCCCGCCCCACGCGATCGGGGCAGGAGACCGCGGTGACCCGGTCCCCACTTGAGGGTCGCTGGAAGCGTTGGCGAGGCTGTTCGGTGCGACTCCTACAAGCCCTTTCCTCGACACCTGCTCGAACGCGTTCTCAGCAGGCCGACGAATTCAAGGGGCGCCTCTTCGATGCCGCCTTGCCCGATGACTTGTCGCCGTGCGAGTTCTCCAGCCGTCGGCAGACATCGTCGAAGGTCATCGGTGAGACTTACCCTCAAATGGCGAGGGCTTGCGAGCCCGCTTGGCCCGGTCGAGCCCAGCAAGCCGACGGCACATGCGCAGCGCCCCCTTCCCGAGTCCGCGTCAGCGGGTCCACAAACCTTGACGCTGCCCTACCACCGGTAGGAGCGTGCCACGGAATCCACTTCGGCCCTTGCCTCCTGGCTGGTATCGTTCACGTATGTCGCTTGAAGGCATCACCGAGGAATCAATTGCAAGATTCACGAACGACCTCCTTTCCAAGCTGTCTGAACTTGGCGGGAGTGCGGGCAACACCACCCTCCGCCGGAACCTCGAATGGGAGGACCGCATCTACTGGCCCATCAGAGATCGACTCGTGGATCAGGGTCGTCTCGAACTTGGCAAGGGCAAGGGTGGAAGCGTCCGTCTCGTTCGACCGAGCGAGCAGGACGTGGAGACCACAGCAGCGGAGAGCCAGCCACTCTCTCAGGACCAACCGCGTCCCTATCCCATCGCTGACGCGCCTGGGGTCACCAAAGAAGACGCCCTATACGAGCCAATCGCCTCTGTGCTTCGCGACGCCTGGGACAAGGACAAGCGCTACAAGGAGTTCTTAGTTGAGACTACGGCCCGCCAAGGCAGCCGATTCACCAAAGGAAAGTGGACCCGCCCGGATCTGGTAGTCGCGAGCATGACAACCCTGCTGTACGTGCCTGGAAAGCTATTCGATGTCACAACGTTCGAGGTGAAGCCACTTGACCGAATCGAAGTAACCGCAGTGTATGAAGCGCTGGCCCATAGGCGCGCCTCTACCAGATCGTATGTATGGATGCACATTCCGGATGAGAGCCGCGAGGCCGTGAACGACTCCTTGTCTGCAGTAGTCACAGAGGCCAAACGCTACGGGATCGGGGTTATCATCGGGAGCAAGCCAGAGGACTACGATTCCTGGGAGGAGATGGTTGAGGCTCTGCGAGTCGAACCCGACCCCCAGAGCCTCAATGAGTTCATCGCCGTGCAATTCAGCGCGGGAAACAAGGAAGAGTTGCTCGGGTGGCTGCGCTGAGCCGGCATCCGCCCCTCCTCTTTGCTGCGCCCGGCGCCCGCAGATCGGCCTTGTCGCGCTCAAGCCTTCGTTCGCCGGTATTGTGCTTCTCAGTGTGGTCGGCACCGATGTGCTCGAGAATCTCTCCGCAGTCCGGAACCCAGACGTAGCTGGCAGGAAAAGCAGCAACTCCAAAACCCTGGAGTCTTGCGTGGGGGAAATCCCGACTTCCTACTGGACGCTCGCTTCTTGTCAGAGTCACTGACCCCGCCCCACCCGCCATTCACCCCTCCTCCGCCCAGTTCTCGAACCTTGTGTACTGGCTCAGGAACGTAAGCGGCACGTCGGCGGTGGGGCCGTGGCGGTTCTTGCCGATGATCAATTCAGCGCGGCCTTTCAATTCGGGGTTGTCGTCGAACATCTCCTCGCGATGTACGAAGAGAATCAGGTCGGCGTCCTGCTCGATGGCGCCGGATTCGCGCAGGTCGGATAATTGTGGGCGCTTGTTGTCGCGCCTTTCGAGACCGCGGTTGAGCTGGGACACGGCGATCACGGGAATGCCGAGATCCTTGGCCAGTGACTTGAGGCCGCGCGAGATCTCGGCGATCTCGCGCTCGCGCGAGTCGTTGTTGCGGTTGCCCAGGCCACGCGCCAGTTGCAGATAGTCGATGATGATCAATCCCAGCGGCGCGGGGCCGTCGTCCACAGTGGGCGGAAAGTAGCGCGAGTCGCTGCGAAACCGGCGCGCCTTGGCGCGGATCTCGATGATGTTGGGCGCGGAGGTGTCGTCGATGAACAGGGGCGCGGCGCTCAGGCGGTTGGCCGCCGGGTAGATGCGCGTGCGCCAGTCGTTGGCGTCGACAAACCCGCGGTGGACGCGGGTCGAATCGATGCGCGCCTCGGAGGCGAGCATGCGCTCCATCAGTTCGGCCTTCGACATCTCCAGAAAAGATCAGCACCGGCGTGCCGTGGCCGACGGCGGCGTTCACGGCCACGTTGAGCACCCAGGCGGTCTTGCCCATGGCAGGCCGCGCGGCCACGACGATCAGGTTCTCGGGTTGCAGGCCCGCGGTGATTTCGTCCAGCCGGGTGAACCCGGTGGGCACGCCGGTGACCTGGCGCCGGTTCGTCGAGCGGGCCTCCAGGGTCTCGACCAGGCCGGGCAGCAGATCGCCCACGCGCCGGTAGCTGTCGCGCCGGCCCTGCTGCGCCACCTTGAAGAACAGCGTCTCGGACTGGTCCAGGAACTGCCCGAACTCGCCGAAATCGCCATAGCCGCACGACTGGATCTCGGCGCAAGCGGCGATCATCCGACGCACGATGGCCTTCTCCTGCACCAGGCGCACGTAGTGGCCGATGTTCTCGGCCGTGGGCACGGCGTTGGCGATGGCGATGAGGTACGCGGCTCCGCCTTCCAGTCGCGCCAGGCTGCCGCGGCTCTTGAGCTCGTCGCCCAGCGACACCACGTCGATGGGCTGCTGCCGGCGCGAGATCTCCATCATCGCGTCGAAGATCTCGCGGTGGGCGGGCAGGAAGAAGTCGTCCGTACCCAGCGTGGTGGCCAGCTCGTCGAACATGACGGGCTTGACCAGCACGCCGCCAAGCGCGGAGCG
>Ga0182027_10013768_pt1 | contig 11238 bp, 7 predicted proteins | sample 712E1DmetaG_FD_121300 | JGI IMG/M metagenome (GOLD analysis project Ga0182027, IMG submission 121300) | Permafrost microbial communities from Stordalen Mire, Sweden - 712E1D metaG (Illumina Assembly) | ecosystem: Environmental > Terrestrial > Soil > Wetlands > Permafrost | place: Sweden...
AAACACGGGAAGGTGGCTCTTGGCGCTCAAAACTGTGCAGATGAAGCATCCGGAGCGTATACAGGTGAAGTTTCAGCCTGGATGATAAAAAGTACCGGTGCTCAATATGTTATAATCGGACATTCTGAAAGGAGAACCTATTATCACGAGGATGATAAACTTCTGAATAAAAAAATATTGCTTGCTATTAACAGCGGATTGAAGGTTATATTCTGCATAGGTGAAGTATTAAAAGAAAGGGAAGCAGGCCAACATTTTCTTATTGTCAGAAGACAATTGGAGGAAGGATTATTCAGTCTTACCGGGGAACAGATGGATATGATTGTTATCGCCTATGAACCTGTATGGGCAATCGGGACAGGATTGACCGCATCACCCGACCAGGCCCAGGAGATGCATAAGTACATCCGTGACCTTGTTAAAGAAAAATATGGCAATGATTGCGCTAAGAAACTACCGATTCTATATGGTGGTAGCTGCAAACCATCAAATGCAGCTGAAATCTTCTCTAAACCTGATGTGGATGGTGGTTTGATAGGAGGCGCTTCTCTTAAAAAAGAAGATTTTACTGCAATAGTTGAAGCAATTAAGTGATTAATAATAAATAATTTGCATCATTTTTTGGCCCCCCATCTGTATTGTTATTAGACCCCCTTTAGGGGGGGCAAAAAAGATTGATTAAAGATTTTTCTCATGTTAAAAAAGCTGATAATTCTGATTCAGTTAATCCTGTTGGTATCTACTGGTATATTGCATTCCCAGACCAAATCGGCATTTTCAGGAGATCGTTCAAAGTTCAGAACGGAACTAACAGCTTTTATGGGACCAAATCTTAATACTGATCAAGTTGCTAACCTTAATACATTTCTTTCCAGATGGGACAGTACTGCTTTCAGCACTAAAATTATGGATAAGATAATAAATATTTCGAGCCAGCTCTCATCAAGACAAATGAGACCTGTTCCCCACTTCAATGATTTTCTTGTAACCCTGAATTATTTCATCGAGTATAAACGCGACGTTGTTTTTTTCACAAACTGGCTTAAGGGGTTAAGTAATATAGCATCCAATCAGACGTTTACAAATGACAATATCGACAAATATTTTAAGAATAGCAGCCTGATGGTCAAAGAGAATGTGCTATCCGAATCGGGAAGTGTTAAATGGAAAGTAAAGAATAATACTCTTAAATTTCTGTACGATACTGCTATTTATGTTACTGTTTCAGATGCTACATTAACTTGCTATACGCAAAAAGACAGTACTGAACTGTACAATGTCACCGGAAACTACTATCCGGAACTTCAGCAATTCAGAGGTACAAAAGGTGTCGTTACCTGGGAAAAAGCCGGATATTCCCGGAAAGATGTTTTTGCTGAACTCACTAATTATTCAATTAATATGGTAAAAAGCAGTTTCACTGTTGATTCTGCGAGACTCACACATAATACCTATTTTAAAGAACCGGTCTTAGGATTACTTGCCGACCAGGCAATCAGCTTTACCAACAGGGACAAGGCTAACTATCCTCGTTTTGAGACTTATGCAAAAGAATTTAAGATTAAAAACATATATAAAGGAGTTAATTATGAAGGCGGACTCACATTTGAAGGAGCGAATGTAAAGGGAAGCGGCAAAAATGCGGCCCCGGCGAAAATCACTCTTTTCAGAAATGATACTCTTTATCTCAGAATCCGTTCAAAAGAGTTTCTTTTCTCTAAAACCGGGTTAAGCAGCCAGGAAACTGCCATGTCGCTTTATCTTGATAAAGATTCAATTTACCATTCAAACCTTGGTTTTTCGTACTTTACTGAAACCCGACAGGTAAATCTCTTCCGTACAAGTAATCCTGTCTCTAAGAGTCCCTATTTCGATTCCTTTCACAGCCTCGACATGTATTTTGAATATTTGTCGTGGAATATGAACGAATCGAAAATTATTCTTTCGCATGCAAGAGGCGCTTCTCTGGGACAGGCACAATTTGAATCAACCTCCTTCTTCAATTCAGACTATTTTTTGCAACTGATGGGGCTCGATAATTACCATCCCCTCAACCGTCTTATAAAATTTTCGGAATGGTTTTATTCCGAGACCTTTCCGGTAGAAGAATTTGCCCGATGGCTTGATAAGCCCGTAGAAGCAGTTACAGGATTATGCATTGATATGGCCAACAAGGGTTTTATCTACTATGACCGGACAAATAACGAGATCACAATAAAGAAAAAAACAAAGGACTTCCTCGATTCATATGCAAAAAAGAAGGACTATGATATCATCAATATTGTCAGCGAAACAAAAGCTCCTGCGGATAATGCCATTCTTGACCTGAAAAAATACGGACTGACAGTATATGGAGTATCCGGTGTTCTTCTGAGTGATTCCCAGAAGATTGTAATTTATCCTTATAATAAAGAACTGACTATCGGGAAAAACAGAGATATAAGCTTTGATGGCGTCGTTGAAGCAGGTTTATTTACAGTATTCGGGCATAAATTCTCGTTCAGCTATGATACATTTAAGATCAGACTTCAAAAAATAGATTCCATTAAAATTTCCGTAGAGACCGAGAAGAAGGATAAGATGGGTAATCCAATTGTTAAAAATGTAGACAACCTCATACAGCTGGGAACTGCAGAACTTTACATCGATAATCCAAATAACAAATCCGGATTAAAAAGCCTAAAACAGTATCCTATCATAAATGCTACAACTTACTCATATATTTTCTATGATAAGATACCCGGTCTTGAAGGAGTCTACAAACAGAAGGATTTCTATTTCAGAGTTGATCCTTTCACCTATGAAAACATAGATCATTATTCAAACCAGGATATGAACCTTTCGGGAGAATTTGTGGCAGGTAATATTCTCAAACCGATGAAACAATATCTTGTTATACAGGAAAATAACTCATTGGGTTTTAATATGACCATTCCTCCTGAAGGAATTGAGGTCTATGGTAGCAGGGGTAAATTATACAATTCTCTGAGTATGAGTAACAAAGGACTTACGGGGAGTGGGTCTATGAAGCATCTGACCTCAACAACAATCTCTGATGAATTCAAATTTTTCCCCGATTCAATGATCACTCACGCCTCCACTTTCAGTACTGAAAAAGACTCATCCGGATTATTCCCTATTCTTACCAGCCAGGATGTTGCAATTAAATGGCTTACTAAAAAAGATGAATGGATTGCAATCAATGCAATCGGGAAAACATTTAATATGTTTGAAAATGGAACAACACTTGAGGGCAGTTTAAGTCTGTCGCCTGCAAAACTGAATGGGACTGGAATAGTTAATTTAACCGACTCGAGGATCACTTCTAATTTATTCGGTTTTGCTTCGAATTCAATAAAAGCCGATACAGCTGATTATACACTGAAATCGCTTTCCACAAACGGATACTCATTTATTGCTGAAAATGCCAACACCGAGATCAATTTTGGCCTCAGGATGGCACATTTCAGATTGAATACTGATTCGTCAGTGGTAAAATTCCCTGAGATTCAGTATATCTGTACAATGACAGATTTTACATACAATATGGAAAACCGTGTGCTCAGTATGGAACAAAAGGGAAAGTCGAACACTCCTCTTTTAACAACTGAAAAGCTCCTTAAGCTTGACTTCGCCAAACTTGATAAACCAACCTTTTTTGCAACAAACAATATTTCCGATACAGTCGCTTTTTCATCATGGAAAGGTAGCTATCACCTTGACCAGGAATATATTGAAGCAGAAAACATAAATTATATTCATATTGCTGATGCACTTATTCAACCTGAAAACGGGAAAATAATAATTAACAGAAGAGCCAAAATAGAGCAGATGCAAAACGCCATCATTGCTCTGAACCACAGGCATATATTGCATTCAGGAAAGATAGACATTGAAACGACAAAACGATATACTGGTAGTGCCGTATACGATTATGCTGATGAGAATAAAGGGATCCAACATATTAATTTTCCGGAATTGGAGGTCGATACGGCGACGACCAACGCGAGAGGCTATATACCTGCATCTCAAAAATTCCAGCTAAGTCCTGCATTCTCCTTTACTGGTGATGTTGCACTCTCAGCCAGGGCGGATAATCTTACCTTTACAGGAGCTGCCGGAGTTTTGCATAACTGCAAGACACTAGATAGTTATTCAATTAAATTCAAATCCCAGATCGATCCAAAAAATGTTATGATTCCTGTCAGTGATAAGCCAAGAGACATAAATGATAATCTTGTTTTTTCAGGCTCTTTCATAAATACTGATTCTATTCATATATACCCGGCTTTCCTTTCGGCACAAAAATCCTGGACCGATATTGCTCTGGTGAATTCCAATGGTTGGCTTTACTACGAAAAATCTAAAGGAAGATACTTAATCGCTTCCCGCGAAAAGCTGATTGATCTGACTCTTCCCGGAAATATGATTGCATTTGACAAGAACTTTTGTGTATTGTCGGGGGAGGGAAATATTAATTTCGGTGCAAAACTTGACCTGGTTAAATTGACCGGTGCAGGCAAAGTAATTCATGCTATAGATTCCGGGAAAGTTAATATTGATGCCATCCTTGCCCTGGACTTTCATTTTTCATCTGAAGCACTCAAGGTTATGGCAGATGAGTTTAGATTTATGCCTTCTCTTAAACCTGTTAATCTGAATACAGATCTGAACAACAAGGGCATGAAGGATCTTTTGGGAGTAAATGTCGCATCACAATTAAAGGAGGAGATGGATCTGTTTGGAACATCAAAGAATCTGCCAAAAGAATTTACTTACGAACTTCTGCTCAACGATGTAAAACTATTCTGGAATGAATCTACAGCATCTTTCCGGTCGAGTGGCAAAATCGGCATCGGTTTTATAGGACCACAACCTATAAATGTTTATGTCGACGGCTATATCGAGATCCAGCGAAGAAGATCGGGCGATATGTTCGATATCTACCTTAAAGCAGATGCATCTACGTGGTATTATTTCTCTTATTTCAAAGGTGTGATGATGACACAGTCGGGAAACAACAATTACAATACAATTATTGCCAAAACGAAACTGAATGACAGGAAAGACCCGGAATCAACAATTAAGGTACCTTATACATATATGATGGCAGTTGAGGACCGGCTTGGCAGGTTCCTGCAGAGGATGTCGGATAATAAAGCCGATGATAATTCGGGAGACCTTAATGGTCTTATAAAATGATTTTGCCCCTTTCTCCTAGTTCAATCAATTCAAGATCGTGGATGCTTATCCCATCTATCTGAAACCTGATTGCTGTCATATATTTGTGAAAACCATTATACCCTGCTGCACCAGGATTCATATATAAAAATCCCGCTTTTTTATCATACATAACCTTAGCTATATGCGAATGTCCGCAAATGAAAAGATCAGGAGGATTTTCATTTATTGCGCGTAATACTTTTCGGTCATAATGTCCGGGGGTTCCGCCAATATGGGTGAGCCAAACCCTGGTTTCTTCAGCCATGAAAATCAAATTCTCTTTATAAATTGATTTGATGAGGCTATTATCAATATTGCCATAAACAGCTTTCAATGGTTTGAAGCCGGCGAGTTTATCAGCTGTTTCAATATTACCAATATCTCCCGCATGCCATATTTCATCACATTCTGCAAAATGATCAAAAAGCCTCGGGTGAATCCATCCATGCGTATCCGAAAGAAGACCAATCTTCATATTCTAATTTTTACAAAATACTTGGCGAACCTTTGTGTCTTTGTGCCAAGAAAATTACCTGCGATTGCAAAGATAGACTCAAATTGCCTAATTTTGTACAAATTGATTTCTATGCAGATATTTTATGCACCTGATATAACCGGTAATACCTATACGCTTGACGAAAAAGAGTCAAAGCACTTAATCAGGGTATTAAGGATGACAAGAGGTACGAATGTCAGGCTGATTGACGGCAAAGGGAATCTTTATGAAGGAATCATCAGCAACCCGGACCAAAATAAGTGTATTATAGACATTATAGGAAGAATTACGGATTTCGAAAAAAGTAATTACAGACTTCATATTGCTATCTCACCGTTAAAGAATCCTGAACGATTTGAATGGTTTATAGAAAAGAGTGTTGAGATTGGGATAGATGAGATTACTCCACTGATATGCAAAAACACTGAAAGACCGGGAATAAAGAGTGAAAGAGTCAATAATCTTATAATCTCTGCAATGAAACAATCACTCAAAGCAACCAAAACAATTCTGAATGAACCAACCAGTTTCAAAGATTTTATTATTAAGGATTTAACTGGAATCCGGATGATCGCACACTGCAATGATTCAATCGAAAGAAGTAAGGTTTCTGAGGTATATTCAAAAAATGCGAATTCAATTATTCTGATAGGACCGGAAGGCGATTTCAGCAGGGAAGAGATTGATTCTGCAGTCAACAGAGAGTTTTTCCCGGTTCATCTTGGACCAAGCCGTTTGAGAACAGAAACGGCAGGTGTTGCTGCCTGCCATTCCATTTACTTTATTAACCAGTAAAAGTGCGTTTTATCTGGCCATGAAGTTCACTAACCCTTTCCAAAAAGAACACAGGAAATATTCCTGTGTTCTTTTCGAATTTTTAAACTATTTTCCTGATTTTCTTTATCAGGCTCGTTGTCAAACATCTCCCCGGAACTGCATTTATCTGCCGGAGTAGGTCAATCACATCACAGAATTCAGTGTTTAAACCCATTGCATCTTCTATAAGATCTATGTCTTTAACTTTGATATCCCGGAATGTAATAAAAGGAGTAGAAATTAATCCCATAGGCTTCATGTTTTCAATTTATGAGAAAACGCCCCGGATATATATATTATTGTATTTCTATTTATTTAAAACTTCAAATCTTAAATAATTCTCTTTTTTGATATTGCTCTCTACCCTTAAGCCGTTGTGCCTTTATGCCCTTGCACCCCAGATCAGTTCAGTGTCAGGCTGATTTTTTTCTCGACCATTATTCTCCTCATGTTAATGAGTGCATATCTCATACGGCCAAGGGCCGTATTTATGCTTACATCGGTTATATCAGCGATTTCCTTGAAGCTTAAACCAGCATAATGCCTCAGGATTACTACTTCCCTCTGGTCATCAGGCAAATGGTTTATCATATTCCTGACATCTTTTTGAATTTGTCGTTTTATCATATCATCTTCGACATTGTCTTCGGCAAACGATTTTGAATTAAAAATGTCAGATTCATAGTTGTCGTTCGAAATAGTATTCATCTGCTTGATTCTGCGGAAATGGTCAATAATAAGGTTATGAGCAATACGCATAACCCAGGAAACAAATTTTCCATTATCGGAATATTTACCCGCTTTAACAGATTGAATCACTTTAAGGAAGGTATCCTGAAAGATATCTTCAGCGAGAGCCGTATCGCGTATATAAAGACTTATATAGGCGAAAACTTTGTTCTTATGGCGGTGGATTAGTTTTTCAAAACACGACTGCTCACCTTTTATAAACCGCAAAATCAGTTCATAATCGGAAATCATTTTATTCATAACTCTCTCTTTTAATTAACTAGAGTAGAGATATTCTATAGGCAGTCAGTTTTTAATTAGTATCTATTCGAAATACAAAGAAAACAATTTTTTTGATTTGAAAGTATTACTTTTGGGCTTTAACAGAAATTTAACACAAATTTTAGAAGATCAGATATGGAGGGTTGTATTGAAATCAAGGGGGCAAGGGTACATAATCTGAAAAATATCAGTCTCAAAATTCCCAGAAATAAACTTGTTGTAATAACCGGGGTTTCGGGTTCAGGAAAGTCTTCTCTGGCCTTTGACACTATATATGCTGAAGGACAGAGAAGATATGTTGAAAGTCTCTCCTCATATGCACGTCAGTTCCTTGGAAGGATGAATAAGCCTGAGGTCGATTTTATAAACGGTATCCCTCCTGCCATTGCAATTGAGCAGAAAGTAAATTCGAGAAATCCACGTTCCACAGTCGGAACCTCTACGGAAATATATGATTATCTGAGACTTCTTTTTGCCAGGATCGGCAGGACCTATTCACCTGTATCAGGGAAAGAAGTCAAGAAACACAGTGTTGATGATATTGTTGATTTTCTTTCCGCTCTGCCTGAAGGAACAAAAGTAATTATTACCTCTGCCGCCGAGATACCGGAAAACATTAATATATCAGAATATTTTTCATTCCTTGAAAAACAGGGATTTAACCGGATAGAGTCTAATGGTGAACTCATAAAAATTGATGAGTTAGAATCCTTTAGTGAATATAAACCGGGGCAACGGATCAATATTGTAATCGACAGGCTGGTAATAAATCATTCTGCTGATAGTTTCAGCCGGGCTGCCGACTCTGCTCAAACAGCGTTCCAGACGGGTAAAGGATATTGTCAGGCAGTTATACCTGGTGATAAAGGTGTGATAAGGGAAAGTTTCTCTAATAAATTTGAAGAGGATGGCATCCTTTTTGAGGAGCCATCGGAATATTTGTTCAGTTTTAATAATCCGATCGGTGCTTGTCCGGTTTGTGAAGGATACAGTAAGATTATCGGTATAGATGAAAATCTTGTTATACCTAACCAGAACCTCTCTGTTTATGAGGATGCAATTGTTTGCTGGAAGGGTGAAACAATGAAAAAGTGGAAAGAGAGACTGGTCGCCAATGCAGGATTATTCGATTTCCCGATACATAAACCGGTTTATCAGATCACTGATGAACAGAAGGAGCTTTTGTGGAAAGGAAATAAATATTTCTATGGTATCAACAGGTTCTTTCAACATCTTGAGGAGAAAAAATTTAAAATTCAATACAGGGTACTGTTAAGCCGTTACCGTGGAAAAACAATATGTCCCGAATGCAAAGGGTCGAGATTACGAAAAGAGGCCGGGTATGTCAGAGTTGCAGGAAAAACAATCCAGGAACTGGTTTCAATACCTGTCGAAAAGTTGTTTGAGGTCTTTTCGGCAATTGAGCTAAACGAAACTGATGCCAAAGTTGCTGAAAGACTGATTAAAGAGATAACTGTCCGTCTTAGGTTCCTGATTGATGTCGGCTTACCATATCTTACACTCGACAGACTCTCTTCATCGCTATCAGGCGGAGAATCGCAGAGAATAAATCTGTCGACCTCATTAGGAAGTAATCTGGTAGGCTCTATGTACATACTGGATGAACCAAGTATTGGGCTTCATCCCCGTGACACAAATCTTCTGATCTCGGTATTAAAAGAACTGAGAGATCTGGGCAATTCAGTTCTGGTTGTGGAGCATGAAGAAGAAATAATAAGAGCTGCCGATGAAATAATTGATATGGGGCCGGAGGCGGGCAGACTCGGGGGGGAGTTAGTTTACCAGGGAGGGCTCGATCTTACAGCAGCAAATAAATCTCTTACTGCAAGTTATCTTAGCGGCAGGTTAGTTGTGCCCGTTCCGAAAGCACGAAGAAAATGGAACAGTTATATTGAAATCAAAGGTGCAAGGGAGAATAACCTGAAAGGAATTGATGTAAAGTTCCCCCTTCACACTATTACTGCTGTCACCGGAGTAAGCGGGTCGGGAAAATCAAGTCTTGTATCAGATATATTATATAAGGTATTGTCTGACAGGATTAACGGCACCAATTTAAAACCAGGTCAGTACAGAGATATTACAGGAGACACTTCCGGACTGACAGGAATTGAGCTCATTGATCAGAATCCTATTGGAAGATCGACCAGATCGAATCCGGTTACCTACCTTAAAGCTTATGATGAAATCCGCAAACTTTATTCTGAACTTCAGGCTTCGGTCCAAAATAACTATAAAGCATCACATTTCTCATTTAATATTGAAGGCGGAAGATGTGAAGAGTGCCAGGGTGAAGGGATAATACGGGTTGAGATGCAGTTTATGGCCGATGTGGAACTGACATGCGAAAGCTGCAAAGGTATGAGGTTCAGAAGAGATATACTCGAGGTGAGATATCATGGTAAAAACATTTATGATATGCTTGAGATGACCATAGATGAAGCAATTGATTTTTTCAATGCACACCCGGGAAAGAATGAAAAGAGGATCATCGAAAAGCTGAAACCCCTTTCAGATGTAGGATTGGGTTATATCAAAATGGGACAGTCGTCGAGTACTCTGTCAGGGGGTGAAAGTCAGAGGGTAAAACTGGCTTATTTTCTCAGTCAGGAACGAGCAAACGGGCATATATTATTTATTTTTGACGAACCGACAACAGGTTTGCATTTTCATGACATTAACAAACTTCTTAAATCAATAAATGCGCTTGTCGATCATGGACATTCTGTTATTCTGATTGAACACAATCAGGAGGTGATTAAATGTTCCGACTGGGTTATTGACCTTGGGCCTGAAGGTGGTGAAGACGGCGGGTGGGTAGTTTTCGAAGGCAAACCTGAGGATCTGGCAAAATGTAAAGAATCATACACTGGCAGATATCTGGCACCGAAACTGGTATAAAACACGTACAAAAAATGTAGGGACGTGTCGCGACACATCCCTACAAATATTAATTATATGATGCGTGTTATTTTTTAATTTTGAATCCGAACATTATTGCTACACAACCACTTGCCGGTGTTTCTCCCTGTTTATTAAATGAATTAACTTTAACTACAATTTTAAGCTGCTGGCTTGATTGCAGTTTGAAATCCCATGTTCTGGCATAGTTCACATCCTTATTTGTATAGAGTACATTTTTATTTGCATCGAGTACCCTGAATTCTACTTCCGGAAGTTTATCTTCTCCGCAGATTGAGACTCTGTATTCCATATCGGAATAAAATGTTTTATACAATTCAGCCTCTTCACCTTCAACAAGTATTGCAGCATGATAGTTCCCATCATGTGTATATGCTCCCAATTCAGGGATGCAAACCTTTTTAGCGAATGCTTTGCACTGAGCATCAACATTAAGAGTAGTTGTAACTATAAGTAATGCCAGTATCGGAATTATTCTAGGTATTCTCATGGGATTAGTTATTTACGAATGTCTTTCTTATCTCAGAAACTGTTACAGAGAGTTCTTTGAATACTTCAGGTGTCATGTCAGTCTTAATTTCAGACTTGAGAATGGTGGTATTTGATGCCTTATCAAATTCCGGTCTGATTTTTGATGTTGTGATTTTGATTTTGTCAAAAACCACTTTGAGCTTTTTAACCTGAACTATAAGGTCATCAACTGCCGGATTTCCTTTGCTACTCTCAAGCAAATTGATAAGTATATCGATTGA
>Ga0182027_10013769_pt1 | contig 11237 bp, 6 predicted proteins | sample 712E1DmetaG_FD_121300 | JGI IMG/M metagenome (GOLD analysis project Ga0182027, IMG submission 121300) | Permafrost microbial communities from Stordalen Mire, Sweden - 712E1D metaG (Illumina Assembly) | ecosystem: Environmental > Terrestrial > Soil > Wetlands > Permafrost | place: Sweden...
AACCGTACCTGTTGTAGTAATGGTACTTCCATTCTGGACAAGTCCGACCCCCTCTACTATAGAAGTTACCGTCCCTGTACTACCACCAATCTGAGTAAAATTGGCTGCCCCCGTGGTCAGCGTTAATGTAGATGCCGAAGCTGCGGTACAGACATAGTATTTACCTGCCCCTATGTCATAAACTGTTGTTCCTTTGGCAATATTTATACCAAAGGCTGTTGTCGCATTAGCAATCCTGAAATGATTGCTCGGAGTTGCCTGTCCATACCCTATCACCGATAATAGGACAAATACTAAAAGAATTACCAGCTTTTTCATATTATATTAATTTTAAATCTATCGTTGAATTATTATTTTATCATATTTTCTTGTGTCAAGGTTCACATATAAAACAGTAGTACCCCCGCCTGACCATCGAGTATTGGGTATCGCTATTCCATTATAATATACCGAAGTGGTTGACTTCAATGAAAAAGGAACAGTAATGTTGTTTTCCGCATCACTGCCTATCTCATACTGATACACCGCCTTTAATCCCCTTTTTAAGTATCCGGAAGAATCAACCACAGTGGTGTCAGAATAAGAATTACCTAAAATATTTTTAAGAGAATTAATAATTAAATTCGTATTAGCAGTAATCGTTCCTCCGGCATAGATGTTCTTTGTCGTGAAAATATCAGAAGTGTCATTCCAACTCATATGCTGAGAAGGAATCCACATCTGAAGCCCTACATCCCAATAAGGCAGCTGACCATTCTTGTCCCCATTTCTTAACTTGTATTGATACTTGCTTTGTATTTTTCCACCAACTATCGCTGTATCACCAAACGTAACCATCTTTGATGTATCCGCCTTGATGGTATAGTTAGGTGCTGAACCTGAAACCAATGTACCCCAATCCTGATATATTCTCGTGAGTAAAGTATCATGCCATTGTCCCCAATTATATGCGACAACCCCTTTGTTCTGTTTTGCCCGCCATGTCGCTAATGTATCGGGAGCAATAGCAATCACAGACCCGGAAATAAGAATAGGGGTCGTCCCGGAATAAACCACCCCCGTATTATGATCGTTGAAATATTTTAAAGTGATGGGGTTTTTCTGAATATTGCTATCCGACTTCACAAACGAGTTGTCCCAATTTGAGGAATTATTCACTATTGTCCCCAACACCCCCGAGGTTGCGACCAAAATACCACTCTTGGCGACATCAACCGTGTCTATGCTTTTCTGATACCTTGCATTATAAAATGTATCCCCCGTTAGTCCCATGCCATATCCCGCGATATACAATACACCCGCCGGAGTTCGCCACGTCTTGTCCCAACTCAGGTATTGCCCCGTAGTCCCATCGGCTATAATCGGTTCATACGTTAAAATAGAATGAACTTTGGTTTCCAAAAATGAAGTGTCGGCTCGTATCGTTCCCGAAGTAGTAATCGTTCCACCCGCCAACCCCTTACCTGCGGTAATTGAAGTAATTCCCTTGTGAGAGTTGAAATACGAATAAGTAACAGGGTTTTTAACCGTATTTGAATCTGCCTTGTGAAACGAATACGGGTCTGTTTCGGTTGCCGTTATCGTCCATGCCCGATCAGCGGACAGGTCGTACGCCGTGCCGTTTATGGAAAGTGTTCTTGTTTTGGGTACGAAATGGCTGACAATGTACGCCTTTTTGTAATACAAAGAACTATCAGCTACCCATACGGGGTCGGTTTCTGTATAAGGTCTGAGTGCCAGCGTATCTATATCGTATTTTGTGGCAATCGTAACCGTGTCGGAAAGACTTAAATATCCCGCAGGTGAGTACCGTGACCGATTGGCAAGAACCCACGACATATTAACCGTATTGTCCACCTGAACTTCCAGCTTGTAAAACTTGTTGTTATACGAAAGCCAGATAATCGTATTGGGCGGGTAGCCATTCACAAAATGCGTGAGCAGGTCGGGCATAACCACCGTGGCGTTGCTCTGCGAAAACAACGTTACAGAACAAAAAACGAAGAATATTAGTAAAGCCAGTTTTCTCATTACGGGAGTGCTGTTATTTGAATCTTGTACTCGGTTCTGGAATTTTTATAAACGATGTCGGAGGCAGTATTCGTAGAATTTTCTGCGTTTAAATTGATTTCTAACCCGCTTGGGGCTACGGCATACTTACCCGAAGTTGTTACCACGTCGCCACGAGTTGTGAACTGAACTTCAACCCACACGTTACTTGCATCAACCCATGTAATCCATAGTTCAACTTTTACGTATTGATTATCGGCATCAATCAGTTTGTTGGTGAAATATAAACCTACCTGCGTAGAATTAATATAGGGATAAATGGTTTTCCCGTTATCATTCAAACCCAACGTGAGATTTGCGGTGAAATAAGCACAGTCGTCCGCCTTTGTCCAATACCGTGTATCTAATGCGTAGTTGAACAAGTTTTCGAGCATCGTACCCGCTGCGGTGGGAGCCGTTGTCAGATCGGAGAATATCTGTACCCCGTTTGCCCCGGCAGCACCCGCAGCCCCCGTACCCGTTGCACCAACAATATTAAATAGTAAAGTCCACGTCCCGGCTATGTTTCGCCAGATATACTGTTCGGTAGCACTTTTGTTTTGTAAATAAAAGTCGCCCGCAGTCCCGCCAGAAGGTGTACCCGTACCGTAACCAAAATTAAAGGTAGAAGGAGTAGTACCACCACCCTGACCCGCGGCAATAGGAACGATAACGTGACTTGCTTCGTCATTTGAACCGTCACAGGAACAATCTACGCTTTTTAAAACGTCCTTTAACGAATTACAGGCATCGGTAGCGTCTTCGCCACAAGTAATTGCCTGTTCGTACTCAATCCAATAAGCGATAGCCTGTTGCGCCTTGATACGCAAATCCCACGCTGTTTTCTTATTTCCTTCTTCTGCGGCAATCCATTCGTTCATCAAATTGGTAAAGCAGGTACGCATCACACAACCGCAATCGTCGCACTCTACATCGGTACTCTTGTACCCCGTCAACGTGTCAACAACAAAAATCCACGAATAACCATCCCATTCAGCTAAGGTATAATCAACAATAGTCGAAATGGAAGTCTGCCAAATCTTTGTCCATAGCCTTGTTGCCGAAGTAGAACCACCCCCGATAACCCTTGTGGCATCTGAGGTAGTACCTGGCGTGGGGGTAAACCCACTACTTAACGGTTCTTTTACAGTATGACTTCGGGTGGTTGTGTCGGGGGAAATAACCGACCCGCCGAGAGCAATATCGTATATCGTTGCATCGGTAGAAGTCAATTCTGAAGTTGCGCAATCTACCGTGTGAGTAATGTCAATGACCGGGGCAACGTACTCGAAATCGTATGTTTTGGTCACTTGTACAAACGCTGAGCTATTAACCGTTACCAGATAATCGACCGTATAAGTTCCCCGCTTTACATTCCCATCGGAATCGAGTGGCAACGAAATCCCCGTCTTTGTCCACGTTGGCGTGGAACTATGAATATCCGGGGTTGTCCAAACCGGAGTTACCTCGTCATACCCCGCACCCTGAGAGAATATAATGCCGTCAGGGTCTTTGATTCGTATAATACCTTTCATGGCGGTGAAACCCGTCAGCGAAGCATAGCCGGTCGTGATTAAATCGGCAAACGCTAATGTATTTGTCGTTCCAAGCGTGAAAGTCAACGAAAATTTAGGAACTGAAGTGGTGAGTGTACTCATCGTATATCATTTTTGGCAAAGTTACAATTTTAATTCAGCGTTGTCAATATGGTAACTTATACGCAACAAAAAACCCCGAGTTAAGGTCGGGGTCTTTGCGTGCTTGTGTTTGTCGGGGTGCTATTTGTCTTTCGGATCATGCGTGACCAATTCGTCAGGCAGGGTCTTTTTCTTTGTTACAAAGTAATCTACCAAAATAGCGGTCATGTCTTTCTTGCTTAACTTCTGATCTGGCTCTCCACTAATTAATCGGTATAATGTTCGGTGCGACGGCCATGCCAATTCTTCGGTCAGGTAGGCTTCGGTCACTGGGTCGGGCAGATACACTTTAGCTTGTGGCTTGACGTTCATAGGCGTTGTTTCAACCCCTATGGAAAGCAGTTCCACTTCTTCAGGATGCGACATAAGGTAGTCAACTAAGAACTTTTTGTTTCTCGTTGCTTCGCCTACGGGTACTTTAGTGATTTGCTTCAACTTGGTTACACGGTCATCGCCCATCAGCCACCAAACAAAGTCGTTGGGGAAATATTTTAACTGTCCACGATCCATCGCCCGTTGAATGATTGCCCACGTGCTTAACCTCTCTGCGTTCTGTTGTATCACACCCATCACGGCTTTCGAGAACCCGTTGAAACCGAATTCTTCATCGCCCAATGCCTCTGCGCTTTCAACCGCCGTGATAAGTTCGCTTTTGCAAACTTCCAATTTCTTATTTTCGGGTTTAGCCACACCCCACGCTGAACATAACAGGTCAATTACCTTTTTGTCTTTTACAATAGGCGATGCTTCATTGGTTAAATAGAAGATTACCCCCGAATTCTTGCTCACTATCGAAAGATGGTCTTTGGCTTCCTGAACCCTGTCCTGTAAATATAACGCAGGGTACTGTTTCTTTTCTTCCTGATCCCTGTATGTTTGATTGCGACGTGCGGAAAATAGCATGTGGAATATGATTTCTTCCATGTCCTTTGTCGGGTCGAGCGAGATCATCTTTTTGTCGTACTTGTAATTACGGGGCAAAAAGTCAAACCCGCCCAGCGGAAGTGGTTTTGCTGTTTGACACCATACGATTTCATGGGTTCCCGTTCGGGTGGGGATTATAGTACTGCGAGGTACTTCCGCCCCCATATTGCCACGTCCACGACCCGACTTCATGCCGGGGTTGATAAAGATACACACCTCCCCGTTGATCGTGTAGTTTTCGTAAATCTTCTTCGAGGCTTCAAAGATCATACGCCCGAGTTCATCTTCCTGCCCTATCTGACCAACGCTGTTGACCGTCCGGGAATTATACAGATACTTGGTTAAATCGAGCTTGGTTCCGTTATCAAAATACATATTTTCACGTTTTTAGTTAATAATTTTTCTGCAAAGATACGATATTATTTTTGCGTTGTCAATAGTTTTTGACCCTATTTTACGTGCTTCCAAGTCTTTCTTTTTACAATGGCGAATATGGTTTTGGAATCCACACCATATTTATCGGCTATCTTTTGAAATGTTTCCCCGTACCAAGAATAACTTGCGCGAATGTCACGTAATTAAAATCCAAAAGTCAATAGGGTGAGTATGGATATAAAAGTAAAGGGTCGCTTGTGGCGACCCAATACTTGAATTTAAAATTAACACATATGAAGTCTTGTGTAACTTCTTTATTACACGGGATATATGCGTATTGTTTGGAATGCGTTAAAATAAGGAAATGATGCGTGACTCATCCAGTTGGTCTTGTTGGCATCGTCACCTGTCAGGATAGGCAACCCCATCGTCTGCTGGAAATAACCATCCATCCCTCCCAGATGACCGACAATCATCTTACGGTTGTAGGTTCTGTTTCCACAGTACCTTACCGAGAGATTCGGCACGTAAGCACCCTCACGGGTCTTGACCTGTGAAAGCGGGAACATAAGACCGTTGTTGTACATCACGTTCTTGAGCAGATACGGGTTGTTGAAACTGTGATCCTGCACGAGGAAATAGTTGAACCCATCCTTGCGAATGGATTTAAACCCGATTTCAAGGCGCTTGTCGCCTTCTGCACCTGCATTGGGAGTAAAGAGTTGGTTCAGCGACCCCGTAGTACCCGAGATGTAATCTTTGGTGTTGTTCTCCATCGAGGTATAAAGCCCGTTACCCATGATGCAGATGATGTTCGGGGAAGAAACACCGACCGAGAGCCAATATTCGCTTGTAGCATCAAAATCGGTGATCAGGAAACCGGCGGTTGAAGAATATGTCTTGTCATACCCTTTCTGTACACCCCAATCCCACAGCCCGATGTTGGTATAGATAGGCACACTCGAAGAATCGAGTACCGAAGTATCGACAATCGAAGTGTTGGTCGTTGCCTGACCTAAGATCAGGGCAGCGTTCATGCCTGCGCGAAGTTCAAGCTCTTTCCTGAGAACGTCACGTTCGTAGTAGTATTTGCCGTCGATGTTGTACCAATGTTTACGGGCAAGTTCCATGCCGCCGAAGCCCTGTGCTTCCTTGAATAACTGTGCATAGAAATATACATGGTCGTAACCAACCTTGCTTGCCTGTACTGCGGTGGATTCAACACCTGTTGCAAAACCGCCAAGAGGAATAACCTGACCGGCATAGAGATAGTCGGAAGAGATGGTGGCAGTAACATCCGACGGACGGATGGTGATGGTTACAGTTGAACCGGAAGCGGTGATACCACCGACCACGATTTCGCACTGTAAAATATCGGAAGCATCGGTTTTGTTCTGCAAGAAACAAACCTGACGTTCACGCGGATAATAATAATAAGTAGAAGTAGAACCAAGACGAGTCAGGTCAGTAGTGGCAAGGACAAAGAGGGCAGTTCCGCCGGCAATAGTTCCCTGTGTGTTGATCGAACCCACGGTCATGGTCTTGATAGGATAATCTTCGATAAAAGATTCATACGTTTCGCTTGAAACGAGGTCTGAACGACCTTCGAGGGCGAAGGTAAGAATATCGAACATGGTCAATCCCGGGGCATAACTCAAATACAGTTCAGCCACTTTTTCGGGCATGATCGTAAAGAGTTCCTCCGTATTGACGATATTGTATGTCGTTGGTTGCGCGATTGCACCTTTGGACAGATCGGGTAATCCGGTAAGCATTTTAGTTTAAGTATTAGTAGTTGGTTAGTTTTTTATTTCTTTTTCCCCAACATCTCATCAAAGTCACTTTTGGCTTTGTTTAAAGTTTCCTGAACTTTATCATCCCCCGCCGGGCGTTGTGCCATGTTCGGGAGAGAAGGGTTGTGATTCTTTTCATGTTCTTCCTTGACCCATTTCGCTTTCTCTGCCTTTAACGCAGAGGAAATTACTTGGTCTCGGTGTTCCCACAGGTAGTCTTTCATTAGACTTTCCGTGATAATCACTTTGGCTTTGTCGGCAACCTCTTTATTCCACTCCGAAGCAGTCTTCGATAAGAATTCGGTAGCCTCGCCTAATGCCTTTTTGACTTTCGTGCTTTCAGCAAAGTTAGCCAGGTCAAAGGAATAGATTGGGGTTTGTTTGCCGTCTTCCCCCTTTTCAAAAAACTCAAGCGTCTTCAGGCTGTCCTCCACTCGCTTCAAGTCGTTTTTTACCATAGGGTTCAAACGGTCGTATTTTTCTTTTAAGGCTTTCTCCTTTTCGGTTTTCGCTTTCACCAAGTCCACCTTTTCGGGTATCTTGATTTCGGCTTTGAGTTTGTTAAACTCGTCAGTCGCTTCCTTTCTTGCCCGTTTTAGCGCCGTTTTGACTTTGGGTTCTTGCTCAGAGAATGGCTTTTCGGGGTCATACCCCTTATCCACCCATTGAGTCTCGATGTCATCTGCCGCCTCTTGGTCATTGTCGTAAACTTCGTGTTTAGGATCGTTCAATAACGCCCGATAGGTCAGTACCTGCATCGGGGTCATCTCGGAAATATCGCTAAACGCAATCTGCGATACAATGCCCGGGTCATAGTCGGGGAACTTCTTGAGCATCTCATTATAAACAAACACCTTGTCATTGGCGAAAAACTGCATCGGGTCTATACCCAATTTCAATTCTTCGTTTTCCAATCGTAGGCGTTCGCTTGCCGTTGAAAGTTCGTCGAATTTAGAGTGCCTTTCTTTCAATGTTTCAAAGAACGTGTCAGCGTCTTCTTCTTTTTCAAGTTGCTGACCAAATTTTTCATTTACCCACTTTACCTTGTCCCACGTTTGTTGGGCTGGTTCGGTGGGTTTAGCCGGTTCTATCGGCTTTTCTGGTTCTTTCTGTTTTTCAGGTTCTATTGGTTTGGCGGGTTCTTGTGCCGCCAACTTTGCCTGTATTTCCTCCATCGTACCTTCCGTGACGATGTGCTTTACTTCGTCTGCCATGTGTTTTTGTGTTTATTTCTGCAAAATTAATATATCTTTTTTGCAAAGTCAATAGGGTAACCCTAAGCGGTTTGTGCGGGCGGTTGGTTCGCGTTGGCTTGATTGTCTATATTCGCCAAGTCAACCTCCCTCCCGTGCTGCATAGCACCCTTGACCACCGTGTCACCCATCTTATTTTTACCCGTTGCATTAATCTCGTCCATCTTATAACCATGAGCCTTATCATCGGCAGCCTGTTTCATTTGGGCTGCTTTCTGGGCGTTTTGGTCGTTCAACTGAGCCTGCTGCTTCATCGCATCAGATTTTCGCTTTTCGGCTTCTTTAATGTTTTTACGTTTACGACTTTCCATTTCGTACTCGATCTGCCCCATAGGAATGCCAGCTTCGATGCGCCTCATGAGGATGACTGCATCCAATCCTGTCAACCCGCTTGAACCGCCATCTCGGTCGTTCTTCTGGGCTTCCATCAACTGCTGAATAATCATTTGCTTTTCGGCATCGGTCGGGCGGGCTTGTAAACGGATGGCATATTCGGTTGAACCCCGATTGGAAGCAATCAGCGTTTCCATATCCAGATCACCCAAAACAGACTTATAGGCTTTTCTGCTGAATGAATTATACCGAAGTAAAACCTGTATATGCCGTGTAACACATCCCGCCATATTCTTTTTGACATTCAGATACCCGTCAACCAGGTATTTTAAAATGTTTGATACAGCGGCAAGAGAAAGTTTTGAAGTGCCTACGGGTGCATTTGGGGCGGGTTGTTCACCAAGCGCCAATGGATTGACACCCGTAATGCTTTCAATCAAACTAAGATTAAATTTAAACGCCAAAAGTATGTCGGCGAACATCTGCCCCATACCCCCTCTTAATTCGCGGATAGCCTGCCCCGGTTCACGAGTCCCCATCGGGGTAATATTGGAAACAAACGCAATACCCGTATCAACAAATCTTCGTATCCACAGGCTTTGGTCGTTCTTGTTGTCCTTATCACCGCCTGTCTGTATATTGGAAATCGAATCGGCATTTACTTCGTAACCCGAATTAATAGCCTGAGCCAGCGCATTGAGGTAACGTATCCATAGAACCTGAAAATTATGAAAAACGGGAATCAACTGCTTAATCATCGACTTGCCCGGGAAAATATAGTAGTGTACTCCGAGTTCAGCATCCTTGGGCGTGGGAAAAGTCTGGTTATACTTCTTTCCCCAATCGTAAATATGATCCGTTCCGACAACCCACTTGCATTGATAGCAAAAGCGCTTCATCGTAAACATTTGAATCTTGCTTTCCGTTTCTTTCGTTTCTGTGTCGAAGTCAACTTCTTTTACGGTTTCTTTTCCGTATTTGTTTTTGGTAATTACGTCTTGCTTTCCTTCATTGTCTATCCAGCGGGCTTCCATTACGCAAACCTTGAAGAAGTCATAGGCGAAACCGCCAAAAGAACCCTGCTTGTTGTATTTATCGGCATCCCAAACGGGATTTCCGCTCCACCCCGAATAAGTTATCGCCATTTTGCGGAAAAATTCTTCATCTTCACCCTGAAACCATTGGCGTAACGTGGACAACGGAACAGTTTTAAACCTGAAAGCATATTCAGAATCACGGCAATCCGGGTATATCGAATATTGAATACCCGCCCAAGCCGGGTCGGTATAGTCGGGCTTTACCTTGCCATCTTCGGGGTCATAGTCATCCCATACGCAAATCACTCCACAAGTCACCGCATCGCGGTAAATCATGTCGGTAATTACATCCCACCCGCTTACGTCTTCGGTATGAGCAATGAGTTTCTCCATCGCACGGGCAAACGTGGGCTTAAAGCCCCCTAACGCTTCGTACAATTCGAGTTCGTCACGGGACTCAGGTGTATATTCGGGGTCTTCTATGTCGACGCCTAACGCACCAAAATACTGTTTCTTGAAATCGTGGTTTTCTTTTTCAGCCCAAGCATCTATCTTGGCATCTTCAATTTCTTCCCGCGAAGCCTGATCTATCGGGTCGGCTAAAATGTCAGTACCTACCGCCTTACACCTGTCAACTACGGAATTGACTATTTTTTGCGCCGGACTCATAATATCCCAGAACACCCGCATATATCCCGAGGGTTTGCCTTTTGTCCCAACGTGCCCCAAGAGTGGGTCTATAACCGACACAGTGCCGTAGTCCTGCTCGGAGAGGTACATTTTATACCAATTCTCATCCTGCTCTCCTGCCGCAAATAATCTTAGTTGGGCAAAATCCGCACCCTTGGAATACGGTATCATCGAAAGCCCCGAATAATACTCACTATAAAGCGCCCACACGTTCGCTTTAAAGTATTCCTTCGTCTTTTTTCTCGGGTCGGCTGTCCGTATCAGGGGAAAAATAGTCTGTGGGTCGGCGGTAAATTTGGGGTCGATAAATATGCCCATAACACTTTTTTTGCAAAATTAATCTTTATATCGGGCAAAGTCAAGGGGGTAACTAAGACGGGGGTTGATATAGGGGGTTCTTTACCCTTCAACCCCACAATTAAACAATGTGAGGCTTTAGGTACGAGTTGAACAATAGATACCAAATGTTCAGCCCAAGACCCTGCTGACTTTCCGACTGCCCTTCACTCCACTATCTTTTTCAGCCGACTGCCGCTTTTTGTGTACCTCTTCAGGTTGAAGTCTCTCGTTGTGAACCGAACACAGGGCGAGAAATTTTGTAAGCGTAGTAGTTTTTGGGTCATTTCCGGATTTTTTGTCCGCTATTGGTTTTGCAGACAGGCGAAATCCCCGAACCGAAACCTTATGAAAACACGAAAGCCCCATTTGCAGGGGCTGATGTGGAAATGATACATGGTTGCTGTTTACCCTTACTTTGTGGGTAAGAGTTACATTTCTTTTTCTATTATCTTTCACAACCAACATCATTTCGGTTGCAAAGATACAACCCTATTTTGCGAAAGTCAATAGGGTAGCTAATAGGGTCTAATGGGCATCACCCCGCTGACATCTATTTTCGACGATAGGTATTTCTGCATCTCGTAAAATGGGTTTAATTCCGCTAACAAAGTACCGCCATTGGATGTAAACAAGTCAAAGTTGGTCATATCCTCAGGGTTTCGGATATTGCACATTTCCTGCATCAAGTCGATATGGGGGCAACGCGAAACTTCCCGCAACACCTGTGTTTTAACTAAGTTGAATATC
>Ga0182027_10013770_pt1 | contig 11236 bp, 3 predicted proteins | sample 712E1DmetaG_FD_121300 | JGI IMG/M metagenome (GOLD analysis project Ga0182027, IMG submission 121300) | Permafrost microbial communities from Stordalen Mire, Sweden - 712E1D metaG (Illumina Assembly) | ecosystem: Environmental > Terrestrial > Soil > Wetlands > Permafrost | place: Sweden...
CCTCCAGCGGGTTCATTCTAACGGTTTCTTTCCAGCCGATTTCGTTTGCTTCGGGCGGCTTGACCATGCCGTCCCACCCTACCCTGTTTATCAACTGGACGTTGAAGAGGTGGAAGTGGATGGCGTGGGTATCTACGCCGTTGTGGGTGATCTTCCAAAGCTGTGTTTCGCCGTTTCGGAAGATTTCGGTGGGCGTATCTATGTAGCCGAGCGGGATGGTTGTCTGGGTGTTGAAGTTCGTGAACGGAAGTTCGACTCCCAGAGTGGCGTTCATTCGGCCATAGTTCAGTTCGAAGAGTTCCTGGATGGTTTTGGGCAACATCTGCATTGTTATCGGCGAGTTTGCGCCTACCGGGGTGAATGTTAGCGATGTTGCTTCGATAGTTGAATAGCTGTTCGCCGCCGCGGTGTTAGGCGCGGGATAGGTCATTTCCGGCACGATTGGCGCGGGCTGTGAGGCAGCAAATGCTACCGGTAGAGCCGTTTGCAGCGCCGCCAGATTGAAGGCGGGCGCGGCTTGAGCGCCGGACATGTGGAATTGCATGACTGTGCGGATATTCGGGCCGTATCCGGGGATAGTGGTCGGCGCGCCGCCGGTATCCGTCTGATCGGGATCGCCGGTGTAATAGTCATAGCGCGAGTCGAACGCCGGAACCGGCGCGGGCGCGTCGTTGTAAAGGATGACATCCGTGACATTGGACGGAACCTGGGAGAAGTCTACCACCACGTCCGCTCTTTCGGCTGGGCCTAGGAAGAGCGCGTGGGTGCTGACGTTCAGTACCGTGATGTCTCTTCGATTGTAGTTATAGCCGATGGGGGTGCTTGGGATGACCACCGGATTGGGCAGGATTCCGCCCTCCGTCCCTATCTGGATGATGGACGGGCCGACGGTTGTTGGGTCCGGGACTCCGCCGTCACGACCGTCGGTGGGCCAGGTTGCGGGCCAGGTGGGATCGTTCGGGTGGGGAGTGGCCTGAACCATGGTCACGTCTTTGCCGGTGGCATCGGCGTTATATAGTTGAAGGTTGAGCGTGCGGTCATTGCACGCGTTTAGTATTCGGAAACGATAGGCCTTGCGGTCGACCGTTAAACTCGGGTAGGCGGTGCCGTTGACCAGAGGAGTATCCATGAACGCCTCCGGGACAAGGGACGGGTTAGGCGTTCCGGGAGCGTATACGCCCGGGCTGACCAGGACGGCTCCGTGAGTCAAAGTAGTCAGGGGCGGCCAGAACCAGGGGCCGTAGTCCCATCTGCCGTAAGCGTTCGCGCCCATAGGGTCGGCGGGGTTCTGATTCGGCATGTAGACATGCGGGAACCAGAGGTTGCCGAAACTGCCCCAATGGACGGTGTCCCAGGTCGGGTCCTGAGTGGCCAGAGTCGTATTATCCGGCACGAAGGTCTTGTCCTGGACGATCAGCGGTATTCCGTAGTGATAGACGCCGCCGAGGTCCGGGAGGACTTTCTGATTGCTGATTAGGTCTTCCTCGACGGGGTCGGTCAAGAGATAACCGGCGGCCTCGCCCGCGTAGACGTTCAGGCGGGTCATTCCGTAAGAATGGTCATGATAGAACATGAGTCGGCTGCTTTGTTGATTGGTGTAGTAATACGTGGCCGAGCCGTCGCCTGGATCCTGCATATCCGGGACGTTGTGCTGACTTACTCCCTTGTGATAGGAAGTGGTTTCTCCCGCGGGGACAATCCATTGATGCGGGGTGCCATCGCTTATCCAGGGGGTAGCGCCGCCGTGAAGGTGGAGCACCGCGCGGTTTTGGGTGTATAGCTCGGTGTTATTGAGCGGGCCGGTGCCCGCGCCCATGAGGGTTATATCCACGGGCAAAAACAGGTTGCCCACTGTGCCGTTCGCCAGCATGTTTGTGAATTTAAGACGAACTGGCCTGTCTCTTTGGGCGATGATTAGCGGGCCGAGGTAGTGGGCGCTTCCGTCCGCGTTGGGCGAGAGGTCTATGTATCCTCTGAGCTTAGTGGCGGGGAGGTCGGAATGCATCTTTTGGTTGTAATCTACCAGGCCGATTTCGTAGTAATCGGCATCACCGTAGGTTGTGGTGTCTTTTACCGCGATGGGGATATACTGGCCGAGGTTATTCCGATTGGCGTATCCCAGACCGGGCAACGTATCTACGAATTTCCTGATGCCTCCGGTGATAATCTGACCATTGACCGTTGGCAGGGGGCTGTTCGCGTAGTTTGCGACGTTGAAGTAGTCCGGGGTGCCTTGAGGATTCAGGGCGCTCGGTTTGACTTGCATAGTCTGTGGTGCTGCGGAGCGTTTGGCGGCGGCTCTTTTCGCGGCGGCCTTCCGCTGGGCATTGGTCATGCTGCGCATTCTGGGTGGTTGATTGGTGGAGTCACCGGTCTGCGGTGATTGAGCAAATCCCTGAACAGCCCCTAGAATAAGGGTTGTTGCGGCGAGAAACGTCACGAAGAATCTGAGTCTCGTCATAAATGTTTTCTCCTTATACGCCTGATACGGTATCACCATATATCATTGTGACTCAATTGAGTGTGCCAGAATAGTATTCAACATATCTACTACTATTCCTCCTGCCGATAATTACCCGCGACAAGGATGAGCTAAAACATCGAGTTTTGACGATTGTTGAGAGATATTTGCCGCCAAGAAAGTAGGGGAGTACCTCCCCTACGGTTTTGGCAAAGGTTTGGTGGAGAAGAACCAGCGGTTTGCTTTGCGGAGATGGCGGGCGGGCACAGAGACCCGCCCCTACGGTGTTATTACCCTGGCCTATCTTCCCACCCGCCTGATTTCGATGATCGATGCTACTCGGTTATGCTTATCTCCTTGCCGGGCGTTACGTTCAGTGTGTGGGAACCAATGGTGACTTTCCCTCTGGCTTCCGGGCCGGGGACTATTGTCAGGTTCTTGTCTTGAACGGTAACGAAGAGCGTCATCGGCACGGAACAATTTATCATAGTCTTTCCGGGGCCTTTCAGCATTGTGCCGTTGAGCAGCAGGGCCGACCACTGGGGTTTGTCTATGCTGACGGCTACTACACCCAGCTCGCCGCTGAACTTGTCGCTGATCGGGTTGAGATATACGTAACCTGTGCTGATTTTCGTTTGAATAGTGAACGATTTACCGCCGGGTATCGGCTCAACGTTACCTGCCCTGGATGGAAGTGACACTGTGGCGAAGGATGTGTCGGATGCCTTGCGGCGAAGAACCATCATGGGCATGTGGACGTTTTCTCTGTTTGTGATGCTGTTTCCCACGAAGATTTCCGTGCCCTCGCCGGGAGCGGCGAAGATTTGGAGAGAGTCTTCGCCCTTCTCCCAAACTGATTCCCAGAGCTTATTCGTCGAGCCGTGCTTGACATCAAGCACATGCTGATAACCGCATTTATCGCCCAGCGCGCCCGCCTGAGGAGTGAGAATGGCGCCGCCCCCAGTCAGGTCGCCGTCTATGTGCAGCACGTAGTCATACGTATGCGGCTGACTGCTCTTGATGTTGTAGACATCGAGGAGAGAATTCCCCAGATGGACGAGCGTGCGTCTCATGAGAACGCCATCGTAAACGGAATCCGTCCAGCCGCTGGCGACGCTCATCAGCGGATCCGCGTGGAAGAGGTCTATTTTTCCTATGGCTCGCTTATCTCCTGAATCGACGGGCCAAGAGACGTTTTTCGCGCCGGCGGGGTATTGGGATGTCTGATCTACGACCACCGTGTTGTGGCTGATGGTCTGGGAGGTCCACTCGGCTTTAATCGGAGAATCGTAGTCGAAACTGCCGAAATCCGGGAACCATTGGTGCTTGTTCGCATAGAGCACTATGCTCAGTTTGTCCGGGTGGTTATGCCCGCCGCCGTAGGGGCCGCAGTTGAAGTTGACGGCGAGGGAATTTACATCCGGGAGACCGGTGGCATCGGCGGTCGGCTGGCGAAGAACCGCAAAACCTGAAGATGGGAAGAGTGAGCTGTCTTGCTGAACCTGGCCGTTGTTGGCGAACTTCTTTTCGCCCTGAAGATGGAACGCGCCGGGCTCGGTGACGGTTACGTCGTAGAACAGGGCTCGAAAGTCGGTATTAGAGACGCGCCGCCGACTATCCGCCTGGAGATTGAGCAGCCAGGCATATTTGGGATCATGATAACGATTGTAGGCGACTTTGTAGTACCATTTGCCCATGAGCGGCCCGCGATTGCTGTCCGCGACGTCCGCCCAGCTCATGTCCGGGAAAGTAAAATAGAAGGGCGCGTCGAACATGGCTTTGAAACTCTTGGGGCCGTTGTCTCCGTTGACCATGTAGTTCGTTTGCTCATCTCTGATGATGTCCGGCACCTTCATGTTATAGAGGTCTATGCCGCAGCGATAGGCGGCTTCCGTGAGCAGAAGATAGGCTTCCATGGAGAATTCATGGTAGCCAAGGGATCTCTCCCAGAAGAGGCCGTCGTCTCGGACGTCGTGCCCCATCATGTGCTTGAACCCGTAAGGGCCGTCTATGGCGTTGGAGATCATATCCTGGTCTCGCATAACCAGCCCGGTGATGCCGACGCACATTAGGTGCCAGGCCTGGAAGTTGTAGCACTTGAAGTGCATGTCGTCGCGGGGGTCATTCTTGTAATCATCAACTTTGAAAATCTTCACGGCTGAGCGGAAGAGATCATCTTCTACGTGCTTTTTCTGCTGGGGAGTGAAGACTCCGCTGTCGACGATGTTGTCATAGGCGATTACGACTTGATAATACCAGAGTGCTTCCTGGAGGGATTCTCCCCACATGACTCGACCACGATAATTCGTCAGCAGATAGTTGTTGTATTCATCGGCGTATTTCAGGATGACGGCGCCCGCTTTTTCGGCGTATTTTTTGTCATCGGTGAGGAGATACGCCAGGCTGAGGATTTCCAGCTTTCTGGATAGGCGCTGGTGCTCTATATCGGCTTTGGCCGGGAGCGGCAGCGGCTGTTTCAATAAATCGTTGGCATCCGCGATGATTCCGTCGGCGGCCTTCTTCGCCCAGGGAAATTTGGCAATTTTGGCCTTTATTTCGGCGAGGGTGGCCGCGTCGGTAAAAATATAAGGGTGCTTCTGAGGGATGGACGCGGTGTACTGGGTGGCGGCGTAAACTGGAAGAATTGAGAGAACGAGGCTGATCACAATGATGCAGCGGGAGACTAGCTTGAACATGGATTTCCTCCTCCGTAAAATCTGGAGCGGGCTTAACGGACAGCCCTACAGAATCACGTTCTACAGGCCGCAATGCCTTTCCTCCGTATATTAGGGGAATGATTTTTCTAGTGGATATATCGGTCGATTGATTGCGGATAGCGTGAGTTTTTGGCAAAGGAAGGGAGGGGAAGGCTCCGTCCGCCCCCGTCCGAGAAGCCTCGAAGAGGCGAAAGATGTTAGCCACGGGTGCCTCCGTCGTAGCTTTAGTGAAGGCGGAAAACCCGTGGAACAAGGCAAGCGGAATATCCCAAGCCCCGAAGGGCCGACAGAATCGTAAAATCGTATGCCTAAGGTAGGTTTTCTGCCGGCCCTTCGGGGCTTGGAAACATATGGTGCATAGCAATCCACGGGTTACGCCCTCCGGGCTTCACCCATGGCTAACATCTATTAGCCCCTTCGGGGCAAGGGACTTAATTCATGTTTTTGAGCAGAGGGCGAACAACAACATTGGTGGTGTTGCAATAATGTGTCAAAGGGGACACACAATGAGAAATCAACGACGAGAACTGATTCTGTGGAGGAAATTTGTATAATTGATAGTGGCTGCAGAAGTGCAGACTATGAACTTGAGGTGATGGATTATGAAAATAACAACAGACAACGTAGAATCGAACTACAGATGCAAAGAATGCGGGCATGAATACTACTTGGTCATTACAAAATGAGGATCAATTTATGAAGGAGCGAAAGGCTTTATTGATAAATCCACCTGTAATCAGACTCAAAGAAAATTGCGAACCAATCAATCATTCCTGTATCTGAACCTTTGCGTCCCTGTCCTATTTGTGGTTCAGCTGGCAAACCAATCCAATAGTAATTCATCTTATCGCACGGCTACGCCTGAAATTCCTTTGATCTTCGCATCATAATCGGGTAGACGGTGGCTCCTGCGGCGAAGAGGATGGCTACGAAGGTGAATACGAACCTCGTGCCCAGGTAGCCCGCCACCCAGGCTGTTGCGAACGGACAGAGGAACGCGCCCAGGTTCAAGTTCGCGTTCAAGAGGCCGTATGCTCTCGCGCGGAATTCCTCATCTACATCCTTGCACAGCGCCGTGCCCATGGACGGGAAGATCGACGCCAGGAAGACTCCGCACATCATGTAGAGCGGCAGCAATAGCCAAATGTTCCTGACGAATGTGATCGACAGCGCGAAAATCGCGGTTCCAATCAGGCCGATGTGAAACGTCCGCTTATACCCGATCTTTTCGGCTATTCTACTCCACCAATACGCCATGCAGACGACCGCCAGCGCGGGGCCGGAATAGACCATTCCTTGCAGCCAATCTATGTTCTGGAGCTTGTTGATTATCGGCAGCCAGTTGATGCCGCGCAGCCATCCGCTTTGAAGCGATACTGTGACGGCCTGCCAGTTGACTCCGTGATACCAGGCCGGAGCGGTGTATGACAGCAGCGGGAGATGCAGGGCCATCTGCGAGTTCACTCCGGTTGCGAACGCTCCTTCAAGGAAGACCGGAAGCATCAGCGCGATGAGCAGTTTGGAGCGGAAGCCGGTTATCACATCCTGAATCATGCTGGTCTGCTTGGTGATTTCGACTTTGTTTGGCTCTTGAACCAGGAAAATGACCAGGATGGTGGCGATTGCGGTGGCTAACGCCGATATTTGCATGGAGCCGCGATAACCGTGGCAGACGATGAACAAGATCAATCCCATGGTCGGCCCGGCGATTTGTCCGGTCGCCGTAGCGGATTGCGCTAAGGCAAGCGATCTTGGAGCTTCTTCCTGTGGAGTATTGGTGGCAATTAGGGCGATTGAGCCCGGGATAAACCCAGTCAGCGCGCCGTTCAGGAATCGGCAGACGGCGAGTTCCCACGGGTTTCGGCAGATGCTCATCAGGTAGTAGAGCACGGAGAGGCAGATTCCGGCCCTGATTATCATGGGCTTGCGTCCCCATTTGTCGCCCAGCTTGATCCAGTAGGGCTGGCAGACGATTGAGGCTATGGCGGGCACGGCAAAGATGACGCCTGACCAATTATGCAAGGCAATGCCGGTCATGCCCATGGTTTTCAGGTATTTTGGGAGGAACGGAACGATTTGATTCCAACTTGCGCTTGCGAGGAAGATGGTGCCCCAGAGGACTATTAGGTTTTTGCGGTAGTACGGCATTTGTTACTTTTTCTATGTTACGCCACGCGATGTTCGTGGCGTCTGTTTTGCGTTGATTTTTCGTTGCCCTGTCGGACGCGTCGGACCTGTCCGACAGGGCAGACCAAGGTTTGTGGTGTTTCGGGAGCAAGTCTCATTGCTGTCCAAAATAATCTAGTCGATGTTCCGATGTGCTCCGGTCCGCCTAAGGCGGACTACCGAAGCTGACATTTGCAATGTGAATCGCATTAACACCCTGCGCGGAAACCAAATTCTATTTTGGAAGTATGAGCAAGTCTCCCGAAACACCACGATTTTGGACGCGGGGCGGACGGAGCCTTCCCCTCCCATCTCAAAACGAAAGATTTTACAGAGGGCCGTTTCGGGAAATTGGATTCCCGAAACAACGCTAAACCTTGCGGGCGGGCACAGAGACTCCCGAATTTCTCCGGGACAGGCCGCCCCTACAGTTCAGCGAGGAATTTTGACTCTCATCGGCTTGCCTCCGCGTCTATTCCATCCATGATTGCTTCAAAGTTCCCGCGCCAACGATGGGCGGGGACGTCTTCGGTTATTCCTATGATGAATCTGTTGCCCGGAGATGCTTCCCGAATCATTTGTCTGGTGCATTCTCGGACTTCTTCTTCCGTTTTTAGATGCCAGGCGCTGGGCCAGTTTATCCACAGCACTTTGTCGGGCCAGGTCTTGAGCGCTTCTCCGACCGACGGGCTTATGCCGGGGTCGTAGGCTTCTATGTAATCTAAATCTGTTTCGCCGATGGCCTTCATAATCGGCGTGTTTTCGGCATCCAGGTGAGTGCCCAGCAGTTTGCCGTGATTATGGAAGATTTCCGCGGCTTCGTTGTAATGCGGGATGTAGTATTCCCGGAAGACCTGCTCCCCTATGACCTGCGGGACGACGTTTCCGCCGTAATTGGCAAAATCCAGCGGCCCGGCGGCGGCTATAGGATATATCTTCCTCACGAACTCCACGTAGGCGTCCACCAGCTTCAGGATTTCATCCCGATTATCCATCCACTCCATGCAGAAAGTTTCCATTGCCATGTAAGTCCCGGTGATGAACGCTTGAAGCGGCTCCAGGGGGACTTGATCTCTTACTACAAAATCGTCACCCAGGTCGGCTACCACTTGGGCGGCGGTTTCGTAATCCGGCTGAACGACGGCGTCTTTTATCATGAAGAGGAGCGATTTGTAGTCGTTTGGGGTTTTGAACATGCGCTCGTGCCACCAGTCGGTGAAGACGGCTCGGTGATGGAGGGTGGTGAGATCGCCTTTGGGTGTGGAATAGATTGTGCGAATTTGCTTATTCCCTTTGGCGTCAAAATAGTTGTTTTCCGTGACTTTGACGTTTGGGTAACTGACTTTGTATGAGGTGATTCTTTGGACGGGGCACAGTCCCCGGTTTCTGAGCCGTCTTTCAACGGCGCAGGCAGGGAGTTTGTCCGAGTAGACGGTGAACGGGGTCTTTTCCGTTCCTTCTCCCCTTAAAACGGCCATGACGCGCGCGCGTGGTGTGATCTCCATTGATTGCTCTCCTGTGTTCCTTGCGGTATGTATATTAAGTATACAGGAATCCGCGGCGGAGTTCAAAATTGGGGTTCAGGAGGTAAGAGGTCAGTTTCGCGGTAAACAATATCAAACGCATACTGTCATCCTGAGCCCTTCGACTCCGCTCAGGGTGAACTCCGCGAAGGATCATCTTCCTAGTTAGATGATTCTTCACCTGCGGGCTCAGAATGACAAACTAGAAATTCTCATAAAACTGAACTGTTTCGAGGTTAGGTGCGAGGTCGTGCGGGGCGAGGGGAAAATTGTGGTGTTTCGGTCCGCCTTAGGCGGACCGAAACACCACCAGCTTTTGGGGGGCGGACGCCCCCGCGTCCTATCATTCATCGAGTATAGAAAAGTTAATATCTGTCGGTGTTTCGGGACAGGAGTGTCCCGAAACCGCGCACTAGGCTAATTCCATTGGTCAGTGCCTGGACGTAATAGCTTGGTTGTCTCATCCAGCGTCGCGGTTCCGTTTGGCGTTATACGCAGGCGGAATTGCTTGTTTCTGAGAGCTTCTTTTCCCTCTCCCGGGCCAATTATGAACACGAGTTCACTCTCCGATTTCCAGTGCAGCCACACCCAATCCTTTTTCTTGCCATTGATTTGTGGATTCATGATTTTCGGCTTGTTGGCTATGGTAATCGGCCTCATCGTTCGCAGGTCTATGACTTGCAGGTACTCGTTTTTAGGCCCCACGTTGTTGCCGTACAGGGCGGCGTAGCGACCTTTCGGGCTGAATCGGAATTCGCCCCAGGTGACGAAAGAGGGGCTGTTTTCTTCTATGAGATGGCCTGCCCCGTCCATTCTTACCTTTTCCACTTTCACCGTGGGCCATGTGGTACAGTCGAAGAACGCCAGGGTATCAGGCGCGTACCAGATATGGGTGCGCGGGAAATCCGCCGTCAATTCTTTTATCCTGGTTACTGTTGCATTTATCCTTGCGGTTTTCCCGTCTGATTTTCTGGTCAGAGACATCCAGTCAACCTCGTCGGTGTCCAGGTTACCATGAGCAAAGAGCTTGAAACGACCATCCGGGCTGGATTCCGTCATGGATGCCGCCGCTTCCGCCACGGCTTTCCCATCCGGCGTTATTCGCAGTCGGTACCGTTTGCTGGAATACGGTGCTTTCTGCATAGACAGACTGAATTCGAGCGCACTGTCCGTTTTCCAAGGGGAGAATACTACAGACACGTCCTTTGCTTCCGGATTATCGGTTATGTTTAGCGGCTGCATGGTCTTCAAGTCCATAATGTGCAGACAGGTGTATTTAGCTGAAGAGCCGACTCCCGGAAAAGAGGCATAACTCTCGTTAGGATTCATGTAGATCATTTCACTCTCGCGGATCTCGAATGAAGGGCTTTTCTGCTCTATGATATTGCCGGATTTGTCCATTCTGATCTTGAAAAAGGTGAGTGGGGCATTACTCTGCCATTTATGCGGGTAGAGTATCAGAGTGTCGGGCGCGGTCCATCCATGATTTTCCCAGGAATTGTTAGCCAGAGACTCGATCATGCTCACGTCTAAAGGCATCTCCGCAGTGGTTTCGTCCGATTTTCGGGTCAATGAGAGTTTTTCAACCTCAAGCTTGCCATTCTGGAATTCTATAAGAAGATGCGCGGAGAGTATCATGTTTTTGTCGGGGCTGATTTCCGTGAAAACCATCTCCGGGAGAAATACACTCAGGCTTCTGGCAAAGCTCCTGTTGATGGCGGTCGACCAGCGGCGGGCGGTCACCGGGATTGTCCAGAGGAGCATAAGCGTGGATATCACGGAGACATATAGGATATATCTCATTGCGCGTTCTTTGGCGGAAAGCCCCAGTCCGCGCTTGGCCAGTATCACCGAAGCCACAATTAACGCCACCAGCCAGGAGATAATCGCGGGCAGAATCCGCTCATTGTTATGCCCCCCGAATCCCGTGAGAAGCGCGATTTCGGTTCCGAGCGCTACAGCGATCAGGAATAGCACCATTCCGCCGCCCATTATTCCGGGGAGGACTACCGATCCGCCCAGTCCGGGAAGATAGCCGATAACGGACACGAAAAACGCTATCCCGATTCCCAGCGCCAGCTCCCTAATTCCAACGAATTGCGCGTATTCCGAAGGAATCATCATCAGCCGATATACAATCGCCGCAAGCACAATCCCTGAAAGCATCACCATAAAGTCGGAAAGTATCTTCACCGCGACAATTCTCTTCCAAGCTATTGGGCGAGAGAATAGGAAGTCCTGACACTCATACGCCATCTCCCTGGAGAAGGTGTTCAGCCCCATTAACAGCCCAGGTATGAGAAGGAGGAATATCAATGGTGAGGTTGTATAGATATGCCCGCCGAAACACGAGCCGTTGTGCGTTATCG
>Ga0182027_10013772_pt1 | contig 11236 bp, 10 predicted proteins | sample 712E1DmetaG_FD_121300 | JGI IMG/M metagenome (GOLD analysis project Ga0182027, IMG submission 121300) | Permafrost microbial communities from Stordalen Mire, Sweden - 712E1D metaG (Illumina Assembly) | ecosystem: Environmental > Terrestrial > Soil > Wetlands > Permafrost | place: Sweden...
GAAAATTGCATGATAGTTAAGTTGCCCCTCCAAGTGAATGAGTGAACAGCGCGCGGTCATCATCGGAGCAGGTCCAGCCGGATTGACGGCCGCCTACGAATTGCTCACCCGGACTTCGATCAAACCCGTCGTCCTCGAAAAGAGCGAGTACATGGGCGGCATCTCCCGCACCGTGAATCACAACGGCAATCGGATCGACATTGGCGGACATCGCTTCTTTTCGAAATCCGATCGCGTTATGCAGTGGTGGCTGCGAATGCTCCCGCTGCAGGCCGTCGAGAACGGCGCGACGGCCATCGAGTATCATGGAGCCCGACGGCTGATCGCCTCCTCGGCGTCCGGCCCCGACCCCGCCGTCGAAGACCGCGTGATGTTGCTGCGGCCGCGCAAGTCCCGCATCTACTACCTCCGCCGTTTTTTCGACTACCCGGTGACGCTGAGCCTGGCCACACTCCGCAAATTGGGTTTGTGGCGCACCATCAAGATCGGAATGGGCTCTCTGCGCAGCGCGTTACTGCCCCTGCGGGAGGAGCGGACTCTGGAGCACTTCTTCATCAATCGATTCGGCCGGGAACTCTACTCCACCTTCTTTAAGGCCTACACAGAAAAAGTTTGGGGCGTCCCGTGTAGCGAGATCAGCGCGGAGTGGGGCGCTCAGCGCATCAAGGGACTGTCGCTCTGGGCGACGTTGCTCCACGCCTTGCGGAAGGCCTTCGGAAGCAGCCGCCGCAACGTGGCGCAGAAGGACACTCAGACTTCGCTGATCGAGCAGTTCCTGTACCCCAAGTTCGGCCCCGGACAGATGTGGGAGGAAGTGGCCCGGCAGGTGATCGCGATGGGCGGCGAGATTCACACCGGCTGCACGGTGAACCGCGTCATCACCGACGGCTGGCGGGTCTGCGCCGTGGAAGCCGCGAACTCCGCTACGGGTGCAATCGGGAGCTTTGCCGGAGATTTCTTCTTCTCGACGGCGCCGATCCAGGAGCTCATGCGATCCTTCGATGCCGCCCCTCCGGGCGAGATCCTGGCGCTGTCGGACGGCCTTGTTTACCGCGACATGATCACCGTCGGCCTGCTTGTCGATTCGCTGAAGATTCAGGACGACACGCCCCACGGCAACGCCCTGCTCAGCGACAACTGGATCTACATCCAAGAACCTGATGTGCTCCTCGGCCGGCTCCAGGTTTTCAATAACTGGAGTCCTTATATGGTCGCCGACCCAACCCGCGTGTGGCTCGGGCTGGAGTACTTCTGCAACCAGACCGACGCGATCTGGAGCCTCTCCGATGAGGGCGTGGTCGCGCTAGCCAGCGAGGAACTCAGCCGCATCGGAATCATCGACGCGCGCGAAGTGCACGACTCGAAGGTCCTGCGAATGGAGAAGACCTACCCCGCTTATTTCGGCACCTACGATCGCTTCGCCGAGATTCGCGCCTACGTGGACCGCTACGAGAACCTCTTTCTGATCGGCCGCAATGGCATGCACCGTTACAACAACCAGGACCACTCCATGCTGACCGCGATGCTGGCCGTGGATCACATCATCGCCGGGGAGAAGGACAAGAGCGCTCTCTGGAACGTGAACACGGAAGGCGACTATCAGGAGGACGCCAGGTAGGCGCGCCCGGCTGCGGCCGTGGATTCCGGCTTTAGTAATCCATCGGCATGCTGCGCAGGTTCTCGAAAGTGAACACCGGCCCTTCCTTGCACACGTAGGCCGGCCCCGCGTTACACCGCCCGCACTTGCCGATGCCGCACTTCATGCGATTCTCCAGGCTGGTGTAGACATCCGACATTTTCGCGCCCAACCGTTCCAGCACCGGGATCGTGTTCTTGATCATGATCGGCGGGCCGATCACCAGCGCGACCGCGTTGCCGGCCGCCACCTGGGCCCGTTCGAAGACCGTCGGAACAAAGCCGATTTCGCCCTTCCAGTCCGGCGTCTCCCCGCCCGGATCGACGCACTGGACCACGCGCACCCGCGGGTGGCCGGCCCACTGCTCCAGTTCGTCGCGGTACACCAGATCGCCCACCGTCCGCGCTCCGTACACGATCGTGATCTCGCCGTAGTCGGCGCGGTTCTCCAGCGCGTACCAGATGGCGCAGCGGATCGGCGGCATGGCGATGCCGCCGCCCAGAAAAATCAGGTCCTTGCCGCGCCATTCGTCCATCGGATAACCATTGCCATAGGGTCCGCGAAACCCCAGCGTGTCGCCCTCGCCGGCCTCCCACAGCGCATCGGTGACGCGTCCCACTTTGCGGAAACAGAATTCGATGTGGTCGCGCCACGTCGAACTGGAACAGATGTTGAACGTCGATTCGCCCCAGCCGAAAGCCGAAAAAATGCCGAACTGGCCCACGCGGAAATCGAACTCTTTGGCGCGCTCCGCGTCCTTGAAACGCAATCGCACGGACTTCACGTCCGCCGTGTGCTGCCGCACACCGATGATCTCCATGAGGTCGGGCTTATACGGATTCTGCATGGCAAATCTCGCTCACCAGCGGCAACACGCCGAGTCCGACGGGGCAATTGCGCGCGCAGTTGCCGCAGCCGGTGCACAGCGTCTCGCCGAATTTCTCGGGGTACATGAAAAACTTGTGATAGATGCGCTGCCGTTGCCGCGCGCCCTGCGCCGGGCGCGGGTTGTGGCCGCTCGAGTGCAGCGTGAACAGCGCGAACTGGCAGGCATCCCAATTCCGTGCGCGCACGCCTCCGCGCGGATTGCCCTCGTCGACGATGTCGAAACAGTGGCACACCGGGCAGGTGTAAGCGCAGGCCCCGCAACCGACGCACGCCAGCGCGTGCTCCCGCCAGAATGGATCTTCAAAATGCTCTTTCGCAAACTCCGCCACGGCCGCCGGATCGAACCGGCGCTCGGGAGCCCCGGCGGCCGGCGCGGGACTGAGCGCTGAGCCGTCCGGCGCAATGGAATCCACTGCCGCGCCAGACACTGCCGCGCCAAACAAGGCCGCACCCTTCTCCGACAGGATGCGAACCTCGTAGTTGCCGTCGCCCGAGTCCACCAGCAACGCGTCCGAGCCGCGCTCCGCCGCCGGGCTCAGCCCCACGCTGGTGCAGAAGCACTGCTCGTCGTGCGCCGTGCAGGCTATCGTGATCACTGTCGTCGCCTCGCGCCGGCGGTTGAAGAAATCGTCGCGCGAGTCCCAGTTGAACAGCTTGTCGAGAATCGGCAGCGCGGACGCGTCGCACGGGTGCGCCCCGACGATGATCTGCTCCGGAATTTCGGCCGGCAGGTCGTCGAGTGTGATGCCCGCCCCGTCGATCCTGTAGCCGTACAGCGCCTCGTGGCGCGGGAAGATAAACTCTTTGATCGAATTGGATGGGCGGATCCAGCCATCCAGCAGCAGCGCATCCGCCGCCGCCAGCGGCGCGTATAGCACCGTCCCCGGCTTCACCTGCACAGGACCGGCGACCGCTTTGCCGGCCGCGATCCACTCGCCGGCGCGCTGGCGCAGATCGTTTTTCGAGATGCGTTCGCTCATCGAATGAAATCCTCCTTGTCCTGGAGGGAGTAGGCGCCGACGATCTCCTCGGCCGCCGGATCCATGCCCGCGCGGTAGCCGAACTGCGTCTCGGCGGCCCGGGCCAGCGCCAGGTTGAGCAGCCGCAGATCGATGCCCGCCGGGCAGCCGCGCGTGCATTCGTCGCAACCGGCGCAGCGCCCCGCCAGGTGCATCGCCCGCGATAGATGCCACGCGAAGTTGCCCTTGCGGTGCGGCGACGTGTCGATCGCCTGCGGCCGGTTCTTGTCCGCCAGACAACGCTCGCAGTAGCACAGCGGGCAGATCTGGCGGCAGGCGTAGCACTTCAGGCAGCGGTCGAATTCCGCCGTCCAATACGCCAGCCGCTCCTCGCGCGGCTTCTCGAGAAACCGTTCCAGTTCGGCGTAGCGGCCATCGCCCGGAGCCGCGTCCTGCGCCGCCGCGGAGGCGATCGTCAGGTCGGCGAATCGCGGCTGGTGCGTGTCGCAGGCGTCGCACTTAGGCTGCCCCAGACCCCCGCAGGCCACGCCGATCACCTGCAGATTCTCGCGTTGGAATTGAGATTCCTGCTCCAGCACCACCAGCGCGCGCTCATCGCAACCTTTCACGACCACGGCGGCGGCGCCCAGCGCGCGCACCTCCGGCCGCTTCAGGTACACGGTCAGATTGGCCAGACTGTTCTCATTCCATTCCAGGCGATCGCTGTCTTCGGGCCGCGTGATAAAGACCGGCCCGCTCGCGCCGTAGCCGATCACGACCTTGACCTTGCCCTCTTCGAGCAGCCGCCGCGCGGCCCCTCGCAGTTCCTGCTTCACGCCGGCGAAATCCGGCTCCGGCGCGCGCCGCTGCACCGCCGCGCCGTTCGATGGCGGCGGCGCGGCCTGGGCCTCATAAGGGCGATACGGGCCCAGCGCCCGCGTCTTGTCGGTGATCTCCTCGATCGTCTGTTGAAACTTCCGGCCTTCGGCGGCGCTGATCCACGTGAAATGCAGCCGCCGCGTGTCGAACCCGACGACGTCGAGCAACTCGCGGAACAGCATCCACCGCCGCCGCGCGTGGTAGTTGCCCGCGCTATAGTGACAGTCGCCCGGATGGCAGCCGGAGACCAGCACCGCGTCCGCGCCGATCTCAAAAGCCTTGACCACCAGGTTGGTGTCGATCCGGCCTGTGCACGGCAGCCGGATGATGCGCACGTTGGCGGGGTATTCCAGGCGCGCCGTGCCCGCCAGGTCCGCGCCCAGGTACGTGCACCAGTTGCACACGAAGGCGACGATCTTGGGCTCGAACTGATTCGTCCCGCTCATACCAGCGCCTCCACCTCCGAGTAAATCTGCTCCTCGGTGAAGCCCTCGATGTCCGCGCTCTTCGACGGGCACACCGACACGCAGGTGCCGCAGCCCATGCACAACCCCTGGTTCACTCTTGCCGTGTGCTTGATCAGCGTGCCGTTGCGCGCGCGGATCTCGGCGCGCTCGATGGCGTGGTACGGGCAGGTGCGGACGCAGGCAAAACACGCCGCGCAGCTCTGCTCGTTGATGCGCGCAATTTCGGGTTCGCGCGTCAGCTCGCTGGCGGCGAAGGTCACCGCCACCTTGCTCGCCGCAGCCGAGGCTTGCGCCACCGACTCGGGAATGTCCTTCGGCGCATGGCACGCGCCGCAGATGAAAACCCCCGCCGAGTTCGTCTCCACCGGCCGCAGCTTGGGATGCGATTCGAGCAGGAATCCGAACTCGTCGCAGCCCACGTTCAGCTTCTGCGCCAGTTCCTCAACCCCGTCGGCCGGGCGCATCGCCGCCGCCAGCACCACCATGTCGGCCTCGATCGTGACGGGCACTCCGGCCAGTGTGTCCGCGCCGCGCACGATCAGCTTTCCGTTTTCCTGGGTGATCTTCGAAACTCGCCCGCGGTAGTATCGGGCGCCGTCCTGCTCGATCGCGCGGCGCACGAATTCGTCATAGCCCTTCCCGCCGGCGCGGATGTCCATGTAGAACACGTGCGCCTGGCCGGCGTGCACCTTGTGCTTGTAGAGCATCGTGTGCTTGGCCGTGTACATGCAGCAGATCTTCGAGCAGTACGCCAGGCCCTTGGCGTTGTCGCGCGAGCCGACACAGGCGATGAACACAATCGACTGCGGCACCTTGCCGTCGGACGGACGCTTGATCTCGCCGTTGGTCGGACCCGAGGCCGAAACCAGCCGCTCGAACTGCAGCCCGTCGATGACGTCTTTATACTTGCCGTAGCCGTACTCGCCGTAGCCCGTAATTTTGGCGGAGGCCTGCTCGCGGCCGATGCTGTAGAGCTTATAGCCGGTGGCCACCACGATCGCCCCGACCTTCTCCTGAACGATCTCGTCGCGGTCCTGGAAATTGATCGCGCCCGGCGCGCACTTCTTCTCGCACAATCCGCAGCCGTTGCGGATGATCTTGGCGCAAACGTTCTTGTCGATCACCGGCCGCGCCGGCACGGCCTGCGGGAACGGCATGTAAATCGCCGCCCGCGTGCCCATGCCGAAATCGAACTCGCTGGGCGTGCGCTTCAGCGGGCAGATCTTGGAACATTCGCCGCAGCCGGTGCACTTGACCATGTCCACGTAGCGCGCCTTCTTGCGAATGGTGACCTCGAAGTTCCCGATGAACCCCTGCACCTCCTCCACCTCTGAATAGGTATGGAGCCGGATGCGCGGGTGCTGGCCCACCTCGACCATGCGCGGCGTCAGGATGCACTGCGAGCAGTCGAGCGTTGGGAAGGTTTCCGACAACCCCGCCATCTTGCCGCCGATGGAAGGATCGCGCTCCACCAGCACCACCTCGTAGCCCGAATCGGCGATGTCCAGCGCCGCCTGTATGCCCGCGACGCCGCCGCCGATCACCAGCGCGCGCCGCGTCACCGGCACGCGAATCGGCTGCAGGGCATGGTCGTAATGCACTTTGGCCACGGCCATGCGGATCAGGTCGATAGCCTTCTCCGTCGCCGTCGCTTTGTCGTGGTGAACCCAACTGCACTGCTCGCGAATGTTGGCGATTTCAGTCCGGTAGGGGTTCAAACCCGCGTTCGCCACCGCGCGGCGAAATGTCTTGAGATGCATGTGCGGCGAGCACGCGGCCACCACCACGCCGTCCAACTTCTGGGAGACGATCTTCTCGCGGATCAGGGCCTGGCCGGGATCCGAGCACATGTACTTGTAATGTTCCGCGCAACGCACTCCGGTGAGCGCCCGGCAGGCCTGCACCACTTGATCCACATCCACGGTGCGCGCGATATTTTCGCCGCACCAGCACACGAAGACGCCAATCCGGGACATGCCGCTCATGCCTCCTTTGCGTCCGCCAGCTCAGCCACGAAGTGGCGCTCGGTCCCCAACTCGCTCGCGCTCAGGCCCAGCGCCATGCCGGCCAGGTCCGACAGGTAGTAGATCGGCAGGTTGTAGTGCACGCCAAACCGCTTTTCGATGGCCGCCTGCTTCATGTCCAGGTTCACGTGGCACATCGGGCAGGCCACCACCAGGCAGTTCGCGCCGTGCGCCGCCGCATTCGCGAGAATCCGGTTGGACAGCTCCAGCACGGTCTCCGGGCTGGCCATGGTCATGCCGGCGCCGCAGCATTCGGTCTTGTAATTCCATTCGACCGGCGCCGCGCCCGTGGCGGCGACCACGGCTTCCATCGAACGCGGTTGCTCGGCGTCGTCGAAGCCCGTCACCGCCGGAGGCCGGACCAGCAGGCAGCCGTAGTAGCAGGCGGCTTTCAGGTGTTTCAGCGGTTTCTTGACGGCGCTCTTGAGCCGGTCGAGGCCGGCGTTTTCGAACACCTGGATCAGGTTGAGAACGCGCGGACCGCCGCCCGCCGGCGCCTCGACGATGCCCTCGATTTCGGCGCGCAGCTCTTCGTTCGCCGCCAGCGCCTGTTCGGCGCGCAACAGTTGCATCGAGCACAGCGGGCACGGCGCCAGCATCTCGGCATGACCTTGTTGCCGGGCCAGGGCCAGATTGCGCGCCGGCAGCGCCACGGCCAGCTTGTGATTCAGCGAATGCGCGGCCGTCGCGCCGCAGCAGATCCAGTCGTCGACTTCAGATAACGTCACGCCGAGCGCGCCCAGCGTGGCGCGCAGGCTCTGGTCGTAGTCGTTGGAAGAGCCGTGCAGCGCGCAGCCGGGGTAATAGCCGAGGTTCATCGCGCGCCTCCGTTCAACGCTCGCGCGAAAATGCGCCCGACCACGCCGCGGTCGCGCACCTGCTCGCCCACCAGGTGCAGCTTGCCGCGCCGCTGCAGTTTGGGCGCGAGATCGGCGTCTTCAAAGAGCACCGGCAGGGCGCGGTCTCGCAGGAATACTTCGCCCTTGAAGAGCGCGATCAGTTCAATCTCATTGAGCCGGCCATGGCGGCGGATATTCGCGAGGAACGCCTTCTGGAAAATCACCGTGCGGCGCTGCTCGGGCGACACCGTGCCGCGCTCGAAAGCGAGCTGGCGCAGGGCATCGAGAATCGAAGCGCAATCGACCGACTTGGGACAGCGCGTCGCGCAGGTCTGGCAGGAGACGCATTGCCAGATGGAATCCGAGCTTAACGCGCGCTCGACGTCGCCCAACTGCAGCAGGCGGATCAGGCGCGTCGGCGGCGTATCCATATGTTCGGCCATGGGGCAGCCGGCGGTGCACTTGCCGCACTGGTAGCACTGGGCGATCTGGGTGTGGCTGAGGGATTCGACGGCCGCGACGCCCGGCAAGGAGGAAGCGGTTGTTTCCATTACCGTACGAGACCTTTCCCGCCTGGAGGGGGGCACCAAAGCGGACAATATGACCAGCATATCCGAAATGAGCCAACCTCAGGGCTCGGATCGGGGATGCCGGCATTAGTGGTGGGACCGATGCTAAACGCGTGGTTGCCGGTTCTTCGCTACAGCGGCGGCGTTCCAGTCGGGCATGGGATGCGCCTCTCCACAGTCCGGGCACCGCGTCGACGCATACTGCTGGGCCGCGCAGTATGGACAAGCGCCGCGGGTCTCGAACGTGTCGAAGCCCTGACCACAGTGCGCACACTTCCAGAAGGCTCCCAGAAGCGGCGCGGTTCGGCAACTCGGGCAGGCAAACCCTGCCCGCCGCGGCAGTTTTGCAATACGCAGCAGGGCCTGCGCGTGCCGTAGTCCGCTCCAACAATTCATCAGCATGAAGACGGCCAGCGCTCCGTACCAGACCGATTGCTTCCAGACGGCGAGGACGATGAACCCGGCCACGCCCACGAAGCCCAGAACCGTCGCCACCATCAGGCTGCGGGCGCGTCCCAGCACAAACCACAGCAGAGACCGGAGGATCTGGCCGCCATCCAGGGGATAGATTGGCAGGCTGTTGAAAACCAGCAGAACCACGTCGATGGTTAAAATCGCGCGCACGAACGTATAGGCATCGGGCATCGTCTCCGCCCAGCCCAACGATCGGCTCAGGAAGAGCGCTACCAGCAAGACCGGCAGCAGCGCCACGTTGACTAGCGGTCCCGCCGCGATGCTCCAGAGCGTTGCGCCGGGCCGTTGCGGCGGGTTCACATAGGCAACTCCGCCGAGCGGCCACAGTATGATCTGGTTCGCGCTTCCGCCCACCTGCCGGCAAGCCAGGGCGTGCCCGAACTCATGCAGCAGCACAACCGAAAACAGCGCCAGATACTCCACTACGTTCCAGGCGACGGAGGAATACTGCCCCTTCCGGCTCTGGATTTCATACGCTGCCACCAGGAACCAGGACCAATGCAGAAACACGTCAATTCCGGAAAAACGAAACAGGCGGATCGATCCTTGGCGCGCACTCGGCATGTGTGCAGTTTACTTTAGTCGGACCTTGGCCGGGCGGAGGGCTCGGCGCTCCGCCGGCGGCGCGAAGCCGCAGTATGGCCGTGATTGCGCCACGCGGCGCGCGCGGCCGCACCATGACGACACCATGTTTGAGCGGCAAAAACACCGCATTTTTGCGCATCCGTGTAATCGTGGTTTTCTAAAGGACTTAGCTGACTGCCACCGCGGATGTCCGCGCGCGTGTGTCTTGCGGACCGCGTGTAATCGCCACTTTCTAAAGGACTTACTCGCATTGAATCCCAACGCAACGACGTATCTATGGTTTTCTAAAGGACTTAACCACATGGCAACGCGCAATCCCCAATAAATACCGCGGTCACCGCGATGCGACGGTTTTCAGCGTGTTTTTGGCGCGGATTCACGGTATTTCGCGGGACGTGAAATCACGCCGTTCCTGGCGCTGTTTTCGCCCTGCGGCGGTGGCGAAACGGAGCGGTCGGCACAGGCGCCCCGGGTTGTAGCTAAGTGTGGTCAGAGGTATGATCATACCTGGAGTATGAAATGGCTACCGTCGAACGTGTAACGGTTACCCTGCCGAACGAACTAGTTAGCGAAATTGACCGGCGCGAGAAGAACCGCAGCAAGTTCGTCGCAGAGGCGGTGCGCCACGAACTCGAGCGCCGGCGGAGGGCGGAGCTGCGCCGATCGCTCGAGAATCCGCACCCCAAAAGCGCCGGACTGGCCGAGCAGGGGCTGGAGGAATGGACGCGTGGCTTGCCCGAGGAAGACACCGCGGCGCTGATCGGCACGAGCGCCGGCACGAGCGTGCGGTGGGTCTCGGGCGAGGGCTGGGTGGAGGGACGCGAATGAGGCTCGGGCGGGGCGCGGTGGTGGTGGTGGAACTCGACCCCGCGCAGGGTCACGAGCAGCGGGGCGTGAGGCCGTGCGTGGTGGTGAGCGATCCGGAGATCATCGGCGACCAGCGCTTTCCGCTGGTGTGCGTCGTGCCGGTAACGGGGACGCCGGGCGAGGGACTGCTTTATCCTCCGCTGGCGCCGGGCCAAAGCGGTCTGGCCAAGTGGTCGTTCGCGCTGATCGACCATCTGCGGTCAATCGACAAGCGGCGGATCCGGCGCGTGTACGGAGAGCTGGCGCGGGAAGAGATGGCGGCCGTCGACGAGGGGCTGGCGCTGTGGCTGGGCCTGGGCGAGCGGCTGCACGGAGCGGGCGCAGCGCCGCTGCAGTGACCGGCGGCGGCAGGCGGATTGGCTCGATCCGGCTGGTATAATGAGGTCATCCATATGCAGCCCAGGGGTAGTTCCGGCAAGAAGGTTATCCTGCTGCGTCCACGGGGTTTTTGCGCCGGCGTGGTGCGCGCAATCGATGTAGTCAAGATTGCGCTGGACCTATACGGCTCGCCAATCTACGTGCGCAAGGAGATCGTCCATAACCGGCACGTGGTGGACGATTTGCGGGACCACGGGGCGATCTTCGTGGACGAACTATGCCAGGTGCCGGCCGGCAGCCGCGTGATTTTCAGCGCCCACGGGGTGAGCCCGGAGGTGCGGCGGCAGGCCCTGGAGCGGTCGCTGCAGGTGGTGGACGCGACCTGCCCGCTGGTGACGAAAGTGCATCTGGAGGCGGTGAAATTCGCGCGGCAGAACTCGACGATTCTGCTGATCGGCCACCGCGACCACGAAGAGATCGACGGCACATACGGCGAGGCGCCGCGGAACACGATTATCGTGGAGACGGAAGAGGACGCCGAAGCGGTAGAGGTGCCGGATCCGGAGCGGGTCTGTTACCTGACCCAGACGACGCTGAGCCTGGACGAAACGCGGGGCGTGATCGAGATTCTCAAGCGGCGATTCCCGAAGATCAGCGGGCCGAAGTCGCAGGACATCTGCTACGCCACGGAGAACCGGCAACTGGCGGTGAAGGCGGTGGCGCCGCTGTGC
>Ga0182027_10013773_pt1 | contig 11236 bp, 8 predicted proteins | sample 712E1DmetaG_FD_121300 | JGI IMG/M metagenome (GOLD analysis project Ga0182027, IMG submission 121300) | Permafrost microbial communities from Stordalen Mire, Sweden - 712E1D metaG (Illumina Assembly) | ecosystem: Environmental > Terrestrial > Soil > Wetlands > Permafrost | place: Sweden...
CCTCATTCAACGCCTCGCTGGGCGTGTTCAGAAAGACGATGGCCGCATACTTCTTCAGGTCACCTTCAAGTGCCGTTGCATTGTCCGACCAAGTGAGGCCGAACTGGTGATGTAAGGCCATGCGCTGGAAAGATTCCCTGGCGACAGGGATGGAGTCGTGGTGCCATTTCTCAGGAACAGCCACCACAAGGACCTCGAACTGGGTCTGACCGCGTGCAACGGGCCGGGACAGGAAGGCGGAAGCGGCCAGCACGGGGAACATCAGGTATTTCATCCGACCGAGCATCTCCCTGCCGGCTTCCGCGGCCAGCTGAAACCTTGGGATCCGGACGATCATCCTGGAATCAACGCGAGAGGGAGGTTCGCAGCTCGGCGGATTGAGGTGGTCAGCGCCCGTCCGGCCGGATGAGCGCCCACCGAACAGCGAAGCGAGGAAGGGTGCTGCCGGATCCTGCAGGATCCGTCCGGATCAACGACCGCAAGCTTCAAGAAGCTCGTCGAATGAAAAGAAACGGCGGCTGAGAAAGCCTTTGCCGCTCTGGAGATTTTCTTTCCATACCGGCGGATTGAAGACAAGGCGTGATTCCCCCAGGAGCAGGAGGTTGGAGTCTACACCAGAGATGGGGGAGGGGGCAGGGTTGGCGGGTTCTGTCCGGCCAGAATCGCGGGCTCCTGCCGGTGGGACTACACCCCATACCATCCGCCCGAACCGGAGCGCATAGTTGACTGGAAAGATCGTCAGCGAGAACGGATCCGCCAACGAAATCGGGCCGCACCTGGTCTCCCAACCTTGGTTACGGCAGGCGCTCGTTCTTTCTCACGTTCCAGACAAACCGGTCCGCCGGACCGTCATTCAACCTCGCTCTCACCATGAAACACCACCACGGCCACCCCCAGCACACGGACTCCACCGCCCAGGGCGACGCTCCGCCCACCCTGTCCCACGAGGATATCACGCAGTGTGCCCGCGAACTCTGGGCCCAACAGGGTTGCCCCGAGAACCGCGACGAAGCCATCTGGTTGGAGGCGGAAAGCCGCTTGCTGGCCTCCCGCCGGGGTGCCAGCCGGAGTCTTCCGGCCGTGGGCTCCGTGCGGTGATGGTTCCATCGTCAAACCAGCTGCGCAGTGGGTGATGGCCAATCCAACAGCCAACACGGGGATCTGATCCTTCGCATCGTGACAGGCGTGCCCGATCCGCAGATGCGCCCGAGCGGGCTGGGTTTCTTGACCCCGGCCCTCGGATCTCCGTCGTCTGGTCGTTCGCTCCTCCGGGCGGATATGAGGCGCTGGGACTTGGCGGATTCCGGGGGCAACCCTGGGTGTCCCCCCGCCCCCATTCCCTGAACCCCTCGCGCTGAAGAACCAGTTTCCTCTCAGCCTACGCGGATGAAGCCCTCCCAGCCCAAGGACGAATCTTCGCCGCTCCCTCCCGCACCGCGCCGCGTGGTGCGGTTCGAGCTCGCGCCGAAGACCATGCTCATGGCGTTGCTGATGATCGCCGCCGTCTGGGTGCTCGTGAAGCTGCTCCCGGTCGTGCTCATGTTCGTTGCCGCGCTGGTGCTGGTCGGCACGCTCAACCCCATCGTCGGCTGGCTGGAGCAGAAACGGATCCGGCGCAAAGGCGCGATCGCGATCGTGTTTGGGTCGGCCGTCGTATGCACCGCGTTGCTGCTGTTTCTGACGGTCCCGCCACTGATCACGCAACTGCGGGGACTCGTGGAGCGCGAACCCGAGATCCGCGGGCATGCGGTTGAGTTGCTGCAACGCTCGCCGCTCACCCACCGGCTGGCGGAACAGTTGAAGAACCTGGATTACGGCGAGCGCCTGAAGTCGTCGCAGACGACCGTGCTGTCGGCCAGCAAAAGCGCGTTGGAAATCCTGGCCTACCTCAGCGCGTCCATTTTCCTCGCGCTCTACTTCATGCTCGATCGCGACCGGCTGCGGGGCGCAGTTTTCGCCATCGTGCCGCGGGGGCACCACATCCGGTTCTCCCGGGTGCTGCTCAACCTCGAGACGATCATCGGCGGCTATATCCGCGGCCAGGTGATCACCTGCGCGTTGATGACGGCCTTCATCCTCGTGCTGCTACTCGTGTGCGGCGTGCCGAACGCGCTCGCCTTTGCGGTGTTGGGTGGCGTGATGGACCTGCTGCCCTACCTCGGTCCGCTGCTCACGATCGCGCCGGCGGTTTTCGCCGCCTATGGCAACGGCCCGGTCATCGCGGTGGTGGTGTTCGCGGCGCTCCTCCTGTACGAGGAATTCGAAAGCCGCGTTCTGGTGCCGCTCGTGTACGGCCGCGCGTTGCGGCTGCCGTCGGCCGTCGTGCTTTGCTCGCTCATCATCGGTGCGGTCCTGGGCGGCATCATCGGCGCCCTGCTGGCGCTGCCGCTGGCCGCGGCAATTGTGATGTTGATCGACCAGCTGCGCGTGGATCTCCCGGGCGAAACCGAGCAACCGCAGGACGTGGAAACCAGGCGGAAGGACGAGCAGCAAGAGCAGGAATACGAGCAACGGACCGAAAAGAAGCCGGCGGCGAAAGCCGCGGCGATCGCGGTGGAAATCACCAAGGAACGAAAACAGGAGGAAAACAAACCAAGACCAGCCGAGTAGGCAGGCGGCGGTCGGCGGGCAGGCCGCGGGCAGGCGCCCGCCCATGCCATCGGATCATCGCTCGGAGCGCCCACCTGCCCCTCGACCCCTTCCGCGGAAGAACCCGGGCCCGGTCAGGAGCAACGGATTAATTTCGATCTTGGGATCGTTTGTTCCCGCCATGAAGAAGCATCAATATATATATCGCCTCGTCGGCCGGTTCTTGGGTTTCGTGATCAGCGTATGGCGTGATTTCAGACGCAATCAGGGCTTCTTGCTGGCCGGTGCGATCGCCTATTATACTCTGCTGTCAATTGTACCCCTATCGATCCTCGGCCTCATTGTATTGTCACATTATGTCGAGAAGGACGTATTATTCCACACCTTGTCGACCTATATAGAGATGATGATCCCGGGCTATGCCGCGACCCTGACGGAACAGGCGGGAGTATTTATCGAGCACGACCGGTCGGTCGGGGTTTTCGTATTTCTGGCGATGCTCTTCTTCAGCTCCATCGCCTTTAGCGTGCTCGAAAGCGCCCTGTCAGTGATTTTTTCGCATCGTTTCAGAAATCCACGCCGTCACTTTCTCCTGTCGGCCGTTATTCCTTATGTGTATATCTTTTTGATCGGCGTGGGTGTCCTGTTGGTGTCGTTTATTGCGGGTGCCATGGAGACCCATAGCGGCCGGCAGCTAGTCATCTTTGGCCGGGGTCTCAGCCTGGAGGGCAGCTCCTTCGTCGCGCTGTATCTACTCGGGATATTCGGCGAGGTGTTGTTGCTGACCTCTTTCTACCTGGTCATGCCCTTGGTGCGCATCACGTTCCGGCACGCCCTGATGGGGGGAATGATCGCAACAGTTTTGTGGGAGATCACCCGCCGGGTGTTGGTCTGGTATTACTCGGTCGTCTCGTCAGTGAATTTGATTTACGGTTCTTTTGCCACGTCGGTGGTGGCCTTGATCAGCATGGAGGCGATCGCGGTAATCATTCTGCTGGGGGCCCAGGTCATTGCAGAATTGGAGCGCAGGAACTATTCGGGTCACGGTTCAACCGGCCGCTGAATAAGGCTAGGTTTTGTCGGGCGGGCCCGCGTTCGCAACTGGATCAGTCCGAGCCGGCGGCGCTGAGGTTCGGCATTCGCCCGGCGGTTCTTCCTCTGCCGTCTCCCCGGGCCGGCCGCGGCGCAGCGGCAGGGGCCATCCGACCGCCGGGGTGACATGGATTTGCCGGTTGAAGGACAGCGGGGAATGCAGCAGTGCCAGTGCCCGCACGGCGTACTTCCAGAAGGAGGCGCCGAACTCCGGCTGCAAAAAGCGCAGGCCGGGTTTCACCCCATGGCTCCGGCCTGAATACCGGCTTATGCTGGGAACGCCCGGACGAATCCGCCCGGTGCCAGCTATGCGCTGTGCGCGGTTTTTCCCAACCAAGCACGATGACAACGCCGCACCCTGATCAACGAATCGAAACTCCACAAAACATCATGCCCAGGTCCCCCGTTCCGCCTAAAATGCTGGCCGCGCTGCAGCGCCAGCTCAACCACGAACTCAGCGCCGCGCACGGCTACTTGGCCATGTCCATCTGGTGCGCCGCGCAAAACCTGAAGGGCTTTGCCCGGTTCTTCGCCCAACAGGCGGGCGAGGAGCGCGCGCACGCCGGAAAGATGATCGATCACCTCATCGATCGCGGCGTGCTGGCAGAGGTGGAGACGCTGCCCGCGCCCCGGCAGGATTTTCCGGCGCTGCTCGACGTGGCCCGCCAAGCGCAGGCCATGGAGCAGGCCAACACGCAAGGCATCAACGCCGTGTTGACCGCGGCGCTCGCCGCCAAGGACTACCCCGCTCAGGTGCTCATGCATTGGTTCATCAACGAACAGGTGGAAGAGGAAGCCTGGGCCGCCGAGCTGGTGGATCGCGTCAAGGGCGCCACGTGCGCCGGCAGCCTTTGGGACCTCGACCGTCATATTGAAAAGCTCCTCGCCGGCGATGGGGAGAAGGAAGACTGACACCCACTGAAACCGGCGGCGCGATGATGCCCCGCCAGTGGGGTGAAGGAACGACTGGACGCTGCGTCTCGCCGTCGTGAATCGGCGCAGTCGGTCATGCGCCAGCAGACTGAGCCCGCCCTCGCACCCGACGGCGCAAGCCGCGCCCGGGGCGCGCGGCCGGCAGCGTGAGCCGGGCGGCAACGGCAGCGGTCAAGCCGCCCGTTGCCTGGGTTGAGCCGAAGGGGACACGACTCATACTGCAGCAGGTCAAAATCTTCGCGGCCCGAGAGAAACTCGGAAGCTCCCCTTCGATCCATCCACCACGGATCACACTGATGGCACGGATAGACCAATCTCCATCCGCGTAATCCGAGCAATCCGTGGTCAACAACCTCCCCTCATTTGGTTGCGGCTCCGCCGCGCTGGGACCCCTTCGGGGGATTGGCTACCTCCACCTGCTCGCAGTTCAATGCGTCGCGCGATTTTGAGTCGCCGTGGCGCCGGTCTGAGGCTGGCGTTACCGGGCACGACGCCACCGTGCGCTTTCCAGGGGCAAGGAGTCAGCCAAACCCGGCCGGGACGGAGACCGACGCCCGGCTCGGCCACCGACCGGGGGTTGCGACGCGCTGAACGCGCCGGGACTTCGATCCCAGGCGCCGGCGCACCAGATGCCAATGAGTCAGGGGCTCAGGAGCCGGCCCCGGATTTGGATGCCTTGTCGTAGGCGGCCTGCACCTTTTCCCAAGCCAGGGCGACCTTGGCCTTCGCCTCGGCCCAGGTGTCGGCCGTGGCATGGCCAAGATCGGCGAGCTTGGTTTTGAGATCGGCGCGCGCTTCGTCGAACTCCTTCAGCGCGCTCTCCCGGTCCTTCGCCGCGGCGTCCGACACTCCGAGGGTCTTGATCTTCAGCGTGGCGGACTGGTCGTCCAATTTCTTTGCCATGCGGTCGATGGCGGCGGAGAATTCAGTCCGTTTCTCGTAGGCGAAATCCTTGACGCTACTCCAGGAGTCGGAGACCGCTTCTTTGACGTCGGCAACCGCGTCCTTCACGGCGGCCTTGGTGTCCCGCACGACCGACGGTTCGCTCTTGTTCTTGGAGCAGCCACCGGAGAGGAGAAAAGCCGCGGGGCTCAGGGTGGCGAGGAGGAGGAACAGGGAACGTGGTGTTTTCATGGGAGAGTGGTTCTGAAGTATCATCGATTCGTCGCGCGGTGGGAACGGGGTAATATTTCATACACAGCCGGCTTGATACAGTCCGAAAATGTGAGGCGGTCGGCAGGCCCGCAGAACTCCGACTCGGCGCTGACGGAGCAGCGCCCTCCAGTGACCCTTGGCGCCCTTCGTTCCCTTCTGCAAAACGTCCCACAGGAGGAAGCAGAGGATGGAGTCGAACCAACCACAAAGGCACGAAGACACCGAGTGATTTGAGTTCCTCCTTTGTGCCTCCGTGTCTCGGTGGTGCGTCCCAGCACAGATCGCCTGGAAGGTATGCACCACGGTCGGGCGGCGGTCCGCTCAGGACTTGAGGTTGCGGCGCGACGCCAGATTTGCTCGTGTTTTCCCCTGGTGAAAGGATCCCACTCCGGGGCGGCCAGCCCCCTGTCAATCATCTCCAGGACCATTCTGCCGGGGGCCCTGATTTTTTGCGCGACGATCCTCGCCTACCTGCCGGCGCTTTCGGGCGACTTCATCTGGAACGACAGCGATTATGTGACCGCGCCGGCGTTGCGTTCGGTCGACGGCCTGACCCGGATCTGGACCGAGCTGGGAGCGACCGAGCAATACTACCCGCTCCTGCATAGCGCATTTTGGGTGCAGTACCGGCTGTGGGGGGACCACCCGCTCGGTTATCATATCGTCACCCTGCTGTTGCACGCCGGCGCCGCGGTGCTGTTCGCACTGATCCTGCGCCGGCTGTTCAACAGCGGGCGGGTGCCGGCAGTCCCGGCTCTTGCCGGCCTCGATCATCCCGCGGCGGGTCGGGGCGCCGACGGGCGGCGCTCTTCCTGGCCGCAACCCGACGCAGCAGCCGCCTGGCTGGCCGCGTTGCTGTTTGCGCTGCATCCGGTGCATGTCGAATCCGTCGCCTGGATCACGGAGCAGAAAAACACCGTCTCGCTCGTCCTCTACCTCGCGGCGGCGGCGGTCTATCTGCGCTTCGAAGAGACGCGGCGGCCCCGGACCTATGCGACGGCGCTGGCGCTGTTCGTGCTGTCGCTGGCGTGCAAGACCGTCACGTCGACGCTGCCCGCGGCCCTGCTGGTGGTTATCTGGTGGAAACGCGGACGACTCGATTGGCGACGGGACGTGCGACCGCTGCTGCCGTGGCTCGCGGTGGGGGCGGCCGCGGGGTTGTTCAGCAGCTGGGTCGAGCGAGTTTACGGCGGCGCGCACGGGGCGGATTTTGACCTAGGGTTGGGGGGGCGCATGCTCGTCGCCGGCCGCGCCATCTGGTTTTACGCCGCCCAACTCGTCTGGCCGTCCGGCCTCAACTTCATTTACCCGCGCTGGGCGGTGGACGCCGCGGTTGGGTGGCAATGGCTTTTCCCGCTCGGCGTGCTCGCGGTTGGCGCCGTGCTGTGGGCCCTGCGGCGGCGCACCCGCGCCCCGCTCGCCGTCTTTCTGTTTTTTGTCGGCTCGCTCTTCCCCGTGCTGGGCTTCGTCAACCTTTACGGGGCGCGCTTCTCCTGGGTCTGGGATCACTGGCAGTACCTGGCGGACCTGGGGCCGCTCGCGCTCGCCGCCGCGGGACTGGCCGCGGTCTGGCGGCGCGCAGCACCGCCTCTCCGCTGGCTGGGCCCGGGGTTGGTGGCGGCGCTGGCCGTGCTGCTCGGCGCGCTCACGTGGTCCCATTGCGGGATGTTCCACGACGATCAGACGCTCTACCGCCTGACCCTCGCGCGCAATCCCGGCTGCTGGATGGCGCATTACAACCTGGGCAACATCTGGCTGCGAACCCCCGGGCGGATGAATGACGCGATCGCCCAGTTTGAAGCGGCGCTGCGCCTGAAGCCGGACCATGTCGAAGCGCGCAACAACCTGGGCAACGCCTGGTCGGAGATACCCGGGCGCCTGAACGACGCGATCGCCCAGTTTGAAGAAGTGCTGCGCCTGCAGCCGGATAATGCCGAGGCGCACAACAACCTGGGCAACGCCTGGTCGAAGATGCTGGGACGGCTGAACGACGCGATCGCCCAGTTCCAGGAGGCGCTGCGCCGGCAGCCGGATTTTCCCGAGGCGCACAACAATCTGGGCAACGCCCTGGCGCAACTGCCCGGGCGGCTGAACGACGCGATCGCCCACTATGAAACGGCGCTGCGCCAGCGGCCGGATTATGCCGAGGCGCACAACAACCTCGGCAACGCCTTGGCGCCACTGCCCGGACGACTGAATGACGCGGTGACCCACTATGAAGCGGCGCTGCGCCTGAAGCCGGACTTTGCCGGGGCGCATAACAACCTGGGTCTGGCGTGGTCGAGGATGCCGGGACGGCTCAATGACGCGGTGGCCGAGTACCAAGCGGCGCTGCGCTTGCGGCCGGATTATGCCGCGGCGCACAACAACCTGGGCCTCGCGTGGTCGAGGATGCCGGGGAGGTTGAAGGACGCGGTCGCGCAGTTTGAAGAAGCAGTGCGCTGGCAGCCGAATTACGCCGAGGCGCATTACAACCTCGGCAACGCCTGGTCGCAGACGCCGGGACGGCTGAACGATGCCATCGCGCAGTATGAAGAGGCGCTGCGCCTGCAACCCAATTATGCCGAGGCGCACAATAACTTGGGCGTCGCCTGGGCCCAGCTGCCCGGGCGGCTGGACGACGCGATCGCCCAGTATGAAGAGGCGCTGCGCCTGCAGCCCGAATATGCCGGGGCCCACAACAACCTCGGTCTCGCCTGGGCCCAGCTGCCCGGGCGGCTGGATGACGCCATTGCGCAGTTTCAAACGGCGCTGCGCCTGCAGCCGGAGTCACCGGAGGCGCACTACAATCTGGGCAACGCCTGGTCGAAGATCCCGGGGCGACTGAATGACGCGGTCACCGAGTACAAGGAGGCGGTGCGCCTGCAGCCGGAATATGTCGCGGGATGGTACGGTCTGGGCGTCGCGTGGTTTCATCTGGGAAACCGGCCGGCGGCCGCCGCCGCCTTTCAAGAGGCGCTGCGCCTGTCGCCAAACGATCCCGCGATCCGGCAGGTGCTGGCGGCGGCGCTTCAGCAGACCAAAAACGAGGGAGAATAGGCTTGGGCCGATCGCGACTTCGCCAGACCCCGGCGAAATGATCAGCCCAACCGCGGGCTTGCTCCGCGGAGGCGGTTCACGTAAGCAGCCGGCGCATTTCGCTTGCCATGCCAGCCCGAAGTTCTCCCGCCGGTGCCGCCGCCCTGAAACTCACGCCGGCTGGGCGTGCGGATTGGCGGTGGCTCCTGAGCGGCGCTATTCTCGTGGCCGGGACCATCATGGTCTATTGCCGGACGTTTTCCGTTCCGTTGCTGTTCGACGACCAAGCCGCCATCATTGACAACGCGACGATCCGCCACTGGAGCACCGCGTTCTGGCCCCCGCCGGAAACGACCGCGAGCGGCCGGCCGGTCCTTAATCTTTCCCTGGCGCTCAACTATGCGATCAGTGGGAAGGCGGTGTGGAGTTATCACGCCCTTAACCTGGTGATTCATATCCTGGCCGGGTTGACCTTGTTTGGGATCGTCCGGCGAACCCTAGGATTGGTAGGGCGGGTTATCCCTAACCCGCCGCTTTCGGTTTCCGATCCATCGGATCGGCGCGTTAAGGATAACGCGCCCTACCTGGCAAACGCCACGCTTTTCGCCTTCTTCGCCGCGCTGCTGTGGACCCTTCACCCCCTGCAGACCGAGTCGGTGACCTATACCGTTCAGCGCGCCGAGTCGCTGATGGGGCTGTTCTACCTGCTGACGCTTTATTGTTTCATCCGCGGCATCTGTGCGGAGCGCGCGGAGGCAGGCGGCCCGCGCGCGGGCCGCGCCTCATGGGTTTGGTTCGCCTGCTCAGTCGGGGCTTGCCTGCTCGGCATGGGCACCAAGGAGGTGACGGTGTCGGCTCCGCTGATCGTGCTGCTCTACGACCGGACCTTCGTGGCGGGCTCATGGCGGGAAGCCTGGCGCCGGCGCTGGGGACTGCATCTGGCGCTGGCAGCCACCTGGCTGCCGCTGCTTGGCCTAGTGGCGAGCAACGGGTGGGATCGCAACGGCGAGTCCGGCTTCGACGTCGGGGTCAACCCGTGGGCATACTGGCTGACGCAGTTCGAGGCGGTCACTCGCTATGTCTGGCTGTCGGTATGGCCCCATCCGCTGGTGTTTGAATACGGCACCCTCTGGGGGAACGGCCTGACCGACGTGTTCCCTTATGCGCTGGGGATCGCGGTGCTGGTGTTAACGGTGCTGGTCGCGCTCTGGCGGCGGCCGGCGTTGGGTTTCTTGGGCGCCTGGTTCTTCGTCATCCTGGCCCCCACCAGCGTCATGCCCGGCAAAATCCAAATGATCGTTGAACATCGGATGTACCTGCCGCTGGCCGCGCTGACGACGCTGGCCGCGCTGGGGATCCACGCGGCGGTGAGGCGGGCAAGCTGGGTGGTGTTGGCCGCGCTGGCGCTCGGACTGGGTCTGGTCACGGCGCGGCGCAACGAGGATTACCGGAGCGAATTGGCGATCTGGGGCGACACGGTGGCCAAGCGGCCGAACAACGAGCGGGCGCGCTTCAGCCTGGGGCACGCCTGGTCAGTGTTGCCCGGGCGCCTGAATGACGCAATCGCCCAGTATCAAGAGGCGCTGCGCCTGCAGCCGGATTATGCCGACACCCATTACAACCTGGGCCTGGTCTGGGCCCAGCTGCCGGGGCGGTTGAATGATGCGATCGCCGAGTTTGAAGAAGCCTTGCGGCTGAAGCCCAAGTTCGCCGAGGCGCACACCAATCTGGGCCTCGCCTGGTCGAGAACGCCCGGGCGGCTCGATGACGCGATCGCCCAGTATGAGGAGGCGCTGCGCCTGAAGCCGGATTCGGCCGAGGCGCACAATGACCTGGGCATTGTCTGGGCCCAGAAGCCCGGGCGGCTGCCGGATGCGATCGCGCAGTATCAAGCGGCGCTGCGACTGAAGCCCGATTATGTCGAGGCGCACAACAACCTGGGCCTCGCCTGGTCCAAGACGCCCGGGCGGCTCAACGATGCGATCGCCGAGTACAAGGAGGCGCTGCGCCTGAAGCCCGATTCGGCCCCAGTCCATTACAACTTGGGCAACGCGTGGTCACAGCTGCCCGGGCGGCTGCCTGACGCGATTGCCGAGTACAAGGAGGCGCTGCGCTTGCAGCCGGATTATGCCTCGGCTTGGCACAATCTCGGGGCGGATTGGTTCCGCTTGGGAAATCCGCCGGCCGCCGCCGCCGCCTTCCGCGAGGAACTGCGCCTTTCGCCGAACGATCCCGCGGCCCAGCAGGCCCTGGCGGTGGTGCTCCAGCAAGCCGACAGCCATTGAAAAAGGCTCAGACGTTTGTCGGGGGTTGCACTGAACGCGACAGGTGGTTGCGGACGTCACAGGAGGTGGCTGTCTACAGCCACCCGCGTCGAGTGGTGAGGCTGCTGGCAACCAAAATCCGAGGCTGGTTCGGGAGGGCCCGTGGGATATTGGATTTTAACACC